>Ga0105229_100003_pt1 | contig 145694 bp, 117 predicted proteins | sample Virmet3747_4435_FD_89711 | JGI IMG/M metagenome (GOLD analysis project Ga0105229, IMG submission 89711) | Marine viral communities from the Southern Atlantic ocean transect to study dissolved organic matter and carbon cycling - metaG 3747_4435 | ecosystem: Environmental > Aquatic > Marine >... | reverse complement strand
TCCAGTTACATCAAATATGTGCTAGATAATATTGCCGATGCCACGACAGTTGAAAAATTAGAAGCATTATTACCTTGGAATGTGCCCAAAACTGCGTAAAGTGCTGATTTAAGATCGCTTACGCTTCAGAGCGCAAGTCTGAAAGAGAAAATCTTGCTATATAGCTGTCTCTTATTCTATTAAAACCATATTCCTTACCTCTTGCAGGAATAAGAGTTATCTCAAATGGTCCGTTAAAACTTGCGTCCTTTTGAATACTTTCAAGTGTTTTTTTGCTTATCTCTGACCTAAACGGCCCGTAAGCTATGCCAGAGTCTAAAACAAAAAAGTATTTTGTGTGAGGTAAAGAATCGAGAGAAACATCAAGGTTTAGCTGGTCTGGCAATGATATATTAAGAAAGCTTACCAACTCGAATGGGTCGCACTCCGAGATATTATTTTTGAATGTTACATACTCTGTCTGACCTTCTTTATCAGCATTAATGTTTTTTATAGCGTTAATTCGAACAACTTTTTTTAGATAACGATCTTGACACTCCCCAAAACCATCCTGTTGAAAGACTTTTTCTGACTCATCAAAGTGTTCATATTCATTTATCTTTCGAAGCTTACCATCTATGTCTTCAAATAAAACCCTCAAGAAACCCTTTCTCGGTTTGTCTCCTTCATCATTGTAAGTTCTAATTGCGCGCTCGTAATATCCTATAACTCTGCGACTTTCTTGCATTTAATACCTCAGCTTCGATTATTAATTTAATAGTATGTTAATTTTTTATTTTGAAACAACTTGAACACTACCTATTCCAAACACTGGGAATCAATTCACCTGTTTGATGATAAATCCCTACCTGCTTGATGTAATTCATAAAATCGGGATTCTCTTCTACGATACGGTTGGCAGATACCCAATCAATATCAGACTTTTCCTTTGCTGGAATTAGAATTTGGCTGTTATATAAATCTCCGACATCCAACAACAGAATACCTATTCCATGAAGTGAACAGAGCATTTGCAGCTCAGGCTCAACGCCATCTGAAATGCCAGTTGCAACTAAATAACCGAAATTCGCCCAGCTTGAGTTAGAGACCGCTTGGAAAAAGCACTTCCTAACATTTGCACGGGTAAGTTCTTTTTTTACTTCAAAGGACCAGAGCCTTACTGATTTGTCGTTACCGAATCTCACGCATGTTTTTACAGCCTGAGACCAACTTTTATCCAATGGCTCCATGGCTACAATGTCAGGATGTAGCCAATGATTACCGCCTGCGCCTTGGCTATTCTTCGACGTTTTTTCATCAATACGATGACAGTACAGACCCATATCCTTATTTAAAAACTCGATAAGTATGGGATATAGGTCGTGCTCCTTTAATTTAAGATCTTCCGCTTCGTGCAGCTCGTCATCCACCTCGTTTTTACTTTCAACTTCAGGATTATCATCCCAGTAATACAAACGTGGTCTCGGTTTTTCTCGAGTTCTAATATTGATGCACTTCTCTTTGGCACGACGTGTTCTCTGACCACCAACTTCTGCCGCCAGTTGTGCGATAAGCTCTTCGTCATTGGCGTAATTGGGATTCTTCATCTTCTCAGCCATCTCGGCTGGATAGCGTTCGAGAAAAAGCTTAGCAAGCTCACGTGCGGTCAGCTTCTCACCTTTATGATCACGCAAGGTCTCGATGATCATGTCTACCCGTGTCTTACTGCTCATACTTTCTCCCTATTCTTCTTGAAGTTCTCCGCCTGTTCGAAAATCTCCTTATACACCTCGTCGCGGTCAACGGGTGGGTAGCCGTGCTTGGCGAGTAGGATGATTAAATCCACTTTCAACTCGGCTTTGATATCGTCGCGCTGGCTCCAGTCAGTGTACTTGGCTTTGTCGTCCACAACTTCTTTTACTGCCTTGGCTAGCTCCAATAATTTATCGTCTGGATAGTTGAAGTCATATTTAGCCGCTAAGGCAAGCAGGATGTCGTAGAACGCTTTTTCCTCGAAGTTGATACCCATGTCTTCAAAGGAATTCATTTCGGTTTTGAGGTCGTTGTACATGTTGATGATTTCGTCTGAAAAATCTTCCAGTACATTGCTCACCAGCACATCTTCTTCTTTGCGTTCGTTGTATTTTTCGACCAGTGATTTAAACCTTTCTGAGAAATCAAACGCTTTAGTTTTATTGACCTTTTTGAACTCGCCCAAGGCTTTTGCCAACATCTGCTGAAGTAACTGTATTTTGGTATTGGGCAGCTTTATCTTTTCTATCTTAGCGAGGTAATCATCGTCGAAGATATCGATACCGTCCTGCCCCTGTCCAAGCTTAAAGATTTCTTCAACGCCATCAGCCTTTAATGCCTCGGTGATCATTTCGCGTACTTTGGCATTCATCTGCGCGGTATCTGGCGCATTGCCTTTGGTTAACTTGTACACGATGGAACGCACTGCAAGATAAAAGTGGATCAGGTCTCGTTCTTTTTGGTTAAGCTTTTCGCTGCCACAGCAAACGTCGTAGGCTGCTTTTAACCGCTTAACTAACGCCATGAAACGATGTTCGAGCTTTTTAGTTTGTAGCACGAATTCAGCGGCATTATTTAAGCAGTTTAACTGCGCAATAGGTTTACCAGTGAAATACTCGCTGGCATCAAAGCCGTGGGTTAGCTTAGCAAGCAAGTCTAGGTGGTCTTTCACCACCACGACAGACTGGGCTATATCTTCAAAATTGGTTTCATCTGTCTTGGCATATTGGGCCAAGGCTTTATTCATCTGGCTTTTTATACCGATATAATCAACGACTAAGCCCTTGTCTTTGCCTTCGTATTTGCGGTTAACACGAGATATCGTCTGGATCAGGTTATGGCGTTGTATGGGTTTGTCGATGTAAATGGTGTCTAGAAACGGCACATCAAAGCCGGTTAACCACATATCCACCACAATGGCGATTTTGAAGTTGGACTTTTCATTTTTAAACTGGCGATCAAGCTCTTTACGGTCTTCCTTGGTGCCGAGTAAATCCCACAGTACTTTAGGATCGTCCTTACCACGGGTCATTACCATTTTTACCCGCTCCATGGGCTTAATCTTTTTCTTTTCCTGTTCTGTGAGCGTTGCACCTGCTTCACACTCTAACACTTCAAACCATTCGGGCTTAATGTCTTTTAGTGCCTGATAGAGCTGCCAGGCGATTTCGCGGCTACTGCACACGAACATGGCTTTGCCTTTGATGGTTGAGCCTTCTAGTAGTCGCTGCTCGTAATGCGCCACAAAGTCTTTCGCTAGAGCTTCTATACGGTCGGGATCACCCAGAATAGCCGTCATGTTTGCTGAGGCTTTCTTACTTTCCTCTATCTGGTGTTCGTTACTGCCGTCTTCGGCGCATTTCTGATAATAGGCTTCAATCTCTTCTAACTTGGCGTTGTTCAACACCACTTTGGCGGCACGGCCTTCATACACAATACGAACCGTGATCTCGTCTTTAACAGACTCTGTCATGGTGTAGCTGTCGACCACCTGACCAAATACATCCAAGGTGGCGTCTACCGGTGTGCCTGTAAAGCCCACATAAGTAGCATTGGGCAATGAGTCATGCAAATACTTGGCAAAGCCGAAAGTACGCTTTACGCCTGCGTTGGGACCTTTCTCTACAATGCGAAGCTTTTGGTCCAAATTAGTCTGGCTGCGATGCGCTTCATCTGAGATGCAAATCACATTGCTACGTTCGGTTAATAGCTGTGTATCTTCTGTAAACTTGTGGATTGTGGTTAAGAACACACCGCCGCTGTTGCGACCTTGCAATTTAGCGCGCAGGTCAGAACGGCTTTCTACCGACTCAACAGTCTGGTCACCGATATAACCTTTGGCATTGGTAAATTGTTGCGATAACTGGTCGTCCAAATCGGTTCGGTCAGTAATTAACACAATAGTTGGGCTTTCGAACTCGACACTCTTCATTAACAGGCGAGTTAAAAACTGCATGGTAAAGCTCTTACCACAGCCTGTTGCCCCAAAGTAAGTACCGCCTTTACCATCGCCTATTGGCTTACGGTGGTCTTTAATGTTTTGGTATAACTTTCTGGCGGCGTAATATTGCGGATAGCGACAAACAATTTTTACTTCATATTTTGAGGTGTCAGGAAAGAACACAAAGTTACGTATCACATCACGAAGCCGCGCTTTATCAAACAACCCTTCCAACATGGTGTGCAGTGAGCTAATACCGTCTTTCTCAATTGACTCGTTACCTGTCACCTTTCGCCACGCATAGAAGAAGTCGTATGGCGCAAACAGGCTACCCATTTTGTTATTTACACCATCGCTAATGACGCAAAGCGCGTTGTAAATAAATAACTGGGGGATGTCTCTTCGGTATCGCGTTGTGAGCTGCACGTAAGCATCGTGGATGCTCGCTTCTTCGCCACGAATCGCACTTTTAAACTCAAACACCACGATAGGCAAGCCGTTGATATAAAGAATACCGTCAGGAATACGAAGTTCGCCTTCTGCTCCTTCTATTTCAAGCTGATTAACGATTTTATAGATATTGCTGTCTTTAGTGGCTGAAGCTACCGTTTCGAAGTCCGGGTGTTGCTCTGCCACCTTTTGCTGAAGGTCTTGTTCCAGACCACGTGCTTTTCGTTTGTTGTTTAGCAATTCAGGTAGCAGTGACTCGACCACGTTATCGTAATCAATAAGCTGAATATACAGGTCTTTCTGTGAGGCTTTACCTGCTTCGCTACTTGCTTCTCGTTTCAGTAAAAAACCATCACCTAACCACTTACAAAAGGTTTTATTGCTTTCATATAGGTCGCTGGCAGGCAAAAGCTCAATCTGCCGTATGATGCTGTCAATTTCACCGCTGGTAATATTATCATCGGCATACCGCTTGGCTAAAAACGCACGCAGGTCATCTTTGATAATAACGTCGGTAGGCGTACGCACAATCTGATTACCGGGTACATAAGGATATCCCTGCCCTTCTAGTAACTCGATAATTGCCGCTTCTAATTGCGCTTCGGTGAAATTCAGCATGATTACACTCCTTGTACTTCAGCCTCTTGGTTAATACTACTGCTTCCTGAAGAATCGAGTTGTATTTCACCTGATATTAGTTTGGGTAATAACGTGTCTCTTATTTTTGTAAGTTGCGTATTTTGCTGAGTCAATGATGCTTTTTTAGCGTAGCTCGGCTTTAGATACTGTTCGACAAATAGAGTGACTAGTTCCGCTTCTCGAGGTAATACGGTTAAAACTTTCGACAATTCTTTGTATGTTATCTGTGGGAATGTTCCTGATCGATGCTCTGCGACCCTTTGAAGTTCATTAACAGTCTCTTCTTGCGTCAATAAAAAGTACGGCAATAGAGGTTCAATTCCTTCTTTAGCTCTCAAAACCATCAGCTTAGTCGATACGACATACTCTTCTGCATCGAAGTCGACGAACGCATATCTTTTGTTCTGTGGTCGGATTTCACTGTATAAAATATCGCCTTTTTTGATTGTTTTTTTAGCTTGTCCCGGTAACCCGATTGTTTGTGAGTACTCATTATGAAGTACTTTTCCGGATTCGATATCGCTTGTGTTAAGGAAAATAACTTCATCAACTTCTTTTAGATTATAAGTCTTTGAGACCGTCTCAACCATTTGATGCATGTTAGTCACTTGCCAGCCTTTAGGAACCCATCCATTTATACCAACAGTAGGCTCGCCTGTTTGCTCAAACTCGCTCGGGAATAGGTTTCGGATATGTTCTGGCAAAGGCTGAAAGTCGGCTAATGCATGAGCTTTTTTGCGCACTTCGACTCGATGGAGCAACTCGTCGGGTATTGGCTTGCCTGCCGCTAGTGCGTTATCCACCACTGGGTCAAAATCGACAAACCAACTTTTAAACAGCGTCTGCGCCATTTGTTCCAGGGTTTGGTTGGTTTTCCTATTTAACTCGATACGTTGATCAAGTTCGCCCAATATTTTAGCGATGCTTTTTTGGGTTGTTAAAGGAGGTAAGTTAATTTCGAACTTTGAGCAATCTCCGACTCTAATATGGCTAACTACCGAGCCTGATCCTTCATGCATTCTAAATTGGTGTTGCAGATCAGGCGACAAAAAGGAATAAGCAAGAAAATCAGGATCTAATTTTGTCTGGTCAGCCCTGTATTGCATTAATCTTTGCCCTAAGAATAACTTCTCTTCTGACTTAACTATTCCTACCTCACCTAATGGGGCTTCTCGAGTTAACAAAACATCATTTCTATTTACGGTTGCTCGTCGCGTCCACTTGAGATATGTATCCTCTGTTACGTAAAAGCAGTTAGATGTATCGACTCTCCCATTTTTAACATTGGGAGTTCGCAGCATTTTAAATTCAGTTGGAAATTCGGACTTGGGCGCAGTTTTATTCACGCAATCTACAATTAACTCGCAAACTTCACTTATTCTTACTCTAGGCCACTTACTTGCCATAGCCCAACTCCAATAAATTCTGACGGATAGCATTGTCTAGCTTCTCAGCCTCATCCATCTGCTGATATAAGGTCTGGCTTAGCTCTTTCATCTTCACTTCAAAAGGGACACCATCATCTTCAATGGCTGCGGCACCGACATAGCGACCTGGCGTTAACACATAATCGTTGGCTTTGATTTCGTCTAAGCTTGCCGATTTACAGAAACCTGCAACGTCTTCATAAGCATTAAGCTGCTTATGCTCTTGTAGAAGCTCTTGTGTCGGGGTGTCGTCTAGTTGTTCGGCAAGTGCCTGTTCAATGGATTGTTTATCCTGTCGCCATGCATGGTAGGTGTTGGCGATTTTGGCGATATCGTCGGCAGTCAGTTCCTTGTGCACACGGCTTATCATACTGCCCATTTCCCGGGCATCGATAAACAGTGTTTCGCCTTGTCGGTTGCGGTAGCCTCGTTCTTTGTCCTCGCGCTTATTCTTGCTGATAAACCATAAACAAACAGGAATTTGTGTGGTGTAAAACAACTGACCGGGAAGCGCAATCATACAATCGACCAAGTCGTTTTCGATGATTTTCTGGCGAATAGCGCCTTCGCCACTGGTATTAGAACTCATTGAACCATTCGCCAACACGAAGCCTGCGGTGCCATGCTCACTAAGTTTGGAAATCATGTGCATGATCCACGCATAGTTAGCGTTACCGGTTGGCGGCACATCAAAGCCAGCCCATCGCGGGTCGTCGGTGAGTTCGTTGTCGGCACGCCACTGCTTCTGATTAAACGGTGGATTCGCCATAATGTAATCAGCTTTTAAGTCTGGGTGCTGATCCTTAAAAAAAGTATCAGCGGCAATGTCACCGAGGTTGGCTGAGATACCTCGAACCGCTAGGTTCATCTTCGCCAGTTTGTAAGTGGTGTTGGTATATTCCTGACCGTAAATGGAAATGTCTTTACGATTGCCCTTATGACTGTCGATAAACTTCAACGACTGCACGAACATACCGCCTGAACCACAACAGGGGTCGTATATCTTGCCTTTGTAAGGCTCTAACATTTCACTGATTAGTGTTACTACAGATTTGGGCGTGTAGAATTCGCCACCGCCTTTACCTTCGTTTGCGGCAAATTTACCAAGGAAGTACTCGTATACCCGACCAACAAGGTCTTCTTCACTCATGTCGCATTCATTAGCAACGGTGTTGATGTTGTTAATGGTGTCAATAAGTGCGGCGAGTTTGCTGACGTCCAACGACAAACGCGAAAAGTAGTTATCGGGCAATGCGCCTTTTAACGATGGGTTGGTTTTCTCAACGGTATGTAATGCAGTGTCAATTTTTACCGCGATATCGTCTTGCTTGGCTTGTTTTTGAATCGTCGACCAGCGGGCTTCTTCAGGTAAGTAGAACACATTATCTTTAGTGTAAAACTCGACCATATCAACATAGTCGCCCATGCCTTCCGCTTTAAGCTTTTCTCGCTGCGCTTCGAATTTGTCGCTGATGAATTTGAGAAAAATAAGGCTGAGAACTATATGCTTATATTCTGCTGATTCAACGCTTCCACGGAGCTTATTGGCCGCATCCCATAATGCTTCTTCAAAAACGATTTCTTTCTTATTCGCTGGTGACTTTTTCGTTGTTTTACTCATTGCTTGTATCCATATTCTTATTCCGTTCGCCACTAGTGCAGGTTCGTACGTGCTGCACTATCGGTATTTATATTTGGTAACTTCTGTAGTAGCTGGGCCATTTCACTATCTGGCCATATGTAATCTTTCTTCCCTTTTACGCCGCACGGCCTGTGGCTTAAATCTACGCTATACCGGTACGGGCTTATATCCGTTACAGACGTGGTCTTGTAATACAACCCATAATCTATTTCCTGAGTTACCTGATTCATCGTACCCAGTACCGAACGATTACAGTTTGTATCGAACGTAAGAGGTTGATAGTTCGTCGCGGCGGCATTTACGAGCTCAGTCGGCATATCGCTTTTCAGCAAGGTGTTAATAAACACATCGTTAAAATGCCAATCGAGGTTTGCAAAGCCTTTCTTGGTCAGGCATGGAATGAATAGGGTAAAACGAGTCGCATCATGCACCGCGATCACACATTGTCTACGCTGAATGGTAATGAGGTTTGCATGCCAGTTGAGCCACTTCGCCTGAATGCCTATAGCAGTCGCAGGTTGCTCTGTGGCTTTAGCCTTCTCAGGCAGCTTGGCATAAAGCTTTTTGGTGCAATGGAGGATCACTTACTACCTCCACTTCCACTGTCTTTAGCTTCATACCCCGGTGCAATCGCCAAGTTTTGCACGTTGTTTAGCGTAAACCGATTTTGCAACCACAGTTGGTATTCTGCACCTTTCAGAGTGCCGCGCTCGGTACAGTCAACATTCCACCGTCTTAACAGGTAACCAGCCATTGCCGATCGCACTTCGATAAACAGTTGCTTGTTCTCCATGCCGTAATCCATTTCTATGGCGGTAGGATGTTCAACATTTTTGGGATGCGGAACAAGTTGAAGCGGAATAAGTCGTTGCCATTCGGTATCGGCGTGAGCGTTTTCATCTTCATTAGGCGTGTCTTTTAGTGTTACTTTGCTAATGCGCGTTAACACAAAGTCTCGGAAGCTTTGACTCTTTCGGTCAAAGGCGCGAACGTGCCAGCGTAGACCATTGTCCACGATGGAGTGCGGTACAAGTTCTCTGGCATTCGAACCGCTAGAAAGTGACGTATAGATAACGCTAACCGCTTTATTATTGAGAATCGCCTGAACAAGGCGAGCAACAATAAAGATGTCGGGCACATTCAGGCTGGACGGTGCTTCTACCGGGAAATGGATATCGCCAATGGCATCAAACCCATCGGATATGTCGTTTGCGAGTTTGGTTAAGGTACGCCTTGCGTCGTGTTCAAAGACAGGTTTGAACTGGGGCGTCTGGAAGTATCGCTTTTCTCGCGAGTCGTAAGACAGGTTATCCGGTGCAAGCTCTTTGTAAATGCTGAAATCGCGTGAGCCTGCCGATAAACCGACCTGAAAACGGTTAATTAAGTCCTGACGGTAAATCGCACCTTTGAACAACAGGCAAAAGTCGATATAGGCAAGGCGTTGTTTTTGAGCAAAGCTGATAGAGTCGAGCATCATCCCTGTTTACGTTTCCATACTTTAGTCCAGTGTGGTTTATTTTAAGACGGTTGTAAAGAAAACACGTAGTAACTTATCTAAATTAATATCGCTATTTAGTCCCAAGGCGGTTGCTCTTGGAAATATTCGAAGGCGTGGTTTAACGAGCAGACGGTGAGTGGTTCAGCAGATTTCTTAGCAATTGCAACGACAGCGCGAACCAATTCGACAGAGTGATTCTTATCTATTTCTGCACACCATTGTATACATGCTTTCCGGTTCTTTTTTACCTTCCGCTTATTATTAAGTGACGAAGAGGAGCAACTTGCATCGTTAGTCAGCAATTGCCTAATTGGCAGCATTTGACGTCGTCGCCAAATCCTATAGGTATTGCTCGCTTCTTTCAGGCTGTTAAACGGTCGATACCACGCAAGCGGAAAGTCTTTAATCTGTTTTTCGACATCAATCCAGTTGTTATAAACACCGGGGCAACGCCCGACATATATGATATAGGCAGGTGCATTTGCAATAGATTGGATAGACATTAATTTTCTCTGTAAATCGTTTGCTTAACTTCTATTTACAGTTTTGATTAATGCGATTAGATAGGATTTTATTAGGTTTTCCGTTTTCGTAAACGACGTTTTGCTTTTGGCTTTGTCTTTTCTGAACTCACTTTCTCTTTTGGCTCTATCCATTCAAATCCTTTAGGCCCGGGCGTATCCTCTGACATGGGTGAAACCAAATCCTCAAACTGCTGATGTATATTTAGATCACTACCGAGAACAAGGCGATCTTCCTCCGTTGGTCGAGTCAGTTTTACATATTTATTATGAATAAACTTATCCAAAGTGGTTTTCGGTATTCTGAGCTGTGTTAGTCCTTTGACGTGAATTTCCTTTATTGTTTTTATTATCCTACCAAGTGTTGGCTCTTGGTCTCTTTCATGGATAATTCTTAGCGTTGTGTTTCTCAAATCTTCGTGACCTAGTTGCGAAAGTAACTCTAATGCCTTGTAGTCATCAATTAGCCATCGGTCACCAAGCTCATTTCGGAGTCGAGCCAAACCGAGCAACTTTTTTCCTACCGCGTTTGGTATATTAACTTTCGATTCGAACAAGTCTGCTGTTTGATCAAAACCTAATGGCCATACGTCTTTATCATTGGACAGATCTTCAATTGCACGAAATAGCTTTTGAGCAGCTTTATTAACGTTTAGAACTTTTTGATTTGCGGCGTCTACCGCGACAGGGTCTTTTGATAAACGGTTTATCTTGTGCGCACGGCTTTCTGGAAGCTTTCTGTGTCTTCTTACTTCATCCATTTTTTCGCGTTGATGTTGATGTTCTTTTTGCTTTTGAAAGTCCATGAAAAAGCTACCATTTATTTAAATGAGAAGAGTATCGAAACTCTCCCCACATGTTCGATTTTGCCTATGTAGATACACTAACCTCATATACCGACAACTCAAACCAATAATATAGAAAGTTACCTTCCCATATCAGATACATGTCTGTTGCCTGTTCGATAGGAAATAGGCCGAATAAGTTCTGAAAGACACCGGACTGGAAATCAAAGTCGAGTTCTTTCGTTAGTTCCGCATAAGGACCGCTGCCTACATAGGCAAAGTCGGTGATGTAGAAAAAGTGCCATTTGTTACTTTGCCGTTCGAGCCTTATTTCAACAGGATGGAAACCGCCTGTCTCCGGCGAATAGGTTGGGTCACGAAAGTTAATGGTGACAGACTCAGAGTCTATCTGTTTTTCATTTAACAGCGTCTGAAGTGCATGAGCAAATTTGGTTGAGACAGGCAAAGCCAGTCCATCGTAATGAATACGCATAAAATACCTCGAAAACTTAGATTGGATGTGATGTGCGCTTTTCGGCGCTAGATTCGTTTGAAAAACGCTAATTTATTGGTATGCAGATAAGCCACGCAGCTATCTTTGCGGCAGTATCCTATTGCTTGATGAATAAAAGCGGATAAGGCTCGTTTTGTTATCCGCTCTCTGCTCTTTATTGCTTTGCCTTCTTCGGCACAGCAGGTTTAAGTAAGAAGCCATCCAGCTCACCGGACTCTGTCGCTTTGATGATGGTGTCAATCACCTCAGGCAGTTTGACCTTATCACCGACATCAATAGCGGGTTTACCTTTTTGCAGGTCAATAGGCTTATTGTTCACTTTGACTTCCAGATAGTAGTGGTCGTCACTGTCGTAATACCACGGCCTAACACTGGTAGGTCGACGTTGAACGGTGACTTCGCCTGTTTCGGGATTTTTAACTTTTTTATCCCGAAAGGCTTCGAAACGGCGGTTCTCTATCATGCAGACAGCCATCTCTTTTTGTTGCTCCAGCTTCTCGATAAGCTTGAGACGTTTGCCAAGAACCGGTGGCTTTGGCTCGATTTTAGGACGAGCGATAACCTTGAGCGAACTCAATACTGATGTAGTCATGTTGTATACCTTCTAGGTTGGTTTAGTTGGCTATAAAGCCGATTGGGGTTTTAGGTTGTTTGCGACGGTTTTCCTCAACAAGCAGTGAGAGTGCTTGCTTGCGGTGGTCCATCTTGGGGTTAAAACGCATGTGTCTGGCAACGATAGCCAAATCACCTGGCGTAATATGTTTAAGCTGACTGAGTGTAGAGGCCTCAGACTGCGTGAGAGCGCGTATACCAAGCGTTTGCTTGTACAGCTTGTGCAACTGCTTAACTGACAAGTACGTGCATTCAAGCTTGATGTCAAAGCGTCTAAGCACCGCATGGTCCAACTTGGCTGCGTAGTTGGTGGCAGCAAACACGGGCTGCGTATTGCACTCAAGTTGTGTCAGTAATTCATTAACCAGTTGTACATCGTGTTGGGCAGTCAGATGCTGCCTGCTTGCTAACAGGCTATCGACTTCATCCAGTAACAAGATTGCCTGCTCACGATGGGCGCGATAGAACAGTTCAGATACCTGTTGCTCGCTTTCACCAACGTATTTACTCAGCACATCTGATGCTGAAACACGGATAATTGCCTTGTCGTATATCTCGGCAAGATGATGGGCAAATGCCGTTTTACCTGTGCCGGGAGGTCCTGTTAACAGAACACGAATGGACGCATCGCATTTAATCGCATTCTCGATGTCGCGAATTCGCGACTTAGAGCCTTTGATATTGAGAAGGCTCATATCAAACGGTATGTCACCTTGGTATTGCGGCACAGACTCCAACAGGCCAGATGCGATTAAGGTATTTTCAGCCACTTCGGTTACCGTCTTTTCGGCATCGTTCCCCGAGTGATTTACCAAATGGGCAACATGGCAGGCATTATCGATGACTGCTGGCGTGAGGTTATCTGTCTTTGCCCATTGATGTTTGAACGTCTTAGACAGACGCAAGCCTTTGCTCGATGTCTGGATAATCGACTCAAGCTGTGACGCAGGCGGTGCGGTAACTTCCATCACCAGTTTAAACCTTCGAATATAGCTCGGCTCAAGCCAGTCGATATAGTTGGTTATCCAAATGCACGGCACTTGGGTCTGCTCAATAAACCGTTGTAGCCGTTCTTTGGTATATCGGGTATCGGCTTGGTCGAATAGGCTTTCACATTCATCGATTAACAATATGGCATTGCTGTTATCGCCCAATAAGGTTTGCAGTAACTTTAGGCTCTGCAACCTTTCGTCACTGGCAAATGGAAAGCCGAATTCATTTTGCGTAACCGTCTGTTTAGTGTCTTTTGCACGTACCTCGATAAGCTGACGGTGAGTCACTTTTGCGAGTGTTCGGGCAAACTCGGTTTTACCATTGCCGCTTTCGCCGTAAAGCAGAAGCGAAACACCCGATACCTGTTTATCGATTGCAGCATGTAGGTAATCGCTCACCAATTCATGATTAATATGCGCAAAGTCTTTAAGCCTGAACTGTGCATTTGGGCTGCTCGTCATCAGTGGCGCTAGCAACTGCTCTTTTGTGATTATCGTTGTCGTCAGCAACGCGTTTCGAAGAAAGTACGGTAACCCGAGCGTCGATAAATTGTCGATGTCCATGCTATCGACAAAACCGAGTTCAAAAAGCTTTGCCTGAGCATCATGCAATGCTTCGATACGCGACTCGAACATATGGCATAAGATGCGCTGGTTAGTCAGACGCTGGACGGTAAACTCCATGTCAGAGTAAAGCTTGGCGAAGCCTTCATTGATAGATAAAAGCATCGTGAACAGCATTATCTCGCCACATGGATGTTCTAACTGGAATAACTCACAGACGTTGTCGATGTTTCTTGATAACCGCAGCTCTTCCGGTGACAGTACGAGGTTTGATAACAGCACCTTTTTAACGTCCTGTTTCTTTAACGCCTTGGCAAGACGGACGTGCTTGTCTATCACTTTGGGCAGCGTGGCAGGCCAGTCAAAATCGACGTGTGATGGTGTCACGTCCAATAGTCGTAAAGCCAGCTTCGAGCCAAGTGCAGGCAATGCGCTGGATACCATATTGCGCGATGTCATAGCGGAAGTCCTGCATCACCATAATTGAGTTCATCCGCTGCTTTGCGCATGGTTTTGTCATCACGCTTATCGTAAATGACGGTAGTTGAGATATCTGAATGCCCTGCCATTTGCCGGACTGTGTTTAGGTCTGCGCCTTGGTCTAACAGTCGGGTGATATAGGTTCGGCGTAAGTCATGTGGTGTAACGGTAGGCAGACCAAGCTCTTTAAAGTATCGCTTGACCAGTGAATAGACTAATTCACCGTTAATAGGATTGCCGGTATGTGCGTGACCGCCACGTTTTACCGTACAAAATAGGTAGCCAGCCTCGTCGGTACGCATCTCTACCCAATCTTCGATGGTGACTTGCACCCAGTCAGGCAAGTAGACGGTGCGCGACTTGTTACCTTTGCCTTGTGCCACGAACAACGTGCGCTTTTCCTTATCGTAGTGACCGATGTTTAAGTCAGCGACTTCACTGCGGCGCAGGCCACACCCTAGCATTACAGCAAATATCGCATAGTTACGTAGACCTAACGGCGTTCGATTCTGTGCAAGCAATCGGAATAGTTTTCGCACCTGATGCACTGTAAGCGGTGTACCGGCATGCTGGCCATGCTTTACCTTAGGAACAGATTGAAGATTGAGATAATGTTGTTGGTCGACTTGGTTGGTAATAACGGCAGCTTTCACCACACCGCGTATCGCCATCATGGCTCGGTTGATACTACGTGGCGCAAAGCCTTCACGTAGAAGGGTGTTTTGAATGGAAAGCGCCTGCGCATAATCAACGCAAGCAAGCTTGGCGGGTAAATCAACAAGTGGCCAACCCATGACATCAGCAATACCTTCTAACTGAGCCTGAATTGACCGCCTGCTATTGGTTGATAATCGAGCCAAATACAGCTGAAACGGACACTGTGCATCCATATGAATCTCCTGAATGAGCGTTTTTGAGTGGGGAAATAGGTGACTGCTGGACCACAGCCATATCCACAATGTAACGCCTATTTCAGGTGATTCCTGCCGCTATTTTTGACCTAGATAATAGATCTCATGTTCTGCTCTATTTGGCTTTCGGTAGTCCTATCCAGCGATTCATCATATTGATTCTATCGAAATGATGGTTGAGCCTAATATGAACAAGTTTCGTGTCGCTAGACAACAACATTTGCTCCTTTTTATAATCAAATCCTACCTTATTGACATCAAGGTTGCTTTCACAAATTTCAGTACATGTTATGTAAAAGAAGCTATGCAGCTTATTCAGGATTGAGATCAAATCTTCAGTATTAATCTTCATCCTATGCTTTTGCAGCATATTCAATAAGCTTTGTTTATCAGCCGACTCAAATGACTTTGCTGTATCAGATATAGAACGAACATGTATCACTCCGTCTTCTCCGACTCTACTCATATGAAAGCTTTCAGCCACTAAAAAAATCGGATCGCTGCATTGATCTTCAATCAAATCATAAAGCAAATATCCAACTCTAATCTCATCAGCATCCAAATTCGGATTCCACAATAGGTTGTTAAAATAGAGAGCAAAAGACTTTTTGGGCGCCTTGATCCTATTGATGGCAACAACTGCGTCTGGGACACAATCGATGTTCGTTCCTTGTTCAAACAGTGCCCTCTTTGAAACATCAGGAGTTAACCTGATTGGACTGCCTTCACTACCAATTCTATTCATTTCAATCCTCCGTAATTTTATCGTTTTAAAAAATAAAAAAAGACATATAAATCAAACACTTAAAGACCCAAGTAACAAAATCCGAAATTCCTATGAAAAAATTTCGCGAAAGACCACGCAAAACCATCCCAACACCATGATTTTGATTGGTTTTTTTGAATTGCAACTGATTTCACTTTCACATCATTCTACTGAGTATGCGTCCTTGTATTCCAATTAATCTTAACGTGTCTTGTGAAATTGATTACAAGCATTTGAAGATTTATTTATTAATGGAGAATAGCAATGCGTAAAACAGCAAAACTTAAAACCTCAGTGAAAGAAAATGATTTGGTAAAGAAAACAAATACAAAAAAGCGGAAGGGTGACAGAAAGGCAACTAAGCGAAAGGGTAAGGCGTCAAAGGGCTGCACTATGGCAATATCCCCTTCTGCTAGAGAGCCTGACTCAATAGTACTGCCACCTAAGCTCGATACGAATGTAGTTGACGAAGCATATGTCAAAGTCCTAGAAGAATTTGACGGTTTAAGCAAGAAGAAGCACAAGTTAAGTAGTGATGATATTCAATCACTGTCTAAGCTTCTTTCGGTTGGGGACTTGTACAAAATTTGTCTACTAAAGATTCTGATTAGCAATAAGGTAGCAAATTCGCACGGAATGAGTGAATCACAATTTTTCAAGGAAATGTTTGATATAGATAAGTCGGTTCTCTCAAGGATCAAGAAATGTATCTGTGTCTTAAGCGAACTATTCGGAGATGGCTATTCAAAGTATCCCATAGTATCCAGAGATACACTCCTGACGCTCCACAAAATAATGAAGCTATCTGAAAAGGCTGATTATGACGTTGATCTCAAGGAGGTCTGGGACGAAGCTCTTTCAATAAGTGAAGCTGATGATCGGAAGAAGGTCTTCGCTAGGGATGTTAAAGAAGCGGCCCTTGATATCTTGCCCTCAGAAATCTTCGACCAAATTGACATGTCAAAAATTCAGATCGAAAAAACTGACAAAAATGACGAGGAAGAAGACGAAGAAACTCAATTAGTAACGATCAATTTAGAGCTAGATATAAATAGCTTCAGATTTGAAGAGGCTAAAGAGCAGGTAAGGAATTGCAATAGCATGCAGTCCATGAGCAACACGTTGAAGGATGTCGCCCAAGCACTAGATGACTATGGCGCCAAGCTAGACGACGCTAACCCATTAAATCCATTCAACAAGCTGCAAACTGAGCAAGGAGAAGAGTTTGAGGAGCTATTTAAAAAGCATAAAAGTGAGTTGGACGAGCTGGAAATGGACATAGTTGCTTATTTAGAGGGTTTAGAAAAGCTGCACAGCTTAATTGCGAAAAAGGTGAAATCGTCAAAAGAGCAGTTTCTGAAGCCATAGATTCACGTTGTAAACTGCAATGGAAAGTTGCTGATCAGCAACTTTTCAACATTCACATGCATGCGATGGCGTTACTATTCAACTGACGTGTAGCGCCATCAAACCCAATGTTATTGGTTCGTGTCTAATCTACCAATGTGTAATCACGAATTTGACGAAAATTGCTATAACGTATGTATAACGCTATTAAGTGTAAAAGTGGTTATAAGCGGTATTTGAGTAAAAGGATGTAAGATTTAAACATGTCTGACGCAAATTTGAGTTTTGAAGATATTCATTGGAGTAACAAATTTGCAGCTCACAAGCACAAATCTAGCTTCAAGAAACACAATAAAGCAATACGATCGCTGATACAGACACGCGATTTTTCTTATGGCTCTGACGCAGACAAGCTTCTCAGTATTGTTCAAGACAAGCAAATGTGTGCGGAGCAGGCCCGTCTACTGGAACGCTACCTTTGCAATCCAAAACAATATCTCACATTAGACATCGACCATATTTCAATTTTTACTGACTGCTCAAATAACTCGGTAGTTGAAAAGCTTCTCGATAATGACTCTGTATGTAATCCAAAGACAAAAGCACGAGCGGCTGTACTCACAGTTAAAGAAGAATCTAACGTCGGTAAAGTACATAAGAAGCGATACTATGACGGAAAAATAGGTGTTAAATATACGCATCGATTTTCGATGACTCTATTCGATAATACTTACAAACGTATTCAGCTTTACTTAGCAGACGGAACAGCTAGCACGTCTAATCGGAAAGCATTGCGGATAGACATTATTCCTAGCAGGTTTAGCGACTTTGAACTACAGATATTCTTCCAACACTTGAGCTCAATTCTGAGTAACCGACAGTACAAGCAAATCATTAAACAGGCTGAGTGTCAGCGACTTGATATCGGCTTTAATATGCCCGGGATTAGTCAGTTATTTCTATTTGTAGATCATACTAACAATCAGTCTGTTAAAGCTGGTGCATGCTTTCCTAAAGGAAGTGCTTTTGCGGAAACAACCTATATCGGTGATAGGAAGCAAGCGAACCACTATATTGTTTACGATAAGGTGCTTAAGGAACTTAAAAAGCATGCAGAGCGTTACGGGTGGACTCGCAAACGCAGCAGTAACCTACTAAAAAAGTGTATTGTTACTAGTAGAGTTGAGCGCCGCCATTTCTTCGGTGGAAAACCTTTAAAACTGTCTCATCTGAATGATGCTAATATTGATTTTGAAGGACTCTCATTCTTCAATCCCAAACTCTTAGCTAAGCTTGAAAAGCCTAAACTAGTAAGACTACTCAAAAACAAAAGTCGTCGGGAGAAAGGCAACGAAACTGAAAAATTCAATGTCTGGCGTGCTTTGAGGCGAATCTACATTTCGCAAAAGCTACCGTCGTATAGGCTGGACAATGACTGGTTCTCGAACGAGAAAGCTCAACTAATTGATCACTTCCTAGCGACAATAACGCTTTCTGAAAATAGTCGAGCACCTGACTCAAAAACCTTAGAACAATACCGATACTGGTGGCAACGTTCAGAAACCAACAAACTATTCTCGTACGATCTGAGACCAGTAAGAACATTTGACCCATTCAAAACAGACAGAGCGTGGAAAAGAGCTGTTAAATCGTCAGCTCCACTTACCGTTGTGTATGGCGGTGCGGGAACAGGTAAAACTAGGCTCATCGCAGAACGTGCCCAATACCTTGCTGATAATGGCATGCGAAACAACCAAATAACGTGCTTATCGTTCACCAACGCGGCTGCTGACGAGCTTAATCAAAGGTTCAGGACAGGTTTTACTGTCAGACCTAATGTTTCTACATTCACTGCGTGGTGCGGTAGACAGTTGAAGAATCTTTTCCCAGAATACGAGGACTACAGGTACATTTCTGACACTGACGACGAAAGTTTCAGAATTGAAGTACTTAACAAGATAATTAAAGATCTCGAGGCTTCTATTTCGGCCACGGATGTCAGTAATGTTTTATCACTTGCTAACAACGACTGTAAATCAATATCAAAATGTGTGGTGCCGGTGCTGGGAAAAAGCAACGTTAACTCTTGCCTGAGTGTTATAAAGCACTATGAGAAATATAAAAAAGTGAATAAGCTCTGGGATTTTGAGGATGTCGTTAGAGAGCTAGAAAGAAGGATAAAGGACAAGACCACAGCCAAGAAGCTCGGCAGAAAGCACAAACATCTACTACTTGATGAAATGCAAGACACCAACCGCGCACAAATCAATCTGCTTGGCAGGCTGCTTAAATGCGGAGTAGAACTTACGTTCGTAGGAGACGTTTCTCAGTCTATCTATGGTTTCAGAGGAAGCAATCCGGAATTGCTAACCAAATTTGCTAAAGACAAAGATGCAAATGTGTGCCACCTAACTCGACAATATCGAGCAACGAAACAGCTATTAATGTTTACTAATTTTGTTCGTCAGTTTACTGGTACTGACAGCAGAGGTTTGCGAGTTCGGCCAGACTCTGATGGCTCGCTACCACATATCTGTCATGTCGAAAGACTCGACGAGGTACTTAAACCAATAAGTGCTTTTCTCAAAATGCACCACAATACCGATACGCTGGTTCTTGTCAGAACAAATTCGATGGTTAAAAAACTAAGAACAGCTTTGAAAGAGCTTCTTGAGCCTGAACAAGTCATAACTATGCATAAGGCTAAAGGTCTGGAATGTCAGAACTGTATTGTTATCGATCCTCGATACAGTGGCAAGGTGATAGATACGAAGGAAGAGTTTAATCGGCTTATCTACACCTCTATTACAAGGCCAAAAAATGGGCTGTTGCTGATCAATTCGTTGTCAAACACTCACTATTACAAAGATGGTAATGATTACGAAGATATTAACATTCTTGACGTAGTAGCCAGCCAAAACGAAATTATAAGAGCTATGGATTAGATTTAATCTTGCAAAGATTTTGAAATCAGATGTTTGGCTTTTGTATGACACCAAAAGAAATGGTGCCCAGAGGCGGGATCGAACCACCGACACGCGGATTTTCAATCCGCTGCTCTACCAACTGAGCTATCTGGGCACATAATATAGTGCAGTGTTTTTTGTTTCAGGCCTTTGCAAAACTTTGCAAGGTCTACGTTAGTAAACTCTAACGCTACAGCCCGCTATTTTCAAGCACTTGGTAAAAAATTGAATCAAGAAGCTTGCACTTTTCAATCCGCTGCTCTACCAACTGAGCTATCGAGGCGAAACTCGTTTGCGATTTGGCGTTTACTGCCTGTCTCGCTGTGGGTGCGTATTAAACGGATTTCGCGCTAACAAGTCAACCGTTTTTGTCGGTTTTTTTTCGCTTTTGTGACTGTTTGCACATTGTTTACCCAAAAAAGCCTTTTTTGCCTACTTTTCAGGCGGCACGTAGCCGTCAATGGTGGGCTCAATGCCATCAAACAAATAGGCCGTCATTTTTTCTTCTAAAAACGACCTTGCATTCGGATCCATCATGTTTAGCTTATGCTCGTTAATCAGCATGGTTTGCTTTTTCTGCCATTCACCCCATGCTTCTTTTGAAATGTTGTCGTAAATGCGCTTACCAATGTCACCTGGGTAAAGTTGAAAGTCTAATCCGTCCGCCTCTTTTTGAAGGCGTTGACAAAATACTGTTCTGCTCATTTTAAAATCCTTAACCTGCTCTTCTTTCTTAACTACCTAAAGGCCATAAAAAATCACAGCACTAAAGCATATGTTCTAACTGCTGAATAATCTTTTTAGTCGGCGCGGCCAAACCAACCTCAATAGGCTGGAAAAAATCAAACCAGTGCCCTTCTTGCACCTCTTGCACCTGTTTTTGTGGAGGTGAGTTTAGCACGGCAACCACTGGGGTTATATCTAAATGAAAGTGGCTGAAGGTGTGACGAAAGGCCGTATGAGCAATCAATGTCACGTTCTGCATACCGCGTTTGAATAATGCTTGTTCCGCGCTATTTATATCTTGCGCCTCAATGAAGCCATATAACCCGCCCCATAAGCCACTTTGTGGGCGCTGCTCTAAAAAGACTTGCGTGTTAAACACAGGCACCACTAATAGGGTTTGTCGTTCAGGTATCGCTTTTTTAGGTTTTTTACCTGGGTACTGGGATTGTTTACCCTGAGCATAAGCAATACAGTCTGACTGAAGGGGGCAACTATCACATTTCGGTTTGCTCCGTGTGCAAACCATCGCGCCCAAGTCCATCATCACCTGGGTATAGTGATGACAGCGACGCTCTGGTGTATTTTTTTCTGCCACTTCCCACAGGGCGTTTTCTACATTTTTTTTACCGGGCCATCCATCAATAGCGTAGTAGCGTGCTAATACCCGTTTTACGTTGCCGTCTAATATCGCGTGCTTTTGGTGGCACGCTAACGATAACACCGCCCCTGCGGTAGAACGCCCTATTCCGGGTAGCGCCACCACATCGTCAAACCGAGTAGGAAAAATCCCACCATGCTTTTCCACTATTTGCTTGGCCGCTTTGTGTAAATTTCTCGCTCTTGCGTAATACCCTAGGCCCGTCCAATGATGAAGTACATCATCCTGCTCAGCGTGGGCTAAGTGCGAAACGGTAGGAAACGACTGCATAAACCGTTCGAAGTAAGGAATAACCGTACTCACTTGAGTTTGCTGCAACATAATTTCAGACACCCACACTTTGTACGCTGTAATGTCTTGCTGCCAGGGTAAATGTTTACGTCCGTGTTCATCAAACCACGCTAAAACCCGTGATGCGAAAGTAGAGGAAGTTGCCAATGTTGTCATGTTAACTGCACATTTTTATCATAGGGTTATAGTATACCAGCGCCTTACTCGATTTGGCTCAATGGCCGTTTAAATTTATCTGGCTCGCTATGGTATCATGGCGTACAAAGTAGATATTTTAGGATAATGTGTGAGTATTGGCCGCCCCGTTTTATTTTTGCCTGGCACCTTATGTGATGAGCGAATTTTTATGCCTATGTGGAAACACATGAACATAAACCAACGCCGGTTTGTTCCGTTGCAATGGGCCAGTAGTTTAGAAGACATGCTTGCACTTACCTCAGACAGAGTACTCAGCGATGAAAAAGTCCACGTGGTTGGGTATTCAATGGGCGGCTTTATTGCCGCCAAATGGGCCAGTTTACACGCCGAACACGTGGCGTCGTTAACCTTGATTGGTTACGATGGCTATGGTTTATCTGCCGACGAAATTGCGCGCAGAAAACAAATGGTCTCTTTGCTGAAAAACGGGACGTTTCGCTTGGATAATCCGCAATACCTTGCTCGGTTTGTTCATCCTACCCAACAACAAAACGAAGACGTCGTGGGTGTGGTTCAGGGCATGGGCGAAGACCTAGGAAAGAATACGCTGTTAGCGCATACACAAGCCACTACACCACGAGAAAACATGGTTAACACATTGGCGCAATTGGCATTGCCTACGGGCATTATTGCCGCTAAAGATGACCGTATCGCCATGTATAATCAATTGATGAAAATGGCCGACAATATTCCAACGGCAACCCGCTACACGGTTAATGATAGTGGCCATATGCTACCGCTGGAACAACCCGCCCAGTTGGCGGAACTCGTCACGTCATTCATCAGCGCTTAAAAAAACACCGGAATTATTCACGTTACCGTTGCATAAATAGCCACTAAGTGGATAATGCGCCACCATTAAATTTGGGTTAGAAAGGCATTGCAAATGAGGCAATTCAAAAGTCAGGCGGAAGCAGAAGCCGCTGGAGTATACATCAGTAAGGTAAAGAGTTTCGTCAAGCGCGAAGGGCGACTTACCAAGGCCCAAACCCGTGCAATAGAAACATACTGGCCTACCATGGGCGTAGATTATCAAGCTACCCCCATTGATCTCACCGACACTTTCGGCCGGGATGCTCCTGTAGTACTAGAAATTGGCTTCGGTATGGGTAAGTCGCTAGTGGAGATGGCGGCAGCTTCTCCCGAGAAAAACTATTTTGGCATAGAGGTTCATCGCCCCGGCGTGGGAGCATGTCTGGCCGAAGCAGGTGAGCAATCACTAACAAACCTTAGGCTTATGGAGCACGATGCCGTTGAAGTGCTAAAGAATATGATCCCCGATGGCAGTCTCAGCCGTTTGCAACTGTTCTTCCCTGATCCTTGGCATAAAAAACGTCACCACAAACGCCGCATTGTGCAAACAGAATTTGCAGAGTTGGTTCGCAGTAAACTGGCCGTGGGCGGATGCTTTCATATGGCGACGGATTGGGAACCCTATGCAGAGCATATGGCAAATGTAATGAATAATATTGACGGCTACACTAATACCGCAGCGCAGGGGGATTATGTCCCGCGTCCTGATTATCGTCCTATCACTAAGTTTGAAACACGAGGCCAAAAGTTAGGTCACGGTGTGTGGGACTTAATATACGAGCGTACTAAGTAATGATTCTTACTCCTCAAAGCCAGCTATTAGAGCGCAATATCGGCATGTTTGAGCAAGGGAAGTGGGTGATAATCAATCCCTCTGATGCGTATTTTCTCGACCAGTTAAAGCACCTGAACATAACGGTGATGCATCAATATTTTGATATCTTTTCAGAAAGTGTACGCGTAGTACCTTCGCTGACTTTTGATAGCCGAGATATTGCCAAGCAAGGCTTTGAGGTATCGCAAAAAATAGGGTCCCATGAACATATATTCACCCCTTTCCTGCGCGGAGAAAAAACACACAATCACGCACTGATTTTTTTACCTAAGGCGAAATCCCATTTTTCTATGTTACTGCGAATGGCTGCCGGCTTAGTGGGCCTAGGCGGTCAAATACATGTGGTAGGAGAAAATAAGGGTGGTATCAAAAGTGCAGCCAAGCTTATGCAGCAATTTGGTGCTACTCAAAAGGTCGATTCCGCCAGACATTGTAGCCTTATTACTACCCAAGTTGAGCACGCGCATTTAGCTTTTGAGCCCGAAGCATGACTACAAGAAGACACGTATTGTTTACAGGATATTGAATGGCCTGTTGTGTCTATGCCTGGTGTATTCAGTCACGGTGAATTAGATAAGGGCACTGCGCTTCTGCTAGACAAACACGACACTCATTTAAGCGGTACCGTATTAGATTTCGCCTGTGGTGCTGGCGTGATAGGAAGCTATCTCAAAAAGCGCTACCCCCACGTTAACTTTCATTTTTCAGATGTGAGTGCGTTGGCCATTTACTGTACCGCGCTCACCCTTGCTAAAAATGCACAATCAGCCACCTTGTTTGCTGCAAATGGATTACAAGGCATTGAGGCAAGGGTGCAGCATATTGTGACCAACCCGCCATTTCACACGGGCGTAAAAACAGACTACACCGTCACCAAGCGGTTTATCGAAGATGCCACTAAGTTGCTCACCCAACGCGGTACGTTGCAAATGGTTGCAAATCGATTCCTTCCCTACCCAGGGTTGCTGTCTGCACACTTTTCACATGTGCTAACAACAGCACAAACTACGCAGTTTTCGCTCTATCAAGCCGCTTTGTCATAGCCCTTTTATCTAAAAAAGTGCTAACGTAGCTTAATCATGTTTAAACCGAGAACGGGTAAACCTTCTTACCCGTTTCTGTTATCTATTCATACACACTATAAAATGTGTGTGCAGGTAGCTCATAGCAACAAGAAATGAGAGGTCGCCGTGAAAATTGTTTTTGCAATATCTGAAGTAGAAGAATTGGTTAAAACCGGCGGCTTAGCCGATGTAGGAAAGGCATTACCCCTTGCCTTGCATAGTGAGGGTGAAGATGTGGCCATTGTCATGCCTTATTACAAATCTATTGCCGACACCTTTCATTTAGATACCATTTGCGACACCCAAACCCTGTTCACCGAAGGAAAGGTGTATCATTTTGATGTCAGGGCGTTAGCGTGGCACGGCATTACCGTCTATTTCGTCGACTACCCCGAATACTTCATGCGTGACGGCCTATACTCGAATGCTTACGACGCCTATGAAGACAATGGTGAACGTTTCAGCTTTTTCAGTGGTGCCGTGCTTCAAACCTTGCAGGCACTTTCGTTTACCCCTGACGTTATCCATTGCCATGATTGGCACACGGCCATGCTTCCCTATTTATTGAATCATGAGCGCTCAGGCTTTTTTGAGCAAACCAAGACTGTCTTCACTATTCATAATGCGGCGTTTCAGGGAGTACATTCCCTTGAGAAGATTCCATTTTTGCGTCACCACCCCCATATTTTCTCCCAAGTGCATGGCGGCTATATCAATATGCTGCAAACCGGCATTGAGTGTGCCAGCAAGGTGACAACCGTTAGCCCAAACTATGCAGATGAGTTGCTCACCGACTTAGGCAGCCATGGCCTTCACGAACGCTTAGTTAAACGAAAGGCCGATTTATCGGGCATATTAAATGGCTGTGACTATAGTCAATGGAACCCAGCAACAGACGCCTACCTCCCTGAAAATTACAGTGTTGATAATTTGCAACCCAAGCGGGTATGTAAAACCACCCTCCAGACGCGTTCGGGTTTACCAGAAAATGCGGGTGTGCCGCTAATCGGCATGGTTTGCCGCCTTACTGAACAAAAAGGCTTTGGTTATATTCTTCCTATCTTAGATGATCTTGTGCAGCACAACCTACAAATAGTGATTGTGGGCACCGGCGATCCTAAAGTGTGCATGGACTTAGGCGAATTTGCCCAGCAACACCCCACCCAGTTTGCTTTTATTAATGGGTTTAGTTCAGAGCATGCTCATTTAGTGGAAGCGGGTGCAGATTTCTTTTTGATGCCCTCTCAGTTTGAACCCTGTGGGTTGAATCAAATGTACAGTTTAGCCTATGGAACTGTGCCTATTGTGCGCGCTGTGGGCGGGTTAAAAGATACGGTTGTAGACCTTGATACCGGTCACGGTGCCACGGGCTTTGTGTTCGATGAACCTACCCCACGGGCATTGTTAGCCTGTATTCGTCGCGCCCTGCTGTTTTACTACGAGTGGCCAACACAATTTAAAGACATGCAGGAAAGGGGCATGAGAACCCGATTCACCTGGGAAGCGGCCGCAAAAGACTATTTACGTTTATATCTTGCGATGTTTCAAGCGTAGACATTGGCTTCGCCCCACCTGGGTGGGGATTTTCAATAGTCTCGCTTTCTTTTTATACAATTATGCGCCACTATTGATGTAAAGAGGATGTAGAAAACTTAAAAATGACGGATCGGGTAGTCAAGCTTTCAATTCGAAGCTTATTTTTATGGGCTGTAATGTCTATTGCGACAGTGTCGTTGGTAATATCAGCCGGCTTGTCAATGTATACCCAGGTTAAAAGCTACCGCCAAGAGATAGAATTAAGTATTGTTACACTGGCTAAACTTATTGGTCAAAGCTCAGCAAACTCTCTGATTGAAAACAATGCGATATACCTCGAAGAACAACTCAACAACTTAGCCTTCGCCGACCAAATCCTCAATGTCCATATTTATAAAAGTCTTGAGAGCTATCAAGCCTTAGACACTAAAGTCGTGAGTTTTGCCTCTTACAACAAAGCCGGTGAATACCTCATTGCCAGTAAAGAAAATCAACTGGCTGACTTAGCGTCATCGCCTCAATTTATCTCTGAAAATGACTTTCTCGAAGTGTCCGAACGCATTTACGATCAAAAGACTGGGGGCGTGTTAGGGTGGATATACATACGCATGTCGGCAGATAGCTTTAATAAGTTAGTAGGAGAATCGTTTTTACTGACCCTCTCTGCAATGTGTGTATTGCTGTTACTCAGCTTTTTATTGGCAGTGCGGTTTCAGCGGATGGTGACTTCGCCTATTGAACGACTGGCCGACTTTTTACAGCGTACCTCTCGTCAGCGTGATTACTCTGCACGTATTGAAAACTCTAGTATTCGTGAGTTGGATATTTTATCAGACTCGGTAAACGTTATGCTGGTACGCATTCAAGAGTACATGCAAAAGCAACGTCAAGCGGAAGAACAACACCGCAGGTTAAACGCGTCACTAGAAGAAATGGTTAATCAGCGAACCATGGCCTTAAAGAGTGCAAACCAAGAGTTAATTCAAACCTTGGAAAAGCTGCACCAGTTTCAGCGTCAAATTGTACAAAACGAAAAAATGGCGTCCCTTGGCGATATGGTGGCCGGCGTAGCCCATGAGGTAAATACCCCAATAGGTTTAGGGGTAACTGCCTCCACCATGATGCTTGATAGAATAGCGGTCATTGAAAAAGATTTCGAAAATAAGACATTGAAAGCCAGTGCGATGAAGCGCTTTTTAGAAGAAAGTAATGAAAACCTCAACATTATTTATCGCAATCTAAACCGCGCAGCAGAGTTAATTTCCAGTTTTAAACAGGTGGCTGTGGATCAATCAAGCGAAAGTAACCGAACTTTTTGCTTTGCACAGCTAGTTAATGAGATACTATTGTCTTTACAGCCTCGTTTAAAAAAATTAAAGCACAACATCAACGTAAATTGCGACCCTACCTTATGCGTTGAAACGAAAGCTGGCCCGATAAATCAAATTCTGATTAACCTGATTATGAACTCGGTTATTCATGGATTTGAAAACATAGAAAAAGGCGAAATTGATATCATCGCCGAATTGGCTACGCCGGAAAAATTCAAGTTAGTATATCGCGACAATGGAAAAGGCATTCCCGACGACATTCGAAAGCGTATTTTCGACCCTTTTGTTACCACTAAACGGGGTCAAGGCGGATCGGGTCTGGGCATGCATTTGGTCTATAATCTTGTAACCCAAGCTTTAAATGGTTCTATTACGTTAACCAGTGAAGAGGGTCAAGGTGTGGAGTTTGTGATTATTTTTCCAATTGCGAGTGCGAAAAGTGTATAAAACGTGTATAACTTTTGAACTTTTCTTGAATTTTGTTGGCTAACCCCAATACCTTAAAATTATGAATATTAAGTATTTGCTTGCAAACGCGCTTGTGGATATTAAAATTTAACCAGTAATTGCTAAAACCGATTTTAGAGAAAGAGTGTAGAGCACCATGCAGACGCCAAATGTGTTAATTGTAGAAGATGAAGTGGTAACACGAACCACACTAAAGAGTTTGTTCGAAGCAGAAGGATACAATGTATTTGAGGCTGAGAATGGTGATCAAATGCATGATTTCTTCGAAAATCACGCCATTAACTTAGTTATCATGGATATTAACCTTCCAGGTAAGAACGGGCTTATATTAGCTCGAGAGGTGAGAGATCGTAAAAACGTAGGTCTTATTTTCCTTACCGGTCGTGATAACGATGTTGATCGTATTTTGGGGCTTGAAATTGGTGCCGATGACTACCTAACAAAACCCTTCAACCCTCGCGAACTGACGATACGAGCAAGAAACCTGCTTTCTCGTACCACAAGCTCTGCAGAGGATGACGATTTACCAAGCCGCGTAAGCTTCAACGGTTGGACACTAGACGGCGACAGTCGTTCTCTTATTTCGCCGACCGGTAAAGAGTTTCGCTTACCTCGCAGTGAGTTCCGTGCCTTACACCTTTTCCTAAGTAACCCAGGTAAAATTCTTACCCGTGAGCAGCTTATTATGGAAATGACAGGCCGTGAATTACGCCCGAATGACCGTACTGTTGACGTCACCATTCGTCGAATTCGTAAGCACTTTGAGTCTGACCCTTCAGATGAAGAGTTGATTGTGACCATTCACGGTGAAGGCTACCGTTTCTGTGGCTCGGTAGACGGCTAATTAAAGCTAGCCTTCTGCACAACGCTTGTCGCGGGGGCAGAAGCAAACAAACCGAAAGCCAGTGTAAATTCAAAAAGGCCGCTGTTGTGATAACAGCGGCCTTTTTATTCGCTATGAACCCCAGAGATATAAAGCCCTACTAGGCTACAGGGCAAAAACGCAGATGATAGCGATAGTACTTATCTTCTAGCAAGTAGGGTTTATGCGTACTAGGGCTCCAAGAGTCATCCCCCCCTACGCCCATATGCGCGTGATCCACATACACATACGTACAATCTCCCGCTGCTAGGTCGCAAGTATGTTTCGCCTTATCAAGTTGCACTTGGCTGTAAGGACTAACCGCAAAATGGAATCTTCCTTGTACCTGGCACTGATTTAATTCAAGGGTATCACTGTGACTCCTTAATCCATTATCGGTGGGGAAAATATAAGGTGTATGCATGGCATTAATATCTTGCTTATATTGCCCATAGCGCGCCGCTACGTGTCTGTCAGGGTAGTTTTCAAATGGCCCCAACCCTTTCCATACAACAGTGCCAGTCTCGTGCTGTGGTACCGCAAATTGCACGCCGATCCTCGGCATAGGGGGTAATGTATCAGCCAACGATACTTGAATGTCTACATCAAGCTCGCCTGACGGCAAGAATTGATAGCGCCAGACGCTTTTCGCTAAAACTTCACCTTGATGGCAATAATCGAATTGTGTGTGAACGGTAACCGCTAATGCGCTTTCGTTGACATCAACCGACGTACACACACGTTGCCATTCTCCTATACCCACTCTGCGCCATCTTGATTCCCACGCGTTGGGATCGGGGTTATCCACTTCACTCACGCCGATGTCGTTATCCAGTGGCGCCCTAAAAAAGTTATCTTCAATCGGTGCGCTCAGTTGCTCTTCATCGGCAACTAACCATGAAATCAACTGACCCGATTCAAGATGAAGACTAAACACACTAGTGTGTGCATTAACGGTGAGCGTTTGTTCATCAATCTTTGCCGCTAATGGTACGACAGCAGACGTCCCCTTGTCGTTCGCTTTAGTAGGGGTACAGAGTGGCCGGGGTGCTGCCCCTAACCCCGCAGTATTTTTAAGCCTAAACTGAGCCGTATCGATAACGTGACCTGCGGCTGCCCACGCGCAGGCTTTAGTCGTTTGCGTATCAACATTGAGGTGATACTGTGCGCCCGCTTTATACGTGTAGGCGGGTGTAATGGTATAGTTCGCTGTCTGCTGTGGCTTAACCTCAATAACGAAGCTCCCCTGTGCAACGCAACAACCGTCTTCCAAAAGTTGCCACACTAACGTTTCATTATCCGTGGTTCTAAACAGGTAATCGCTGGCCACTGTCAGTTCGAATGTACCGTTATCTTCCGTTAACGAAAACTGAAGGTGCTGTTGGCAGTGTTTTGCTTCATAGAGGGCTGGGTGAGCGCTTCTATCCGGGAATAGCAACCCGTTGATACAAAACTGTCTATCATTGTCGGTATCACCAAAATCACCGCCGTAAGCCCAATACTTTTCGCCACTGTCTGTGTATTTCGCTAGCCCTTGGTCAACCCAATCCCAAATAAAACCGCCTTGTAACCTTGGGTAGTCTTTAAATGCGTCCCAATAATCTGAAAAGCTGCCCAGGCTGTTGCCCATGGCATGGGCGTATTCACACAAAATAACAGGCCTATGTTCTCCGGGGAGCGACAACCATTTCTTGATGGCCCATTTGGGCACCGCATCATCTTGAACGTCGCTGTCTACTCTGGCATACATAGGCGCAATAATATCTGTGGCCGTAGTATCAGAGCCGCCCCCTTCATATTGAACCGGCCTTGAGGGGTCGAACGCTTTCGACCACCCATACATGGCATCATGGGTGGGGCCATGACCACACTCATTGCCGAGTGACCAAATAATAATACAAGGGTGATTTTTATCTCTTTCAACCATTTGCGTATAACGGGCTAAATACGCGCCGGCCCAAAGCGGATCCCTCGACAATCGCCCCATGGGATACATGCCGTGGGTCTCTATATTCGCCTCATCAACCACATATAAGCCGTATTCATCACACAGTTCATACCACCGAGGATGATTAGGGTAATGGGCGGTGCGCACTGCGTTGAAGTTATTCTGTTTAAGCAGCTTGATGTCTTCTAGCATGTCAGCTTCATTGACTGCATGCCCTCGACTTTCATGGTGTTCATGACGGTTAACGCCACGAATTAATACGGGCTCACCGTTAACGCAAAGCTGGCCTTTAATCATCTCAATGTGTCTAAAGCCAACATCATAGGCTTCCATATCCACAAGGCTGTCGCTTCTGTCTAATAGGCTTACCACCAGCCTGTACAAATTCGGCGTTTCTGCTGTCCATTTTTTGGGGCTATTTAGGTGTAGTGATTGGAAAACCACATCATCCCATCCGCCTTTTTCATCAATACGGCGATTATTGGTGTTTGCCACCTGCGGCTGAGTAACGGCAGTCGTGCCATCAAAAAGCTGCACGGCCACTTTGAAATCCTTAGGGGCGACAATGGAGGTTCTAATATCGAGGCGACCATCGCGGTAACAAGCATCTAATGAAGGGGTGGCAAATACGTCTTGAATGTAATGCTGCGGCTTACTTGCCAAATAAACATCACGGAAAATACCGCTTAACCACCACATGTCCTGATCTTCAAGGTAGCTACCATCAGACCAACGGATAACCATGGCTGTAATCTGGTTTTTTCCCTCTTTTAAGAAGGGGCATAAGTCAAACTCAGCGGGCAAACGGCTGTCTTGCGAATATCCCACGTATGATTGGTTACACCACAAGTGAAACGCGCTATTTACGCCGTCAAACACAATATGATTGCGTTGCAAAAGCATGGCTTTAGTCATTTCAAATTCAGTGCGGTAAACCCCTGTGGGATTGTCTTGTGGCACCTGCGGTGGGTTAACCTCAAAAGGATACTTTACGTTGCAATAAATGGGCTTATCGAACCCTTGCATCTGCCAATTTGATGGCACGGAGATAGGTTGCCAACGAGCTTCTTCTTCGGTGGGTAAGTGTGCAGCAATGGCATTATCTGGCACGTCGAAAGGTGAGTTGAACAACCTAAACTGCCAATCACCATTGAGCTTGCGTTTCTGAGCGCCGCTTTTGTTCAATGCATCGTCAAGGCATGTATAGCCATTGAGCGGCGCATGACCATTTACTCGATTACGCTGATATACCACGGGGTTTTGCCAATCTTGTTGAGCAACCACCTCAGCCACAGTATGCATTACAACATCCTTTCATCAATAACGTAGAATAGAATGAAATATAGCGAATTACGGCGTAATCCTTTATGCTTAAACCTCTCTTTCATTTATCCAAAACTATCAAAGTTCATGTCAGCCACAGAGTTCTATGACATTGTTAATATCGGCCAACACTGTGTAGAGCGCTTTATAGACAGCACTAACACGCCTGAAATTAAAGCTTTAGACATTGAGCTTGCCGGTTGTTCGAATTTATCAGCCCCTTATCAAGTAGGGCGCGTTAACCCGCCTAACCACACCTTGTTTTATTCGTTAAATGGCATGGGGAAAATACGCACCCCAAAAGGGGGCTTAACAGTAACACCGGGGCAATTAGCCATATTGCCAGCAAGGCAAAGTTTTGAGGTAAGCATAGAAAGTGAACGCTGGGACATCATTTGGGTGAATCTGGCCGACACAGCACAATGGCATTATTTATATGAGATAGACGCACCTCTGCTAGAGCGCTTGCCGCTTGAAGGGTTACATCATGCCATGGAATTATTGTATTTGAGTAAAAGCAGTGAGCACCGCCATGCCCTCATTCCGCTTATTAAAGACTATCTATCGTCGGTAGCGAAGCCAAAGGATCAGCCCTTACCGTCTAGATTAATCGCTTTATTTGAGCATGTGGAAAAGCAACTGCAACTAAATTGGAACGTGAAATTACTAAGCGAGCGCGCCCACTATTCGGCCCCACACCTTCATAGATTGTGCCTAAGCCATTTCAATAGAAGCCCAATGCAACAAGTGATTTATTTGCGTATGGCGAGAGCGAAAAATCTGCTGTTAAATACCCAGTGGCCCATCGCTTACATTGCCAATTATGTGGGATACAGCAATGTCTTTACTTTTTCAAAGCGCTTTAAGAAATCGGAAGGTGTGCCGCCCAGTCATTATAGAGAGCAACACACCCAGCAAGGTTAGCTTCCCGCAATCTTCATATTATCAATGAGAATAGAACCTGTTTGTACGCTGCCACGGACGTCTTTGTCACGCCCAATTGCAGTGACCCCAGCAAACATATCTCTAAGGTTGCCCGCAATAGTCACCTCGTGAACAGGATATTGAATTTCGCCGTTTTCTACCCAGAAGCCAGCAGCGCCGCGGGAATAATCTCCGGTAACAATGTTAACGCCCTGCCCCATCAATTCGGTCACGAATAAACCTGTGCCCATTTCCTTCAATAACTCGGCGTCACTATGCCCTGTGTCACCCACAATCCAATTGTGAATGCCGCCTGCGTGGCCATTACTTTTCGTATTAAGTTTTCTCGCCGAATAGGTGGTGTACAAATAAGTGGAAAGTTTGCCCCCCTCCACAATCGTCATATCCCTAGTCGCAACACCCTCGTTGTCGAAACTAGAACTGGCTAAGCCATTTTTTATAAACGGACGTTCTTCAATGTTTAGCCACTCAGGGAAGATTTGTTGCCCTAAACTGTCGAGTAAGAAAGAAGACCGACGATACAAGCTTCCGCCACTAATTGCCCCTACATAATGCCCAAACAAACTTGATGCTATATCTTTGTGCAAAATAATAGGCACATTGGCCGTATTGATTTTTCGCGCGCCTAGGCGCTCTACCGTGGCGCGAGCCGCCTCTTCACCCACAGCTTGGGCAGTGTTCAGTAAATTCGCTTTGCGGTTAACCGTATAGGCATAATCACGCTGCATATCATCACCTTCAGCACCAATCACCATACAACTTAAGCTGTAGCGGCTACTTGGGTAGCCGGCGTTGATGCCATGCGTGTTTCCGTACACTCGCATGCCTAAGTTTGCATTGTATGAAGCCCCATCAGAATTGGTAATCCGATTATCATAGGACATAGCCGCCGCTTCCGTTTCGATAGCCGTTTTAATGGCTTTCTCAGTGTCCAGCACCTGTGGGTGATATAAGTCTAAATCTGGAAATTCTGTGGCGATAAGTTCAGCATCCGCCAGCCCCGTGCACGGGTCTTCACTGGTGTAGCGCGCAATATCTACCGCTTTTTCTACCGCGAGGGTTAGCGCCTCTTTACTGAGGTCTGCCGTGGATGCACTGCCTTTGCATTTACCCACGTACACGCTTATACCTAAGCCGCCATCATTAGTAAATTCAACATTTTCGACTTCTTGCATACGCGAAGAAACCGCAATACCTTGTACTTTCGACATACTGGCTTCAGCTTGTGTAGCCCCCTTTTTTAGGGCTAATTTCAGTACATCATCAACGACATTTTGAATGTCTACTAACTGCTGATCAATTTGCATAGTAAGTTTCGCTGTCTAAATCCGACTGTGATAGTTACAATTTAGCTAAAGTGTAACACTTATGAGATGGCAATGAGCGACAGAAACCCTAATTCACAGCAAGATCCCCAATTTAATGATGAATTGGAAGACGAAAACTTCATTAGTAAAACCGAGTTAAAGCGGCAAGCCAAAGAGCATCAAAAGCTTGGAGAGAGTATAGTCAATCTAACACCTGCACACCTAGACACTGTGCCTCTAGATGAAGAATTGGCAGATGCGGTTAACGTTGCCCGCAACGTGAGCAGAAAAAAAGAAGGCTTTCGTCGACAATTACAGTTTATCGGAAAGCTGTTGCGTCAACGAGATACCACCGCAATAGAAGAAGCGATGGCAAAGCTGGCTCACCAGCATCAAGCTAGCAACGTCGCGTTTCACAAGCTAGAAAAAGCCCGCGAGGCGGTAATTGAACAAGGTGACTCTGCCATTCAGGCACTTATTGAAGAGTACCCAAGCCTTGATCGTCAAAAGCTGCGTCAATTTCACCGCCAAGTGAAAAAAGAGCAAGAAAAAAATGCGCCCCCACGGGCATTTCGTGAGCTTTTCCAATACCTAAAAGAAGTTATTCACGAAGACTAGTCTTGATATAGCCACCTAAAAAAAGCACCCGAGGTGCTTTTTTTAGGGTTGGCGCTAGCACTAACGTACTACGCGGTTCCACCCACCGTAAGCTCGTCAATCTTAAGGGTAGGTTGTCCAACACCTACAGGTACACTTTGACCATCTTTTCCGCAGACCCCTACGCCTTTATCAAGCGCCACATCGTTTCCAATCATAGAAATCTTCTGCATAACTTCAGGGCCGTTTCCAATTAATGTTGCGCCTTTCACCGGTGCAGTAATTTTACCCTCTTCAATCAGATAGGCTTCTGCACTGGAAAAGACGAACTTGCCCGAGGTGATGTCCACTTGGCCACCAGCAAAATTTGGGGCATAAATGCCTTTTTTAATGGTGCTGATGATTTCTTTCGGATCATGCTGACCTTCAAGCATATAGGTATTGGTCATACGTGGCATCGGCAGGTGCGCGTAAGATTCACGACGACCATTCCCTGTTGGGGCGACGCCCATTAAGCGCGCATTGTGCTTGTCCTGCATATAACCTTTTAAGATGCCGTCCTCAATCAGCACGTTGTGCTGACTAGGTGTGCCTTCATCATCGACAGATAAAGAGCCTCGACGATCAGCTAACGTCCCATCATCAACCACAGTGACACCCTTTGCAGCCACGCGCTGGCCTATTTTTCCGCTAAAGGTAGAGGCACCTTTGCGATTAAAATCACCTTCTAGGCCATGGCCTACAGCTTCATGTAAAAGCACGCCAGGCCAACCATTACCTAATACTACGGGCATAGCCCCTGCAGGCGAGGCAACTGACTGCATATTAACTCTTGCCATATGCAATGCGTCGTCGGCTAATTGTTCGTAAAACGGTTTGCCGTCTTCGTCACGGGTAAAAAATGAATAGGCATAACGGCCACCAGCGCCAGCGCTACCTCGCTCTCTGCGCTCGCCTTGCTCTATTAATACAGAACAATTTAAGCGAACGAGGGGGCGAATATCGGTAGCGAAGGTACCATCGCTAGCCGCCACTAACACTTCCTCGTATACACCACTTAAGCTTACCACCACCTGGTTAGCAGACGGCTCTTGCTGGCGAATGTAGGCATCTACGGTTTTTAAGAGACTAATTTTTTCAGCATCTTGCATTGCCAAAATAGGGTTATCAGCTTGATATCTTGGGGTAAACTCGCCCTTTCCTAATGAAGACACCTGCTGAGTCCCACCGGATGGCGCGATACTTCTGGCAGCGCCACACGCTTTGGTGAGGGCATCTTCATTAATATCGTCTGAGTACGCAAAGCCGGTTTTCTCACCACTGATGGCACGCACACCAACGCCGCGTTCAATGTTGTAACTCCCTTCTTTGATAATGCCATCTTCTAGTACCCAGCTTTCGTGCTGACTAGACTGAAAATACAAATCGGCATAATCCGTATCATGCCGATGTATGTGTGCTAAAGCCTTTTCTAACGCAGAAACATCTAGACCAGCGTCAGATAATAAGTGGCGTTCTACAGATTTAGACAAAGTGACTCCTGAATCGATTGTGTTCGGCAACCGGCATATTCTGTTGAATGGCTTGCCGCCTGCTCGTGTCCACGCGGGCCTGAATTACGCCTTTATCTGTGGGTAATTCTGCCAAAGTTTCTCCCCATGGAGAAACGATTAAACTGTGACCAAAGGTTTCTCGACCGTTCTGGTGAACGCCGGTTTGGTTCGCCGCCACCACGTAGCATTGTTTTTCAATTGCCCTAGCTTTAACCAGGGTATGCCAATGCGCTTCACCGGTTTTTTGGGTAAATGCCGCTGGCAGCACGAGAATGTCGATATCCCCCATGGCCGTAAACAAGCCTGGAAAGCGCACATCATAACATACCGCAAGGCCAATGTTGCCTATAGGTGTTTGCGCCACAACCACCTGCTCCCCCGGCTGTGTAAAGCGCGACTCTTTATAACTGCCTGTATTGTCATTCACCGACACATCAAACAAATGAATTTTGCGATAGTCTGCGAGGGCTTCACCGTTTGGACCAAAGAGCAAACACGCGGCAGAAAACTTACTATCGTCATTGGTTTGCATGGGAAAGGTACCGGACACAATATAGCACTGATGTTGCTTCGCTAAGGCGCTTAAACGCTTTTGAATTTTACCGCTATCTTTGGGTTCAGCCACGCTAAGTAGCTCACCATCTTTGGTACCAAAACACGCAAAGCATTCCGGCAAAACAACCACACTGTCGTTGGCAATATCTGCATGTGCTAATGCCTGTGCAACCGTATCTAGGTTTTCGTCTACGTCAGGCGTAGACGTCATTTGAAGCGCTACTAGATTAACCATCGATAACCTCCATTTTTAGTCGCTGAACATCCTCTTTTGTAAGCGGCCTATCCTCTAACGGTTCAGTCGCTGGAACATTATTTGCCGGCAAACTGATATCTTTGCTGTTGCGTTCAACTTCATCAAATTGTGGCTCGCTAATGGTGCCTGTCACCTTATAATTGACATTAGAAATCACTTTTGCCGATGTCAGCACCTGATCCAGAGCAAGGGCGGCCAGCGCAGTAGGCGGCGTGGCCAAAAAATACACTAAAAAAGGTAAATTCCCTGTCACGTTAGGCGCAAAAGACACATTGTAATTTAGCTTTCCTGTATCAAGCTCGGTGTAGCCATTAATTTCAATTTCACCAGCGCCACCGTCTATTTCTGTATCTTGGGTAAAGGCGCGCCCGTCTGCAATTTGCACTGTGCCACTCATATCATCATAGAAGAAGCCTTTCGCAAACACGTCTCTAAAATCTAAGCTTAGCTTTCGAACTAAGGAATTTAAACTAAATAACGTCAGTATGCGGGAACCTTTATCGCTCAACTCCGTTAGGTAGCCGTCGGATAATGACCAAGCAATATCGCCATTCACATCAACCAAACTAAAGTCAAACGGTGAGTTAGGCCACGCCAAATCAAAATCAATGTCGGCACCTGAGTCTTTAATACCAGATGACACATCAAATTGTTTTAGCATAGCGCCAACATCTGGAGACGTTATTTTACCTGTCAATTGCGTGGTAATTGTATTGTTACTGTCTCGCGCCCACATTCCTGTCGCGTTTAGCTGCGCATCATCAGAACGGGTAACCAATTGACGTACCCTCAGACCGTGCGCTGTTTTAGCGGTATCAAGAATCACTTCGCCTAGGTCAACGCCATAAACATCACATCGTTGGCATGAAAAATAGAGAGGCGGTATATCAAGAGGATCAATCCCCTGTTTCGGTGTATTGGTGGTGACAAGGCCTTCAGTGTCATGGCTTTCAGCAGTAGGCGGTTTAGTGACCCGCAAATAATCAGCATGTATATCGATGCCTTGCTCCATCACGTCGGAATGAATACGCAGGGTGCCGCGCATGTCACTGGCATCAATATTCATTAGCCAATCATTACTTTGTTGTTTGGCTGTCATCACCACATTGTCGAAGCTATGCCCAGCCAGCGTGAAGGTCTCTGCCGTCACAAAAATTCGCGACGGTGAAGGAAACAACACCCGTTTGGGCGCGGCTTCCGTTGCATTTGAATTTTGTGTACGCCCTTTATCTTTGTCTTGGGGAGAGAGCAAAGTATGCAGCGTATTGAACCAACTAATGCCATCGGCATCAGGTAGCTGCGCGGCAATACTAAAGCCCGTACCTACGGTGATAGGCTCGGGATTGCCTAGGGCTAGATGCGCACGAGAAAACTGCATTTCCTTGTGCGGCAGCACACCGTCAAAGCGTATTTGATCGCCCAAGGTGGCATCAATAGTAGAGGCATTTAAGTTGCCTTTACTATTGATGGATAAAGGTAACGGGCTGCCTTCTGAGGTATTAAAAGGTGCAGGCATTAAGCTGTGGGTGGCCGCTAAGTCAGCATCTAATTGTGCTTGGTAGGAAAAGTCACTTTTTGAAAAAGCCAAAGACACATCCAGATTCCACTTCGATTCACCATCGAGGTAATCCACAAAACGTTCGTTTACCGTCTTCACCAGGGGGTGCACATGCCACATCCCTTGCATGTTAACATCAAGTTCGTAGTGTTCTTTTTGCCGCCCGGTAAACGAAAGACTAACCGGCTGCGAAAGCACACGGGCAGTTAGATTGGTGGCATCAATACTGGCGTTATCGAAAGCCACTGCGCCCGACGCTTCTTTAAAGCGCATCTTTGTACTGGTGATATAAACATCATTGTCAGATAAGGTGGCTTGGCCTTTGGCACGCACCTGCTTACCCTTAGTTAATGGAATATCTAATTTAAGCTTTGCCGTTAAAGGTCCAGACACCTTAACGTCTTTTTCTAGTAGCTTTCCTAATGACGCCGACAGACTCGACTGGGTCATAATGGACGTTAGCGACTCACCACTGCCTTCCCCTTGGGCGTAAATAGTCAGTGAAGAAGAAGGATGTAGACGGGGAATAGCCGCTGACATTTCGCTGATATTCAGCCCGCCGAGCTTCCCCTTAGGGCTCTCCATGACTAATGCATCGTTCACGAAATACAACGATAAATCTAAATCTGTCAGTGATGGCCACGCTGTCGAAAAAGCAAACTCACTAGCGGTAATATCCACGTAGGCTTGAAAGATGCCCGAATTGTCGGTGAATGGGTAATCCTGCGGCTTCCCACGCCAAAGTAATTGTGCGTTGGTCACATTGCCAACTCCGGTAAACGCTCTATCAAGATATTTGAAGGTGTTTTTCACTTTCCCGCCGGTGGGGAATAGCGCATTTATACCATCAAGTTTTCGTGGTGACACATTGACGTAGGCTTCCACCATCGTTGAAGTTAAATCCACACTAAATGAAGGGTTCAGCACCACCTTATCGGTATCAAAGACAATATCAGAGGCACTTAATAGCCAATGTTCACTCTCGTCAACTTGTGCTTTATAGACAAAAACATCGGCATTGAATTGGTTAATTGCCAGGTTCTGTTGAATGAGGTTATCGGTAAAGAGGGTGGTATCTTTGCTTTCAAAGTAGAATGCCCCCGCATTTTTATACCAATAAATATCCGCGTCGATTCCACTTAAACCCGGCACACGGCTAGACTGGGACCATGACAAATCCAACACTTTAGCAGCCAGTTCGAGCCCACGGTTACGCACGAGAAGTTGTAAGGTCGCTATCTGGCCTTTTGGATCGAGGGTGCGTATTTCTTCATCACTGGTGTCGTCCATGAACAGCGGTGCAAGCATAAGGAAAGGGTTGATTTGAACCGGCTTCACCGTGTTTAACAAGAGATCGCCTCCTTGTTCCACACGCCCAATCAAATCAGTCACTAAGGTTTCATCGCTGGAGTTCACCTTAAGCTGATCCACTCGCAGGTTCCAACCATTTTCATGTGGCAGGGCCTGAATGCTGCCGCCAGTCACCCCTGTCACTAAGGGAGAGTAATTGTCTCCCCCCCACTCTAACAAGCTATTATCCAGCTCTACCTGAATGCTTTGAATCGCGTCGCTATCTAGGTTTGCCCATATCTCAAAGTTTGCACGGCTTTTCGTCAGTGGGCGCTTGGTTTTGATTAAATCACTCACCCAGGGCGAGATGTCTAAATCGTCCGCTTTGGCATAAAAAACGCCGTCGAAATCTTCTTTACTACCCTGAATATCGATAATAAACGAAGCCGAGTTAGACGCTAACTCGGCTACCCTTATTTCTCCTAAGCCTTGGTGACGATTTTCTCGGTTATTCCAGGTTAAGCGGGCGACATCAAAGGAGTTAACGTCCTGATTTTGCGTCACACTGACAATGCCATCCTCTAATGAAAAGCTTTGAAGTTGTTCAAGAAAAAGGCTTTCTAATGCAGATACCACGGGGAAGTTATTTTTCCCTTTGCCGCCTAACCTGTCAGCGTCAATATGAAGCTTTAGGCCTCGTAATTCAAAGCGAGGGGAAGAAATAAGTTGCTGCGCTAACGATTGCCAAAAATCCAGTTCGACGTAGATTTGTCGAATGTCTAAGGCAACGGGAGAGGCCTCGTCTTGTTGAAGTGACACCGAGTTAAGTACAATGCTGGGGCCTGTACTTTGCCATACAGCATGCACGCTGCCTATGCTAAGACTAACGCCATAACGTTCGTTAATGTAATCTTCTATCAAATGCTTCTTATGTTCGACATGCGGAAGCGCATAGCGTGCGGCGCTTAAAATAAGCGCAAACACAACAAGCAAAATAGCGAGTAGCAGCCAAAGCTTTCTAACTAAATAGGCGGCTATCGACGTAATTTTTGTCACACTGGGCCTTATAAATCGTTAACGTTACATCATGACGACGTCGTACTTATCCTGATTGTACAAGGTTTCCGTTTGAACTTTTATCTGTTTTGACACGAACACTTCTAACTCGGCCAACATGTGAGACTCTTCACCCATAAGGGCATCAACCACTTTAGGGGATGCGTAAACCACAAATTTGTCGGCATCGTAGGCACGGTTTACTCGCACAATCTCCCGCATAATCTCAAAGCAGATTGTTTCAATGGTTTTCACGGTGCCCCGCCCTTTACAAACTGGGCACTCACCGCACAATATATGTTCAATACTTTCCCGAGTTCGCTTACGGGTCATTTCAATCAACCCTAGCGACGTAAACCCGTGAATATTAATCTTCGCTCTGTCCTTGCTCGTCGCCACCTCTAGACTATGTAAGACACGGCGTTTGTGATCGGGTTCAATCATATCGATAAAATCTATCAGGATCATACCGCCTAGGTTTCTAAGCCTAAGTTGACGCGCAATGGCTTGCGTGGCTTCTGTATTGGTATTGAAAATTGTTTCTTCTAAGTTTCGATGGCCAACGAACGCACCTGTATTGATATCAATGGTGGTCATGGCTTCGGTTTGATCGATGATCAAATAACCACCAGATTTTAAATCGACCCGTCGCTCAAGGGCCCGCTGCGCCTCGTTTTCCACATCGTATAAATCGAATATCGGCCGATCGCCGGTGTAGTACTCCAGTTTGCCATTCATTTCTGGCACATATTCTTTGGTAAACTGAAACAGTTCTTGGAAGGACAATTTCGAGTCTATACGGATGCGGTCTAATTCTGTCCCCACAAAATCTCTTAACACCCTTCGGGCCAAAGGAAGATCTTCATAAAGCACATTCGATTTGCGCTTTTTCATGCGTGACTGAATTTTGTCCCAAAGGCGGCGTAAAAAGGCGGCGTCTTGCTGTAATTCGTTTTTGCCTACCCCCTCTGCGGCGGTGCGTAATATAAAGCCCCCGTTTTCATCGCAGAATTCTTGCACCAAGTCTTTTAACCGTTCACGCTCGGCTTCTTCTTCAATACGCTGCGATACGCCTACATGGGTAACACTGGGCATAAAGACGAGATAACGGCTGGGGATAGTAATGTCCGTGGTTAGTCGCGCACCTTTGGTGCCAATGGGGTCTTTAACCACCTGAACCACAATGTCTTGTCCATCTCTCACGAGTTCGCGAATATCCTGCTTTTGGATATGACTGGCAGAGACTTCTTCTGCAATTTCGTTGTGAATAACAATATCTGACGCATGCAAAAAGGCGGCTTTTTCCAAGCCTATATCCACAAACGCAGCTTGCATACCAGGCAAAACACGACTTACTTTACCGCGGTAAATATTGCCTACCAAGCCTCGTTTTGTGTGCCGCTCAACGTGAATTTCTTGCAAAATGCCGTTTTCAATTAGGGCAACACGGGATTCTGATGGTGTAACATTGATTAGTAGCTCTGCACTCACTCTACGACTCCAAATTCACTGAGTAGCTGTTTTGTTTCGTACAAAGGCAGGCCCACTACAGCACTTGCGCTGCCTTCTATTGCGATAACAAATTGTCCGCCAATGCCCTGAATGGCATAACTTCCCGCTTTATCCGCAGGTTCTCCTGTTTCCCAGTATGCGTCAATTTGGGCGTTCGTCAATGCACCAAATGTCACCTTTGTGGTGATAGTTTGTGTTACCTGTCGAGATTCATTGGCGACACAAATGGCGGTCAGTACGCTGTGCTGTTGGCCAGATAGCATACTTAAAATGCGTCTAGAGTCCTCTAAATTCTTGGGTTTCCCCACGCTTTTACCTGCGAAGGCAATCAAAGTATCTGAGGCAAGCACTACCGTCGACTGGGTTAACGTTTGAGAAGATGCCAGTCGGGCTAATGCAGTACTCGCTTTCTCATAAGCCAAGCGCGCGACCTGAGCTTCAGGTGTTTCCTCTGGCTTTGCAGACTCATCAATATCAACCGGGTAAATCTGATGTTCTATCCCTAGTTGATTGAGCAATGCCGTGCGTCTTGGCGACGCAGAAGCAAGTACGAGAGATGCACTCACAGGTTATCCTCTTCTAGGTAATAGACAATTGTCGGCGGGTCTTACGCAACAACCAAAACACCCACGGCCATATCACCATTGATGTAAGCACAGGCCACAGGTAATCGACTTGAAAGTAAATGTCAGTAAGAAGATGTTGCACCCAAAACGTGAGCAAGTGATAAAGAGACGACAGTAAGCCAATAACAATGGCTTGTTGCCACACAGAATAGTTTCTAAGCCGTTGATAATTGGCCGCTAAAATGTACACACAGATAGATAGCCCAAGGCTATGAATACCCAAGGTTGTGCCAACGAGAATGTCCACAGCAATACCTGTCACAAATGCAATGCCAACATTCACTCGGTGAGGCAACGCCATACACCAGTAAGATAACACCACCAATACCCAATCTGGGCGGTACAGGTCAACTTGTATAGGCAGTGGCACAATTTGCAGCACTAAGGCGATAATTAAGCTGCTAACGATGACAGAATGACGTTTACGAATCATTGGCGAATTCCTCATTCACTTCTGCATTGCTAGGTGTAAGATTATCAGCCCACAATAAAAGTAAGTATTTGAGACGGTCCAAGCGGGCTAAAGGCTCAGCGGTTACGCGGGCAAATGGTCGGCTTTCGTCTCGAACCACAGCGGTTACACGGGCAACGGGATAGCCTTCAGGAAAAATTTTGCCTAACCCTGACGACACCAGCACATCGCCTTCTTGAACATCTACACTATGCGGGACGTGTTCTAAATACAGTTCTGACAACACACCGCTACCCGTCGCAATAAAGCGAATATTATTTCTTAATGAGCGCACAGGTATAGCGTGCGTTACATCAGCGATAAGCAACACCCGACTGTTGGTAGAACCCACTTCCGTAACTTGGCCAATAATGCCTCTGTCATCAATCACCGGTTGTGACAAATACACCCCATCAATGGCGCCTTTGTTGATGACCACTTGTTGACTGTAGGGGTTTTTATCTACCGCCATGAGTTCAGCGACCATTTTTCGAGCATCGGTTCTAACGGGTGCAGATAGAAGCTCACGCAATTGTTTGTTTTCTTGCTCCAACACCTCGTATTGCTGTAACTTTTCACTCATTAACAGCAATTGGTTGGTCAATTGGTCGTTTTCTTCTAGCAGGTCTTCTTGAGAAGTAAGGCGCTGAGCACTCTCGCTCAACATTAGCCCTGGTAAGTTGGCTAAGTACTGAATGGGGCTCATGAGGGAATTGAGATAAACACGACTGGATTTAAAGCCATCAAGCTTATGATCCACGAAAATAAGTAGCACAGACAAAACCAGTGCCAGTGCTAATCGGTTATTTAATGAAGGGCCGCGTGTGAATATAGTATCCATGATACAAATAAGGCAACCTTGAAGGTTGCCTTTCCTGCTTACTCGTAACTAAACAGGTCGCCACCGTGCAGGTCAATCATATCGAAAGCCTTACCACCGCCACGTGCTACACAAGTTAAAGGATCGTCGGCAATCACAACAGGGATCCCAGTTTCTTCCATCAAGAGTCTATCGAGATCTTTCAGTAAAGCACCACCACCCGTGAGCACCATGCCGCGCTCTGAAATATCAGACGCAAGTTCTGGAGGAGATTGCTCTAGTGCCACCATTACCGCTGACACAATACCTGTTAGCGGCTCTTGCAACGCCTCAAGAATTTCATTGGAATTGAGTGTGAAACCACGGGGTACACCTTCCGCAAGGTTTCGTCCACGGACTTCTATTTCACGCACTTCTTCACCGGGATAAGCGGCGCCAATTTCATGCTTGATACGTTCGGCAGTAGCTTCACCAATTAGTGAGCCAAAGTTACGACGAATATAGTTAATAATGGCTTCGTCAAATTTGTCGCCGCCAATACGTACGGAAGACGAGTAAACCACGCCATTAAGTGAAATGATAGCCACTTCAGTGGTACCACCACCGATATCAACAACCATGGAACCTGTAGCTTCTGAAACAGGCAACCCAGCACCAATAGCCGCCGCCATAGGTTCGTCAATCAAGTACACTTCGCGCGCGCCAGCACCCAGTGCTGACTCTTTAATGGCACGACGTTCTACCTGTGTTGAACCACATGGCACGCACACAAGCACGCGAGGGCTTGGACGTAGAAAATTGTTATCGTGAACCTGTTTAATAAAATGCTGAAGCATTTTCTCTGTAACATAAAAGTCAGCGATGACGCCATCTTTCATTGGTCGAATGGCGCGGATATTTCCGGGTGTTCTACCCAGCATCCGTTTCGCTTCAGCACCCACAGCAGCCACACTTTTGGGCCCTGCAGCGCGCTCTTGGCGAATAGCCACAACAGATGGTTCGTTTAGTACAATGCCCTGGTCTTTGACGTAAATCAGCGTGTTAGCTGTTCCGAGGTCGATGGACAGATCATTAGAGAACATGCCTCGAAGCTTTTTAAACATGAAAAGTGTATTCCTGTTACTGTGTTAACGCGTGTTAGCAAAGGTGAGATGACGACGCTTTAACGTGAAGTCGATATTTATCCGCACACTTTAACAATGGGGGCATATTTGGGCAAGTGATGCATCGGCTTAGTGCAAAATAAATTACCTTGTGCCGCTTCCCCGTTCGCATATGCAAGTTATCCGTGCTTAGTTGCACTTATAAGGTCTTCTATCACCCAACCGAAGGAAGACAATTATCTCTTTTAAAAGTTCAACTTACTGTATTTATTTTTCAGAAGCGACAACATCGCCCCGCTCTGGGAAATAGTCGAAGTATGGGCCAGACGTTAAGCTATAGCGACACCAGTACCTTTCCTCATCGTTCCCATCAGGTGCAAAGTAGTCGGCACGAATATTAAAACCGTCAACCTGTAAGGGAAGTGCGACTAATGCAGCCCAAATCTTCTTACAACCTAAGCTTGATTGCTCTGCCGCCGGCCACCCCTTGGCACTCATTTTTACTGGGCTTCTGTTTGTTTCTTGGCCGTTACTATCGTAATGCACCAGCATAATCATTGTGGCAGGTTGCACCGCTCGCCATTTCCAGTGGGCCGCTGTCACGTGCTCTTCAAAGCGCTGTTGATACTGAATAAAGGCCCCATGACTCGTGTCTTCATCCGCGGTATTCAGTGTTTTGATTGCCAGCAAAAGTGACGCCGCAAAAATGACAATAACCAATACTTTTAACAGTGTGCCCCAGAAACTGGCGGGCGTTTTCTTTGACTTGGCACGACGCATGATTGTTATCCTTGTTTTCATGCCTCATATTACTGCTAAATGAAAAAAATTATAGCGAAATCCTTCAAAGGCTTTAAAGAAGCCGTTCAAGAGATTTTACAAGACGGGTTTTTAGGCTGTTACATTTTCTCTAAACGCGTGACGCCCCAGAATTCCCCGTCTTTTTCTGTTATACGCCATTTCTGCTTTACAAGGGATTTACGTAGAAAATAATGGGCCATACCGTGGCCAAAGAGGACAATGCGAGGTTCTTGCTTCGACAATGTGTCTAGGTACACAGCTAACCTTTCAACCCGTTGTTTGGCGTCGGTAAAACGCTCAAACCGCCCTTTTCTGCCCAGAAACCACAAGGCGCGTGAAATCACCACCCAATGCCACGCTTTTAGCGTGAAAGGTAAATGGTAATAGGGAATATCCATTTCACGTAAATCAGCAAGCTCTTCATGTATGTGAGATGCGCCATAATGCGCAGCAGAGCATTTTGCACGATGCAGCGGACTCACGCCTATGTAGCTATTTTCCAGGCACACTTTTTTACGTGGTTGGCTATTCGGGTCTAGTTCAGATTTATTGTAATTTCTAACCCATTTAGCGTAATCAACAGCATTAACTTTTTGATTGTGGGCCGAGGCGGGCTTTCCATGCCTCACCAGTATTATCTCTTTCACTGTGCATCCTTGTTTTCCTGTTTAGGGTTTTGCTCCTTACACACTATTTATGCTGATACTTTAAACGTATCTTGCACTAGGTTTGAGCTCACTTTTTCAGACACATAAGTCTGTAATCTTTGCTTTTGCGCTTCAGTTAGCCTTAACCCTTGTTTAGTCCTACGCCAAATAATGTCATCGAGGGTATAGGCCCATTCGTATTGAATTAGGTAATCGACTTCGGCTTGATAAAGATGTGCACCGAAGTCTTCACCCAAATCGCTCAATGTTTGTTTGCCTTTCAAAAACTTGCTACACAATAGCCCGTACTGACGAACATATCGCACTCTAGCGGCTTCAGGTAACCACGGGTATTGTGCTTCAAGGTTTGCGCAAAGTGTTTCCTGGTTCTCAAACGCGCCACCGGGCAGCGGCACCTCTTTTGTCCATGCTTTCCCTGCTCTGGGAAACAATGTACACAGCTTATCTACCGCGTGCTCAGCAAGTTTACGATAGGTTGTGATTTTGCCACCGAAAATATTCAGTAGTATGGGAGCGTCCTTTTCGCCAATCAGCTCAACTTTGTAATCTCGGGTAAGCTCCTGTGCCGAGGCATTTGCTTCTTCTAACAAAGGCCTGACACCGCTGTAGCTATGCACAATGTCTTTTTCACCGATTTTGGTTTTAAAATAGGTGTTCACCACGTCGATGAGGTATTTAGTTTCGGCATCAGAAATTGACGCCGCTGACGGGTCACCCGTGTAGTTTTCGTCCGTGGTGCCCACTAATGAAAAATCGTCTTCATAGGGAATAACGAACACTATTCTGCCGTCTTTATTTTGCAGAATATAAGCTTCTTCTGACTCATAAAGCCTTGGCACGATAAAATGACTGCCTTTTACCATGCGCATGGCATTAGGATTTTTAATGTCAGAAAGTCTATCTAACAATGAAACCGCCCACGGCCCCGCTGCATTCACCAGCGAACGAGCCTGAACTGTAAACGTTTTCCCTTCACAGTTACGTAAAGTGACTAGCCAATGATTCTCATGCTTTTGCGCATGCAAACATTCTGTTCTGGCGAAAATCTTAGCCCCTTGATCTTGCGCGGCCAACGCATTTAATACCACCAACCGAGCGTCATCGACCCAGCCGTCTGAGTACTCAAAACACGTTGAGATAGATTCATCTAGGGGGCCATCGGGCGTGGTAGAAAGCTTCTTCGATCGTGGCAGCATATTTCGCTTTGCTAGCGAGTCGTACAAGAACAGGCCAATACGAATCATCCAAGCGGGTCTTAGGTGTTTTTGATGAGGCAATCTGAAACGTAACGGCCACATAATATGAGGGGCTTTTTTCAATAATACTTCCCGCTCTGCCAACGCTTCTTTGACAAGGCGAAACTCATAATGCTCCAGATACCGCAAGCCACCATGAATTAACTTGCTGCTAGATGATGAGGTTGCGCCACCTAAATCACCCTTTTCGCACAAGGCAACGGTTAGCCCTCGCCCAGCTGCGTCTAACGCTACACCCACGCCGTTTACGCCGCCGCCAATAACGAGTACGTCAACGGCTTGGGGGGGATTGTTATTTTCTTGTGTCATCTTCATGCTCTTGTGGCTCACTGGATATGCTGGCTATTTGACCGCCAAAAAGAACATATGTCAACATAAAACGAACACAAGCGAACATTAATGAAAATTTATTAACCCTTTACAATGTACTGTGCCTTTATCGTCACAAGAACAAGATTTGCCACCAGCAAGGTGTCAAAATTAGCTTAGGCTTTGACAAAGGTAATATTGTTTTCTTTGATGATTTTATTAATACTTTGCGGGGGAGTTTTGTCACAAACAAGACAATCAACTTGTGAAATGTGACCTTGTTCAACCATGGCGCGGCGCTCAAACTTACTGTAGTCTGCGGCAAGAATAACGTGTTGTGTGTGCTCTAGAATTGCTTGTGAAACTTTCACCTCACGAAAGTCGAAATCAAGGAGTGCGCCATCCGCGCTAATGCCACTGATACCTATAATGCCGTAGTCCATTCTAAACTGACTGATAAAGTCGCAGGTGGCTTCACCTATAATGCCCCCATCTCTATAGCGTACTTCTCCAGCCGCGATAATGACTGAGAAGTCTTCTTTCGCAGATAGGATGGTGGCTACGTGGATATTATTAGTCACAACATGAAGATTCTTATGATTGAGGAGCTTTTTAGCGATAAGTTCTGTTGTCGTACCAATATTAATGAACAAAGATGCCCCATCGGGGATCATGGCAGCCACCGCTTCGGCAATACGTTCTTTTACCGCGCTATTTTGGGTTTTACGTTCCTGATAGGGGGTGTTTTCCCAGCTTTTGTTTAATCCCGCACCGCCATGAAACCGACTTATCACGCCATTGTCAGCCAATTGATTTAAATCTCTTCGAATGGTTTGCGGCGTGACATCACACGCAGAGACCAAATCATCAATAGACATAAAACCGTGCTGCTTCACTAAATTTACGATTTTTTCGTGTCTTTGCGTTTGGTTCATTCTGTTTGCCTTTTACTTTTTCATTCGAATTTACGCGTAGTATACGGCGTTATTTATGAAGTTCCCATGTAAAATCGAACATGAAAATGTTCGTTTTCGAAAACATAGCATTGTTAAACGGGTGTAAATGATGCAAACTCTATGAAAATTTTCTCTTGGAGTGACCTCATGGGACAACATATTCTTGCCATTGACCAAGGCACAACCAGCTCACGCAGTATTATTTTTTCGCCTAAGGGCGCTATTGTTGCTATTGCGCAACAAGAGTTTTCGCAAAAATACCCGAAAGATGGATGGGTAGAACATGATCCTGAAGAAATATGGGAAAGCGTGAAAACCACATTAAACACCGTATTTGACAAATGTGCCTTGTCACCGGCAGATATTGCTTCTATAGGGATAACGAATCAAAGAGAAACCACGTTAGTTTGGAATAAGTCCACCGGCAAGCCCATTTACCCCGCCATTGTATGGCAAGACAGACGAACAGCAGAGCAATGCCGACAACTTAGCGAAGATGAAAGCTTGGTCGAGCATATTACTGAGTCGACAGGCTTGTTACTTGACCCTTATTTTTCTGCCACCAAAATTGCCTGGATACTGGATAATGTAGAAGGCGCGAGAGCACAAGCCGACAACGGCGAGCTTTTATTCGGCACCGTTGACACCTTCTTAATATGGCGTCTTACCAATGGTCAAGCTCATAAAACCGATGCCACTAATGCCTCTCGCACCATGTTGTTTAATATAAACCAGCAATGCTGGGACGATAAACTGCTTGCGGCTTTTAATATTCCCAAAGCTATGTTGCCGGACGTTATGGACTGTGCCGCCGATTTCGGTACGGTAGATGAAACCTTACTCGGTAAAGCGATACCAATACAGGGCGTGGCTGGCGATCAGCAATCGGCTTTAGTCGGGCAGGCATGTTTTGGAAAAGGCATGGCAAAAAGCACCTACGGCACAGGTTGCTTTATGATCTTAAACACCGGTGATAAACCGCTGCAGTCGAAAAATCGCTTGCTTACCACCGTCGGCTATCGACTCAATGGGAAAACCACCTACGCTCTAGAGGGCAGCATCTTTATGGCCGGTGCCACAGTGCAATGGCTAAGAGATGGACTCAAACTGATTGACGATGCCGCAGAATCAGAAGCACTGGCTCAACGTGCCAGGCAAGATAATGGGGTGTTTTTAGTGCCTGCGTTCACAGGCCTTGGTGCCCCTTATTGGGATCCTGACGCCCGTGGTGCCATTTTAGGGTTAACCCGCGACACAGGCATTAGTGAAATTGTTGCCGCTGGCCTTCAGTCTGTTTGTTATCAAACAAAAGATCTCCAAAAAGCCATGGAAAGCGATGGCGCAAGGCCCACCACAATTCGGGTAGATGGTGGTATGTCACGTAACGATTGGGTGATGGGCTTTTTATCTGACATTCTAGGGGCCGAAGTCGAACGCCCGGAGATTACCGAAACCACCGCGTTAGGTGCCGCCTTCTTAGCTGGCCTGCAAGCCGGTATCTTTAATTCGGTGGACGATCTTACCCGATGTTGGCGTAGTGATAGCGTTTTCACCCCTCGCCTCTCCAAAGCGCAAAGAGATGTTGCCTACGACGGTTGGAAAGCCGCTGTAGCGCGGATTCGTTGCAGTTAACCGCTAAATTAAGCATATTTGTTAATAAAGCGTAGTTATCGACTACGCTTTTTTTATAAGAAAATATTTTTTATAACATTGTCATTACAATGTAATTTTATGTTAGTATCAAAATTAAGGTAAACGTTTCACCTTTTACCTTAAAACGTAAATTGCTTAATTTTCATATAGATACGAATAATAAATTAAAAAATTCTGCAATAAATGTGTAAAAGTAATGTTAATAAGGCTTGATCCGCACATACTTAGAACGTAATTTTGACGCAAAGTACGTTAAAACGTAGCCTACTCACGTAGAAAACACAGTGACACATAAAATTAACACATCACAGTTAGGCCCCATCGCGAGACGCTCACTTTTAGGAGTGGCTATCGCCTCTGCTCTACACGCACCTGTGGCATTTGCTCAAGAAGCAAATACTGCCGATGACCAAGTTGAAGTCATCGAAGTAAAAGGTTTTACCAGCTCACTTAAAGCTTCGATGCTAGATAAAAAAGCATCCGATGTGGTTTATGATGGTATTACTGCTGAAGACTTAGGTAAGTTCCCTGATCAAAACGTTGCAGAGTCACTTCAACGTATTACAGGTGTTGCCATTGACCGTTCAGGTGGTGAGGGTCAATATATCACTGTCCGTGGATTCGGCCCCGATTTTAACACGGTACTCGTTAACGGTCGCCAAATTGCGACTGAAAACCAAGGTCGCGCATTTAGCTTCGACACATTACCCGCAGAATTAATTAGCGGCGCGAAAGTATATAAAAGCCCATTGGCTTCTATGCAAGAAGGCGGTATCGGCTCTACGGTTGAAGTGACTACCGCTCGCCCATTTGCCTTTGACGGCTTTAAAGCTGTAGCTAGCGTTAAAGGTATGTACGAAGATATTTCTGAAGAAACCACCCCGCAACTATCAGGGTTGGTAACGAATACCTTCTTAGACGGCAAGTTAGGTGTGCTAGCCGCTGCGTCGTTCCAGCAACGTAAGCTACAAACGAACATGCTAGAAACTCGTTACTGGCGTCCTGAAGTGAGCATTACTGATCGTTCTCAGTTAGATAACCCAGATTACGCGGACAATGCCCAGTACAACGGCGTGTATGTTCCGCAAAACTTCGACCAAATTGTTGACCTTGTGGACCGTGAAAGAACGTCGGGTAACTTGGTTGTTCAATATGCGCCGAATGACGACATGACCCTAACCCTAGACGGTCTCTATTCAAAGTTTGAAGTGGATTCGGATGCTCATAGTGTGGGGCACTGGTTCTCTGATAGTAACCTTGATGATATGACTTTCAATGACAACGGTAGCTTAGCTGGCGTGACAAGTACCGTGGTTGACGGCGTGGGTGGCGCCACTGACTTTATCCGTCGTCGTTACGGCCGTGACGTTGAAATTCAAGCGTTTGGTGCCAATTTCGAGTGGCTAGTTAATGATAACTTAACGGCCACCATTGATGTATCAACCTCGACAGCAGAAGACAATAGTGGTGGTGACAACTTCTTCACGGTTATCGGTTATAACAACGAGTACAGTGTTGATTATTCAGGTACCACACCTACCTTAACGGTTGCTGGCGGCGACGCAGCCCTTCAAGACCCATCGTTAGGTCGCATGCACTACAACGAAAGAAATGGGTTTGACACTGAAGATACCATTTCAGAGTACCGCGCAGATTTCACGTGGGTGCCTGATTCAGACAACGCTTTTTATAAAGCTGACTTCGGTATTTATTACCAAGATCGCGAGAAAACAAATACACGCCGATTTGCTTCTGGATGTGAGATTTACTGTGGTTACACCTTTGATTTCCCCGATGAGTTACTGTCTGTATTTACTGCTGAAAACTATTTCAGTGGCGTACCAAATCAGTGGTTAACTTACGACCCAGAAGCCTTTTTCGATTACGCTACCTCTGATGAAGCGGTACAGCAAATTGCTGATGCAACAGGGCTAGAATTTGAAACTGTCCGCCAAGCTATAGATGCAACTAACATCGCCGATCCTCAGCCGAGCAATGATTCTTATGTGGTGAGTGAAGAAATTCTTAGTGCGTATGCACAATTCTATTTCTCTACCGAAGTGTCTGAAATGCCGCTAGATATCAACTTTGGCTTCCGTTACAGCCAAACCGATACCTCAGTGGACGGAACCAGCCAAGTGGTGAAAGATCTTGAGCCAATTCCAAACGATCCGTCTGATTTGAACGTGGTATATGAAACATTAGTAGGTGAGCCGGTTAACGAAACGAATAGCTATTCGTCGTTACTGCCTAATGTAAACGTTAAACTACAACTGACTGACGATGTGTACTTGCGTTATGCGTACTCACAAACACTGACTCGCCCAATGATGGACGACTTAGTACCTGTGTTTAACGTGACGGTGTCCCGTCCAGGCAACTTGCAAGCTCAAGCCGGTAATACGGAACTTGAACCTTATAAAGCAACGAGCTGGGATGTATCATTAGAATGGTACTACGATGACACTAGCTACTTCTCTGCCGCGGCGTTCAACAAGGAAGTAGAAGATTTCATCTCGTCGGATACGGCTGATGAGTCATTGTTCCTCGACAGCGGTGAATATGTATTTAGCGTACTTCGCCCACGTAATGGTGAAACCCTTGAGGTTGATGGTTTAGAGCTAGCTTGGTTACATACACTTGAAAACGGTTTTGGTATTCAAGCCAACGCCACCATTGTGGATTCAGATTCAGAGTTTAGCCTACCTGGCTTAGGTAACTCGCAGAACATTACGGTGTTCTACGAAAAAGATGCTTTCCAAGCCCGTGTAGCGCTTAACAACCGTGAAACCTTTATGCAAGAAGCGGTAAGTTCGCTAGGTGGCACAGAACCTCGCTTCACGGAAACTTACACCCAAGTAGACATGAGTGTAAGCTACGACGTAAATGAAACCTTCACCGCGTTCTTTGAAGGTATTAACATCACTGATGAAGAGCTTACCCGTCGCGGCCGTCTATCTGAACATTTTGTTCAGCAAGTTGCTGATGGCTCACGTTACGCTGTAGGTGTGCGTGCTAGCTTCTAATTAAACGAAGAAAGTAAAGGGGGCTCTCTTGCCCCCTTTTTGTCTTTTACTGCTGAGGAGTTTTACGTGTCTGGCAGCTTAACCCAACTTTTAGTTTTTATTTTCATTACCGCACTCATCGGCTTGCTTACCTACCTGAAATGTCGTGGCCATGGCCATAGTAAAGCGAGCGAAAACAAAGAATATTTTCTCGCGGGCGGTGGGCTTACTTGGATATTTGTTGCTGGCTCCATTACATTAACGAACTTAAGTACCGACCAACTCGTGGGCATGAATGGTAATCAGATGGCATTACTCGCATGGTGGGAATTTGCCGCGGTGGCAGGTCTTATCATCTTGGCTCGGGTGTTTTTACCCGTGTATTACCATTATCAGTGTACTACCACCACAGAATTACTAGAGATGCGCTATAACAATAAGCACATCCGCGCCTTAATTGGCTTGCTTTTCTTCCTAGGGAGCAGCTTCATTTTTATGCCAGCGGTTATCTATTCAGGTTCGCTGTTCATGATCAACATGTTTAATGTTGATATCCCTCTTATGTACGTCGCCACCGCATTTGCCCTTATTGGCGCATTTTACGCCATATTCGGTGGCTTACGTGCGGTAGCCGTGTCAGATACCTATTCCGGCATTTTATTGCTGACCATGGCCATTGTTGTTGTGGTACTTGCACTGTTTGCCATTGATTTTGACTTTTCAGGCATACCAGCTGAACGTCTTACGTTAATTGGCGATAACGACTCCCCCCTTCCATGGCACACGCTGTTGACCGGTATGATTTTCATCCAAACCTTTTACTGGAGTACTAACCAAGTTATTACACAGCGTGCTATGGCAGCACCTAACTTAAAAGAGGCTCAAAAAGGGGTTTACGCCGCAGCCATTATCCGTTTTATCATCGTCCCTACCATTATTGTGGTGCCGGGAATTATCTCTTTTAAACTGTATGGTGATATCAACGATGCGGCTTACGGTACGCTAGTGGGCGATGTACTGCCAGACTGGTTATCTGGCGTGTTCGCCGCGGCCTTAGCCGCCGCTGTACTAACAACCTATAACAGTAACTTAAACTCAGCGACGGCCCTTTATGTGTGTGATATTCATGAAGCATACGTTGACAAAAAGCCTAACGTTGCCAGATTGAGCGGCATCGTTACCGCTCTTCTTACTGTGGTGTCGTTACTTATGGTGCCAGTTTATGCGCAAGCAGAGAGCATCATTAACCTACTGCAACAGTTGTTCGGTTTATTAAGCATGCCTATATTGTCTATCTTTATCGTTGGGCTGCTGTTTAACAACGTGAATGCAAATGCGGGGATTGCCTCGGTGATTTTCGGTGTGCTCCTTTACGCTTACTTTAGCTTTGTACACGCACCATTTGGCCTGCACTATATTCATTTAATGCTAGTCACCCTTGTTTGCTGTATAGCGCTTGCACTTATATTGAACAAGGTCGTCTTCAAACAAAGTGCGCAATGGCGAGGTCGACTTATTGATGAAGACTCCGCCGCCCAATAAGCGGGCATTCACAGGTTTTGACATAGGCTAATACATAATGAGTGAGGTTAATCGCATTGTCATTGTGGGTGGTGGCACAGCGGGTTGGTTAACTGCCGGTCTGCTTGCCGCTACTCACAGTGGTGCGGACAATAACGGGCAACGCTTATCCGTTACCGTTATTGAATCTGATGCTGTTCCGCCTATTGGGGTGGGGGAAGGCACTTGGCCTACTATGCGCCGCACGCTGGCGACCATAGGTATTTCAGAGGCTGAACTCGTTACCCAAGCCAGCGCCACGTTTAAGCAGGCCAGTAAGTTTGTGAATTGGTATAGCGATAACGGGCGCAATCAAGACAACAGTTATTATCACCCTTTTAGCGCACCGCAAGGTTCTGCTACGTTAGATATCACCCCGTACTGGTTAACCACGGCACAAACACACAGCCACTATGCGCAAGATGTATGTTTTCAGCCCGCATTGTGTGACGCAGGGCTTGCGCCTAAGTTAACGGCAAATGGTAAACAAAGTTTTACTGCCAACTATGGGTATCATCTAGATGCTGGGCAGTTTATTTCGTTACTACGACGCCATTGTGTAAATCGACTGGGTGTGACCCACCTTGTTGATAAAGTGACACAGGTTAATACCCAAGCAGATTCACCTGAAGCGGGAATTGTAAGTTTACAGACCCAGCAATCGGGAAAGATAGAGGGTGACCTATTTGTTGATTGCTCTGGTTTTTCTGGGCTGCTCATTAACAAAGCATTAGGCGTTAAACTAAAAGACGCCAGCCATCGCCTATTTGCCAACAGCGCTTTAGTGTGTCAGGCCCCTTTTGAAAACGAGACCGCCCCTATCCCGTGTCATACTCTTTCAACGGCGCAAGAAGCAGGCTGGATTTGGGATATTGGCTTACAACACCGGCGGGGCACAGGTTATGTATTTTCTCGAGAGCACCAAGATGTAGATCGCGCAGCGGACACGCTCTCTCGCTATTTGTCTCAAGTAGCCCCTTCTATGGCTACCCCGGATGCATTTAGGGAAATTCAATTCAAAACAGGCTATCGAGAAACGTTTTGGCACAACAACTGTGTAGCCATTGGCCTGTCTAGCGGATTTTTAGAACCCCTTGAAGCCTCGTCACTAATGCTAATTGAGCAAAGTGCAATGCTACTGGCCGAGCAGCTACCGGCCAATACGACAATAATGTCGAAGGTCAGCCAGCGTTTTAATAGCCGGTTGACTTATTTGTGGGAACGCACCATCGAATTTTTAAAACTCCATTACGTTTTGAGCAACCGGCCCGAAGCATTTTGGCAAGACAATAAACAGCGAGGAAGTATTCCCGAACGATTGGCAGACTTGCTTGAAGAATGGCGCTATCGGCCTATACTCGACAGTGATTTTCCTCAAGCAAACGAAGCGTTTAGTGCACAGAGTTACCGCTACATATTGTATGGTATGGGGCCTAAAACCGATTTCAATTGGGATATGAGCACCACAGAACGCTCGCTAAAGCACCACAACTTTGCCACGAAACAAGGGCAATTAAACCAAACACTCATTGGCCAACTAAAAGAGCGTCTTCCTTCCCATCGAGGGTTAGTTGAAAGCTTTTTCCAATCTTAGTGAGCAGTTATGACACGACCTTCTTACGTCACTCTAGATACGCAACAGCATAAAGATACGGGCATTACACAGGACCCTGGTTTTTCTCATGCCCGTGCATTTAACTTGGTTACTATAGGCTTTAACGAAATAGCCAGTTTAAGCGGCTGCATGCCTATTGTCATCGTGAATGACACAAAGCCAGAGTACACTTTAGCTGCTGTGGTGGGCATGGCGCCTTTTGATAATTTATTTTGTGGGAAAGCGCAGTGGCTAGGCCATGCGATTCCTTTAAGTATTCAATCGCATCCTTTTAATTACGCCCTAGACAACCAATCATTAAGGGTACTCATCAATGACGCCGATGAGAGAGTGAGCCAGCAAGCGACGCCTTCCACCCGCCTATTTTCTTCCGATGGTCAGCCAACCAGCTTGCTGAAACACTATCAAAGTATTCTGTCAAACTTAGTATCTGGCCAACAACAGGCGAAGGCGTTTATAGAGATAATCGCAAATCTGAATTTACTCACGCCCCTTTCAACCACACTCACCTTACAAGATGGGCAAGAAGTCGTCTCAAATGACCTGCTTACCATAGATGAAACCCGTCTAGCCGAATTGGAAAAAGATACCGTCATGGAATTACACGAACAAGGCGTGCTGATTGCCATTCACGCAATGATGCTGTCGTTAAGGCAATACAATCGCCTAGTACAACTGAGCCAACACCACGAGAACAGCGCAGTGAAAGTGAGTTTAAAACTGGCGAAAGATTAAATTTAAGCAGTGACTAATCTCAAAAATGTAAACGTTTAACCCAAAGCATGTAAGCGAACTAGCGCAAATCTTAATTAACCGTATTATCTATGTTATACATGACCGCCACACTTATAGGCGGCGCAATTAACGCGAGGAGCATATGTCTTCATTACCCCAGTTTGTTAGTTTAAAGAATTCACAGGTTTCACTTACCTTCGATTGCACAGGCAGAATGCCAAAGGTGATTTATTATGGGGCGACCCTAAGTGAGGCCACCACGCCAGAAATGCTTAGCGTTTTAAATACTCGCCAAGAAGCAAAATGCGCCCCCGTTATCGAGCCGCCCGTCACGCTGGTTCCTACCCATGGTGAAGGGTGGACCGGTCAGCCCGGGCTAGAAATATCTGGCGATGCAGATCAATGGTCAGCAGGCTTTAGTTTGGTGAACATAAACCAAGACGGTCAATCGGTGTCCTTCATTGCTGAAGATGAGCACCGCGGTATGCGCCTTATTACAACGGCGGAACTCGATACAGATACCAGTGTGGTTAAATATGTATCTCGTGTTGAAAACACTGGCAGCAGCGCGCTAAACCTCAACTACCTGAATGCAGCAAGCCTTCCACTTCCCACTACGGTTAGTAAAATTAAAACTTTCGAAGGTCGTTGGTCTGCTGAATTCCAAACCAAAGATCATGACTTATTCTTCGGAAGCTATGTACGAGAAAACCGTCGAGGTAAAACCTCCCACGACACCTTTCCCGGTTTAATTGCATTCCCACAACATACAGGTGAACTTCTAGGTGAATGTTTTGGTTTTCACCTAGGCGCGTCAGCCAACCACAAATTGCGCGCAGAGTTGATGGCTGATGGAAGAAGCTACGTGCAGTTTGGTGAACTCCTGTTTCCAGGTGAAGTGGTATTGCAATCGGGAGACAGTTATACCTCTCCGGTATTATATGTAGGCTACGGGGACCAAGGCTTCTCGTCTCTATCTCAGCAATTCCACAACTTTATTCGCAGCAAAGTACTGAGCCATAGCGCAGAGTCTAAACCCCGTCCTGTGCACTACAATACCTGGGAAGGCATCTACTTTGACCATGACGAAGACACATTAAAGGCACTTGCTAATAAAGTAGCGCCGCTAGGCATTGAGCGCTTTGTGTTGGACGATGGTTGGTTCAAAGGCCGTCGACACGACAAAGCAGGCTTAGGTGATTGGTTTGTTGACGAAACCATTTATCCTCAAGGCTTAGATGGGCTAATCGACCATGTTACTGGCCTTGGCATGGAATTCGGCATTTGGTTTGAGCCAGAAATGGTTAACCCTGATAGCGACTTGTATCGCGCGCATCCTGAATGGGCGCTACAAACTGAGAACAACCCCCATGTTCCCTTCCGAAATCAATACGTTTTAGATTTAACCAACCCTGAGGTCGTGGAATACCTGTATAAGGTTATTACCGACGTACTAAAAGCGTACCCAAAAATCAGCTACATCAAATGGGACATGAACCGCGACGTAAACCACCCGGGCAACCTACAAGGGAAACCCGCAATGCATGGTCAAATGGCTGCGCTGTATGGCCTGATTGACCGTGTAAAAGCCGCGCATTCTGGTGTTGAAATTGAAAGTTGCTGCTCTGGTGGTGGTCGCGTAGATCTAGGGATATTACCTCACACAGACCGATTCTGGACGTCTGATTCAAACGACGCACTCGATCGCCTTTACATTCAGCGGGGTTGTTCTTATTTCTTCCCATCTGAAGTGATGGGCGCGCATGTGGGCCCACGTGACTGTCACATTACCGGGCGAAACCTACCTATTGAAATTCGTTCAGCAGTAGCGTTGTTTGGGCATATGGGTATAGAAATGGACCCACGTGAACTAACAGAGCACGAACAAAAAGTGTTAACCGATGCCATTTCGCTTTATAAGAAATATCGTCATATTACCCACGGCGGCGACCTATTCCGCATGGACGATGACGGCATGAATGTGAAATTTGGTTATGTGTCTAAAGACAAACAGGAAGGCATTTTTGCTTATAATAGTGTTACAGAAACCGTACGCACTACGCCGAACCGTTTCTACTTCGCAGGTCTCGATGCTAATAAGCAATACACCATTGAGCGTGTATGGCCTGAGAAGCTAAAAGAATACACACCGTCTATTTTGCAACAAACCGAAGGGCACGTATTCTCTGGCGAAGTATTGATGCAATACGGTATGCAGCTGCCGGTACTCTTCCCACAGACAGCCCTGATTTATACTGTTAAAGCCCTGTAGTTTTCTAAACGCTATGGCTTTCTAAGCGCTGCCTAAGGAAAATGCGAGTAAGCGAGCTGTGCGGTATTACACCGCCGCTCGTTTTTTTAACTCTTTTTTGAGTTGTTTAAGAATTTTCGAAAAGTTCTTGTCGTCATCTTCGCCAATTTGCTTTATGAGGTCTTCGGCCTCACTTAGCGCGTTGGCGTTAAGCAGTAATTCAGCTAAACGTAACTTAGCCCAACTCGGTGTGGGAAGGCTTTGGGTGTCGATGGTGGTATCGTCATACTCTTGCAGATAACGTTTAAGGGCCTGAATACCCTCTTGCGTATATTGACCACTTTTAACCGCAACTTGGCCTAGTCGGTATTTGCCATACAGCAGCCGGCTCATGCTTTCTTCGTACTTATCCCACTGCTCGTTATCCGCTTTATCAACGACAGGCACCTGCATAGCAGAAAGGGGGAGCAGAATGTCATAGGACGCCTGAAACTGCTCGTCAGTTAAGTAGTAATTCCCAAGTTCAAAACGGGCGCGTATTTGCGTATCGTCCCTTTCCAATAAAGGGGCGTAGAGTGTTTTCGCTTCACCTTCTTGGTCATCTTCTAAGTACACTTTTGCTAAAGCAAATTGCCCTTCAATGTCGTCCAGTGTTGCAATATGTTGCGCGAGTTTTTTTGCCTCATCAATGTCGCCACCGGCGATAGAAGGCGCCATAAGATGTAATTGCATTAGTGCTTGATAAACAGCAATTTCATCGGGGGCTATTTCAACCGCTTGTTCTAGGCTCTGCTTGGCTTTTTTTGCATAACCTAAAGCAGAAAAAATACTGCTTGAAGCTTGCGCCCCCATGACGCTTGCATGGGTATGATACGCCCTATAGTCATTAGAGTAGGCTCTTATAAAGCGCTCTGATGCCTCTTCTGCATCATCTAAATCCGTGTTCATAAGTGCAGAAACAAGCATGTTGTGTTGTTCGGGTGTTTTATTTTTTATTTCGCTAAGTGCCTCAATAATTTTTTCGAAAGCACCTTGCTGAAAAAGCCATTCGAAATCTACCGTTTGCTGGCTTTGCTGGTTAGTCTCGGCGGTCGAAGCAACCACAGTCATAGATGAAGCAGACAATGTAGTGACACACAAAAGCGGTATCGCTAACTTCTTTAGGTTCATATCACATCCTTTGATTAAGTATAGTCGAGCAACTGTTCACACCATGGCGTGAGACATCTTCATAGGTTGCACATTCGCGCTTTTTCTAATCTACGTTAGCCCGTCTATAAATTAAAATGCTTTCTGTAACAAAATGCTAGCGTTGCGCAAACACGTCGGAACACGCGACAAAGGAATGAGGAAATAGGAAGGAAGGTCGATGAATAAAAATGAAAAAGGGCGCTTAACGCCCTTCCTATGGTTTGCTTTATGTCGCCATTAGCACATGTGTTCTATTTACCTTCAACGATGAGCCCAAGTGCCCAACGGTCGTCGAAGCCTTTCCAAGGAGCAGGCTTTTTCCCTTCAACAAGTACTTGGTCGCTACTGCCCTTTACATTGAGGTAATCACAAAACTCAGCCATATCCTTTACATGACAATTCATTAATGCCAACGCAAAGTGCTCGTTAATAGCATTTAGCTTTTGTGTATCCCAAGCGGGCTCGAGGTAAGAACCAATATCAAATTCGTTGCCAAATGCTTCCTTAGGTGCCGGATGGGGAGCCACATTATGACGTGCGTTTTTAATGGTGAGTAGCTTGCTGTCTTTGCTTCCCGTATTTTCGAACAACCAACGAATTCCGTCGTAGCCTGAAATATCATCGTTGTCCCCTGCTACGTATAAAACAGGTACGTTTATATTATTAAGGGAATCCACGTCAAATATTTGGTGCTGACCGCCCCACGGTGCAAGGGCTAATGCGGCCTTCCAGGCACTTAATGTATCGTCACTGCTAGCCTTTCCACCCGCGCAGGTATTTAACGCTTGTTTGACTAACGCGATAACCGCAGGATCTTTAGTACCCGTAAAAGTAGCCGCCGCCTCGTCGTTAAAAGCATAGCACCCCCCAACGGTACTTACAGCGCCAAAGCCCCCCATTGAATAGCCGATCACGCCGGCTTTAGTCGCATCCACGCTAGCGTTGAAGAATTCACTATCGGTAACAGCATTTAAGGTAAACACTTGGTCTCTTGAACGGTTGAGTAAGGTGCTAGGAAAACCTGAATAAGGGTTTTCTGCAAAATTAACATCTTTATTAGTAGAGTCAGTGTGGTCGATGGCCGCCACAACATACCCATGGGAAGCAAGGTGCTCACCTAAGTAGTACATTAATGTGCGGTATCCTGTGTAACCATGAGACACAACCACAATAGGGAACTTACTCTCAGACTCCGCTATTGCAACATCACGAGAAGCATCAGCCTGAATTTCAAATACTTGGCCACTGCGTGTTTCATCAGAATACAACGTGTTCTCGGTAGCTTTCTGCGCGGGATACCAGACTTCTAACGTAAGTCCCCGGGTTTCCATTTTACCTTCCATGGTCATCGCGGCCTCAGGGTAGGTCACTTCCATTGTGGTAACGCCAACTGGGAATTCACCGGATTCACTCAGTTCAGGCATAACATCTGCGGGATAATCTTTATATAGAGTTTGGGCAGCAAAGGTGGCGCCACTGACTATTGTGGTGGCAACAAGTAGCAGGGATAACGTTTTCATTTTAATGCTAATACTTTGTGAATTATTAGATGCTTTTATATTACCCTGCATCCCACAACATACAAGCACAAGCCCATTATTTAAATGAATTTTAATAAATAAGCTTAAGTAATTAAACGAACAGAAAGCGCGTTAAATTTAACATTTACAGGGAAAACGTATTCATCGCTCTTCTTGATAACAGACTTAGCGATGACTTAGCTATAAAAAGACAATAAAAAAGCCGCTTAATAGCGGCTTTCTAGAAAACTTTTAAACATTTGGTGTTTTGTCTTTGTCTAGAACGGAATGTCATCGTCAAAATCAAAGTCTGGCTCTGCCATTGGCGGTGTTTTAGGCTGCGACTGACCGCCACCTTGTGGAGCTTGATTATATCCGCCTTGTTGACCACCTTGCGGAGCGCCTTGTGGAGCAGGCTGATTATATCCACCGCCTTGGTTTTGGTTGTAACCACCACCTTGACTGCTCTGCTGACGCTGATAACCACCGCTGCCGCCGCCAGCTTCTCCACCACGGCCGCCAAGCATTTGCATTTGGTCGACAATAATTTCTGTAGTATAGCGATCTTGCCCTTGTTGATCTTGCCATTTACGGGTTTGAAGTTTACCTTCAACGTAAATTTGCGAGCCCTTTTTCAGGTACTCTCCGGCAATTTCTGCTAAGCGACGGTACATGGTAAGACGGTGCCACTCAGTGCGTTCTTGAACCTGACCCTGTTGGTCCTTCCAGCTTTCACTGGTGGCAAGGCTTAAGTTCGCAACGGCGTTTCCGTTTGGCATGTATCTTACTTCAGGATCATTGCCAAGGTTTCCGACAAGAATAACCTTATTAACGCCTTTCGTTGCCATTGATGTCTCCTGTAACGTAATTGTTGGCTTGCAGCCGTCAGCTTCTAAAAGCTATGACAGCAACAAGCACTAAAGTTCATCGATAATAGCCGATTAGTATATCGTATTTTGTACGCGAAAAAGAGAGTTTTTCGCGTACCTTAACTTTACCCATAAAGCTAACAACATTTAACGTAAGTATCAGCTGACCTTCAGCCTAGTTTTTGCTTACCACCAAGCAATATAAAATGCGGCTGTTAGGATAATTACAGCTGCAGACGCAACGTTAAAACTTGAGGTCGTTTTAAATTCAACATCATGCAGCTGCACTGCACTATCACTCTCGCCTTTTTTCTCCACTAGAGACACCACAATGACCAGTGCTGTACAAAGAAGAAAGACGATACCGACGCGATCGATAAAGGGTAGAGCAGGCCAAAACTGCCAAAAGACCAAACTTAAAATGAACGAGCCCAATGCTGCTGATAACCCGCCATTCGCTGTGGTTTTCTTCCAAAACATACCCAACACGAATAGTGCACAGATTCCGGGTGTAAAGAAGCCCGTAAACTCTTGTATATATTGAAAAGCTTGATCAAAATTTCCAAGCAATGGCTTAGCCACAACCATCGCAATAGCAAGTGCAACGAAGCTCACGATACGCCCTACCGTGACATAATGCTGTTGTGATTCGTCAGGCCGCTTATCTTTATATAAGTCCATAGTAAAAATGGTGGATACACTGTTTGTCATTGAGGCTAATGACGAAACAATGGCGGCGACTAACGCGGCAAAAATAACGCCTTTCAACCCTACAGGCATTAGCGTCATAAGGCTTGGGTAGGCTTGATCAGCTTTGCCTAAATCCGGCACGATAAGGACAGCGGCAATGCCCGGTAGCACCACAATAAGCGGCATTAGTAGCTTTAAGAATGCTGCAAACACAATACCTTTTTGTGCCTCTTGCACACTTTTTGCGGCTAATGTGCGCTGAATAATGTATTGGTTAAAGCCCCAGTACGATAAATTCATGATCCACATGCCGCCGATAAGTACTGACAAACCAGGTAAATCCATATAATGAGGATTGTCTTTGGCAAGGATCATATCGAATTTTTCTGGTAAGGCTTCCGTTAAATGAATAAAGCCTTGTATAGCACCCTTGCCATCGCTAATAAGGTTGAGCGCCGTATAGGACAGAAATAACCCCCCCGCCACCAATAAGACCACTTGAATGATGTCAGTCATGGCGACAGCTTTTAAACCACCATACAGTGAATAGGCCAGTGAAAATATGCCTAAAAACATCATGCCGTAAATCATATCTACACCGGCAATGGTATTAATAGCCAATGCACCTAACCAAAGCACAGCCGTTAAATTTACGAAGACATACACACCTAACCAAAAAATAGCCATAACCTTGCGCACGCGGTGATCATATCGCTGCTCTAGAAATTGCGGCATGGTGTAAATTTTGTGTTTCAGGAAAATGGGGAGAAAGTATTTCCCTACAATAATAAGTGTTATGGCTGCCATCCATTCATAAGAAGCGATAGCCAGCCCTATTTGATACCCAGAACCCGACATGCCAATAATTTGTTCGGCAGAAATATTGGCGGCAATTAATGATGCTCCAATGGCCCACCAAGGCAAACTAGAACCTGCTAAAAAGTAATCATTGGTGTCTTTGTTATGCCCTTGTTTTTCACGTGACACCCACCACGCAATCCCCACAAGTGCAACCACATATATCACGAAAACCGTAATATCTATTGATGCTAACTTCATATCTCTTCCCACAGTAAAATTAGATGCGACGAGTAATAGCGCCCAATTAAAATCGCACGCTCTATCGTTGTTATGTGTTGCCGCTACACGACTGCCTCATAAAAGAGGAAAGTTCGCCATTAATATCACATTTATTTAACTTTTTTCACCGAGGGAGGTGATTTTTAGATAAAAAAACGCCGCATACGTATGCAATGCGGCGTAAGGGACACTCCGCTATAAAAATAACGGTGTTATTAGGGAAAAGAAAAAAGAAAATGTTAAATTACGCAAAGGCTCCTTGCGTAGCAGTACACACGTAAATGTCGGCATGATATCCGGTTTCATTAAAATAGTTATCTGCGACACATTGCTTAACATCGTTGACACGGTCTGTGGGTACTAGCGCGACAACACAACCGCCAAAACCGCCCCCCGTCATTCGTACACCACCAGTGTTGCCGATAAGTGAATGAATAATTTTAACGAGGTAGTCAATGGGCGGAACGGTAATTTCAAAGTCATCTCGCATTGACGCATGAGACGCTGCCATTGCCTCACTAACAGTGACGATATCGCCATTTTTCAAAGCGGTACTGGCACTTAGGGTACGCGCATTCTCGGTAATGATGTGCTTGGCTCTGCGATACACCACGTCAGGCATATGAGGCTTCGCTTTTTCAAGCATGTCGATAGATGCTTCACGCAATGAAGATACACCTAATAAAGATGCGCCTTGTTCGCATTGTTCACGTCGCAAATTATATTCACTGTCCACCAAACCACGTTTCACATTGGAATTAATGATGACAATTTGGTGAGATGCGGGTAAAGGCGAATGAGCAATGTTTAGCGACTGGCAATCCAACAACATCGCATTACCTTCTTTACCCATCGCTGAAATCAGCTGATCCATGATACCGCACGAACAGCCAACGAAGGTATTTTCCGCTTTTTGCCCCAGGAGGGCGGCTTTCACGCCATCTACGGGTAATTCATACAACGCACTCAAGGCTTTAATAATAGCAACCTCAAAGGAAGCTGAAGAACTTAGGCCTGCCCCTTGTGGCACGTTACCAGTCACAAAGAGGTTTGCCCCTTTAAGCCCGGCAACGTCTTCGTGCAGAACCTTAACGACACCACGTACATAGTTTGCCCATCCCTGCTCTTCATCATATTCAATATTGTCGATGGCAAAGGCGTTAGTTGCATTGCTATAGTCCCTCGCTGTCACCACAATCTTATTGTCATCGCGGGCTGACGCTGCCACCCAGGTGCCGAAATTGATGGCGGCGGGAAAGACGAAACCCTGATTATAATCTGTATGCTCGCCAATGAGGTTTACGCGCCCAGGAGCATGGGCAACGAGGGCTGGTGCGTGGGCAAAATGTTGTTCAAATTCTGCAGACAGCAATTGCTTATCCATTGTTATTCTCACGTTTCTTATAGTGCTGAACGGGCAATGCCTTTAAACGGTCGGCTGCCTGCTCAGGGGTTAAATCCCGTTGTGCTTCAGCCATCATTTCGTAACCCACCATGAACTTTCTAACACTTGCGGAGCGAAGAAGTGGCGGAAAGAAATGCGCATGAAGCGTCCACTCAGGGTGTGCCTGATTGTCAAAAGGCGCACTGTGCCATCCCATTGAATACGGGAAGGAAGTTTCAAATAAATTGTCGTAGCGAGTAGTAATTTCGCCAATAATTTCTGCTAGCGACTCGGTTTGTTGGTCACTAATGCTATCTAACGACTGCACATCAAACAGAGGTAACAACAAGGTTTCGAATGGCCAAGCCGCCCAATAAGGTACAACCACAACCCAATGGTTATTTTGACAAACCACACGTTCTTGTTTTTCTACTTCCTGGCGAGCATAGTCGAGCAATAACGGACGAGAGTACGTGCTGTAATACTCGCCCAATTGGGTTAACTTTTTCGCTGGGTCGGATGGCAAATGCTGCTGCGCCCATACCTGCCCATGGGGGTGAGGGTTTGAACACCCCATCATAGCGCCTTTATTTTCAAACACCTGGACCCACTGGTATTGTTGACCTAAGTCCGCGGTTTGCTTCTTCCAGCAATCAACAACTTGCATACGCTGGTCGTTGGTCAGTTCAGGCAATGTTTTACTGTGATCCGGCGAAAAACAAATAACTCGGCTACATCCCTGCTCTGTTTGGAATTGAAAAAGCCCCTCTGATTCACTGGCGTCTTCCGTGTCTTTTTTCAGTGCTGCAAAGTCATTCTCAAATACGAAAGTACCCGTATAGTCAGGGTTAATTTCACCATTAATACGGGTATTACCTGCACATAAATAACAGTTAGGATCGTAACTTGGTTTTTGCTCGTTTGAAGGCTCTTCAGATTGCCCCTGCCAAGGACGTTTTGCGCGATGTGGCGATACCAACACCCACTCGCCAAGTAGCGGGTTATAACGACGATGGGGATCGTTTGTGGGGTCGAACGGGGTTGCCATAAATACTCTCACCATATTAGAAGGCCAGACATGCCAAAAAGCAATGCCTGGCCACCTATCTGAATTACGGGTTAAACGTTTACCCTAAATAGTAAACGAAGCCTAGCTTAATTTCAAACGAGAAAGAAAACTATTTGTTAAATAAATTACACGTTTTGTTTACGTTTATTGCCACTTACCTATTTGTCTCTCGTTAAATGTGCTCGAATGTGTAGCGAATGTACGCCTTGTAAGGAGCCTCGGGGGTCGCAATACAATCAGGGAACTCTGGGCGATTCGGCGAGTCAGGAAAATACTGCGGCTCTAAACAGAGTGCGCCCAATTGAGAAGTTGATTGCAAGCTTCCCGTGTAAAACTGCAAACCGGGCAAATCAGTATAGAGCGACATACAAATCCCCGTGTCTGAGCTCGCCACTTTCGCCTGAGGCTGCCCCTCTACACTGGGTAAAAGCACGTAGTTGTGGTCGTAGCCACACACCAGCTCATAAAGTGGATGAGACTTATTGCTTTGCGTTTCAATGGCCTTTTGCTGACTAAAATCAAACGGGGTATTGGCGACATCCACATAGTGCCCCGTGGGTAATAGAGTGCTATCCACATCGGTTATTTTTTGGCTATGTATTTGAACTTCTGTAGTGCCCACTGTGGCCTGCTTACTGAGAGTAAAATAGGCATGTTGGGTTAAGCTTAGCGGGGTAGCTTTATCGGTGGTGGCATGAAGCTCCAGCAATAAGGCGTTGTCATTGCTAAGTGTATACACCGCTGTAACCTCAACGTTTCCAGGGAATCCCCCTTCACCGTCTTCACTACTAAGTGAAAAATGGACAGAGGCCTCACTGTCAGATTTGCAGACTTTCGACTGCCATACCTTTTTATGAAAGCCAGCAATGCCGCCATGCAGATTATGTTCGCCGCCATTCTTATCCAACTTGTACACTGCGTTATCAAGGGTAAAAGTTGCATTACCTATGCGGTTTGCAAACCGACCCACAATAGCCCCCTTGTAACTAGGGTCGTCAATATAGGCGTGTAAATCGGGAAGTGATTGAACACAAGCATGTAGCTGCCCTGCTCGGTCAGGCACTTGAATATCATGAATAATCCCACCTAAACTAAGTAGCGTGACTTTCATGCCATTGTCGTTAATCAGCGTAAAGGCATTAACCACCTTTCCTTGGTAAACACCAAACTCAGTGCTTTGAACTTTCATAACAATATATTAACCTTTCACAATTGATGATTGGCACTGCATTAGCAGTGTCTGCTCAATAGATGTTAAGGAGGGTATACGTTTTCTTGAAAATTTACATCACCTAATAAAACAACATGTTTATGATTTTTTGTAAAATTCCTGTACGCTGTACCCCTAAAACGAATACAGAGACACCCATTTTCATCGGCAATTCTATGCCTTTATTTTAGGCACTAGTGTCGATTTGCCCTTATTTAACTAATTAAAAAGACTGCATATTTGTTCTCATGGCTACAATAAAAGATATTGCACAAGCAGCTGGTGTATCCCTAGCAACCGTATCTCGCGTCATTAACGATGGCCCCAAGGTTGGGAAGGAAACTCGCAAACGGGTAAAACGCATTATGGAAGAAATGGGTTACCGTCCCAATGCAAATGCCCGGGCGCTGGTAACCAAACGTAGTGCTTCTTTAGGTGTGGTATTAGCCGAATTGCACGACCCCTTCTTTGCCATGTTAGCCCACGGCGTAGAAACCGTTACTCGTAAGAATAATGTTCAAATACTGCTTAGTGCTGGCTCCATTGAACAAGACACCGAACGCCGCGCCATAGAAATTTTACTTGAGCACAGAGTAGAAGCGATGGTGGTTCATAGCAAAGCCCTTGATGACCAAACTCTTATTGACTTTGCCAAACAAATTTCCGGGTTTGTACTGATTAACCGCTATATCCCCGAAATTGCTAATCGATGCGTGTGGCTTGATAACGTGACGGGTGGGCGATTGATGGCAGAGTACGCTATCGGCCAAGGCCACAAAAGCTTGGCCGTAATTAGTAGCCAATACAGGATTGACGACCCTAATCACAGATTACAGGGTATACGAGAAGCAATGAAAGCCGCTGGCATCGATTTGCCTGAAAGCATGATTGAATACGCGTCTCCAGACCAGGAAGGCGGCGAGCTTGCTATGCAGAACTTATTAGCGACTGGGGCTAAATTTACCTCAGTGTTGGCCTATAACGATGCAATGGCGTCAGGCGCAATGACAATGCTACAAGATCACGGCATAAGCGTACCAGACGACGTTTCGGTAGTTGGGTACGATGATGTGTTACTTGCGAAATACTGCCGACCTAAATTGACGACGCTGCGCTATCCTATTGAAATGATGGCGGCAAAGGCCGCTGAGCTTGCCCTTAAATATGCAAGTGGGATTCAGCCAGAGGAAGGCTTAACCTTTAAATATACCCCTACCATTGTTAAACGTGACTCATTGACCCGCGTTTAACGCCACTTCCATATAAAAAATTTCATGGATGCGTGGTATTGACAACGCTTTGATAGTGATCGGTAAAGAAAAATCTTTATCCCCAAGAGACCAGTTTGCGTGATCCTTACTCAGATGACGATCAATCTACGCAGTGATCTTGAATAAATACGCCACAACCCTTGATATTATTGCGCTAACGTGATCCGACCAGCTTCATTGGTGGGATCTCGACCAGACCCCACCCTACGGCAATTTGTGAGTTAATAACAAGTTGATCCACACTTTATCCACAGGCCAAATTGTTAGCCCACACTGCTAAATATCTGACAAACTAGCGATAAAAACGCGATAGTCTGCCATAGCACGGTCGCTTTTCAATGTGGCATTGTGCGTAGCCTTGGGAATAATAGAAAGACGTTTTTGAGTACTCGCAGCATTATTCATTAGTGACTGACTAATCGCTGGCGGGGTAACACTGTCGTCTGCGCCTACAAGCATCCACAGTGGCCCTTCGTAATGCCGTAAAATCGGTGCTATCTGCATCAAGTGAACTTCAGGATGCAGCTTCATTGAAGTGATTGAATTTGAAAACGAAGGAACCATGTTGGCAATGAGATCAGAGATATTGTTAAATGCACCATCAAGTACTAGACCGTCGATAGGCTTATTGGCAGCCACGTAGCTTGCAAAATAACTTCCCACGCCTCGCCCGTGTACTATGGTGGGCAACGCTTCATCAAAAATACCTTCTGCATAATCAAAAATGGTCAATGCATCGTCTTTAATCGCATTAATACTAAGTTTACCCGACTTTTCACTGGCACCAACACCTTGGTAATCCATCCATAAGATATTAGCTGGTAGTGTACCTAGGCGATGTAAAATGCTGTTATTTTCGCTTAGCGGCATTCGGTTATCGGGGTAGAAAATAATATTTACTTTCGGTTTTGGGTATGACGCCGCGACACCTCTTAACACAAGGCCCTGCGCATTTGTTATTTCAACTCGGGTGATACCTGCAGATGTTTTGTCCTGCTGAATGGCTGCATGAAGTTTGGTGGTATTTAATGGTTTGTTTTGGTTGTCTTGGTAGAAGAAAGCACTTGGCGTTACATTTATTGCGCACGCACTTAACCCAATAGCAATAAAGAAAACTATCAATCCTCTCGTCATTTTCACATTCAATCCTTGATGAATAAGTGTTCATTAAAGCAAACTCATGGGTGCGAGACAAGCACAGCTCATCAATCCCCTCTTTATTGGACACCCACTGTTATTTAGACACACACGGAGGAACATGGACACCCACTTTAAAAGTGAGTGTCCATGTTTCTCATCTTTTTACATGTGTGTCTCAGTCATGCCGTTTGAAACAAGTTGACACACATGTTCCATTCTTAAACCTATAAGCTAGCGATATACTCAGAATGATTGGCGATTAAGATACACCGTTAACCACACACATAGATTGGAATTTATTATCAATGAAAATGAAAGTACCATTAAAATTTCAGCTGCTTTTACTGGCCACCTTTACGTTATATGCGTGTGAATCTACCCAAGATTTAGAAACCACACTCATTCCTGAAGCTAATAAAAAGGCCCACCAAAAAACGTTAGCCAATGCAAAGCGGTGCGCTTTAACACTATCGTCATTAACAGACAACCGAACCAGCAAAACGCTTGTCTTACATGAAACAAATAATGAAAGTCTATCAGACCCTGTTTTCCAATGGCTGAGCGAAAGTTTGACCGAAATGAACGTTTTATCAGATACAGATAACAAGGTTAGCGTTAACGTCTCACTTGAACGCGCCTTTTTAAAAACCCTCAATGACAAGATATCAGCCACCGTTGTGTTAAACGTTGCGCATAAAACCAATGTTGATACCGAGTTCTCATCATCTCAAGTGTATCGAGGGCAAAGCTTCATACTGGCTGAAACTGAGAGATCTGATGAAAAAGAGAGCAAAAATCGCGTCTATTCTCTTGCGGTAAAGAAAGCGATAAATCAAGCAAGTCAAAGAGTTAAGACCGGCTTACTTCACTTATGCGTTTAGCAATATATTACAGTCCAGTTTGCACTTGGCCGTTGATGACCATAATACAGGCCATACCGGCATTCACTGCGGCCTGCCTACCCATTTCTGTATCTTCAAATACAACACAGTTTTCCGGCGCAATACCCATTTTTTTAGCTGCTAGCAAAAAGGTATCCGGGTGAGGCTTCCCTTTAGCGACATCATCAGATGTCACCAACGCGTGTAATGGGTCAAGTAAATTGTGCTGAGATAACAACCAGGTGGCATGTGCTCTGTCAGAGCCAGTCCCTACTGAAATAGGCTTACTGCCTATGTATCGTTGGAAAATAATGTGGGTGTCTTCAATAAGCGCTGGAAGGTCTTCAAGCTCATCGAATACCTTCTTTTTAAATGCCGCGACGGCATATGGGTCATGCTCACAGCCGTACCTTTTATTTAATAAAACAGCCGTTTCAGCAGTAGGGACACCACCAAGGCTATGATGGTATTCTCTATCAAATGGGTAACCAAACTCACGACAAGTTACTTGCCAAGCTTCAACGTGAACGCCCATAGAATCCACTAAGGTACCATCCATATCAAAAATGATACCTTGGTAGCGTGATAAATCTATCATTGGTGTCTCCTCCTTGCTCAGCCAATACTCTTTTTTACGTTATCTTGTTTTGGGAGTATAGCGCTTAGCCACTTTCCAACACTTTACGCGCTTCTACCGCATTGAAGTCTCGATTCACTTTTAAATATGCCGCATTACTATTACTGTTTAACGTCACTTCTAATACTCCTGACACCTGCATTAGCTTTGCGGATAAATGGTGATTAGGTGCCACAGTATTGTCCAAACTCATGGTGATACGCTTTACTCGGCTCACTTCTTTTAACCCACTCAACACCACGACCCAAATGAGAGTACTTATGGCCCCCACTAAATAAGCCGCTTCTGGTGAGAAAATATTGGTGACAATGCCTGAAAGCATACCACCTAAAAACGCGCCGAAAAACTGGAAGCTGGCGTAAATCCCCATTGCAGTGCCCTTTTGTCCGGCAGGGGCAATACTTGAAACTAAAGCGGGAAAGTTTGCTTCTAAATAGTTAAAGCCGGTAAAAAACAACACCACAGCAGCCGACGTAACCCACCAACTATTGTCTTTGAGTGCGAGTCCTAAGAACGCAGCGCCCATCAGTGAGACACCCACAAAAAGATATGATTTAGGCGTTCTTCCTCGTGCCATCCCCATCATAATGATGAGCCCCAGGACAGACACGCCCAGTACGGGTAAATACAGTGTCCAGTGACTGTCCAAAGTCATGTCAAAATGCAAAAGTGTCACGGGCAGCTGTACGAAAAGTAGTGTTATTAGCATGTGCAACACCATAACACTTACATTTAAACGCCATAGTTGAGAAGAGAAGACGAGCTCGGCAAGTTGACCTTTTTGCGGGAGGGTATCACCGCTGCTCACCTTGACGCCATTGGGAACAACCCATTTAACGAGGGGCATACAAAGTACAGCGAGCACCCCAGTCACCGAAAAAATACCGGCTAGCCCCCAACTTTTAGCAATAAGAGGCCCAATGATAACCGCAAGGTAAAAAGAAAATCCGATGGCAATCCCGATAATAGCGAGCACTTTGGCCCGCTGGCTCTCTCGACTAACATCAGTGGCCAATGCCATAATGGCTCCGGCAATTGCACCGGCCCCTTGCAGTATGCGACCCACTATCATCCACGCCATAGTATCAGCTTGGGAGGCAATAAAGCTGCCCAAAGCAAACACTGCTAAGCCCAACAAAATAACCGGTTTTCTACCCCATTTATCAGACATCATACCCATGGGAATTTGTAACGCGGCTTGCGTGAGGCCATAACCACCAACAGCAAGGCCCACCATTAACGGGGAATAATCAGGATAGTCCATGGCTGCAACGGCCAATACAGGCATCACCATAAACAAACCCAACATACGTAAAACGTACACCAAGGCAAGCGCCAGTGAGGCGCGCAATTCCAGAGCGTTCAAACCGTTAAAGTCCTCTAATTCATGATGGGCGCGAAGTGTAGCATAATATAAGCGCCTTCCCACGTTTCTAAAAACCGATTAATCTAATCTTAAGGTGATCCCTTCAATACACAGCGAGTATAATTTCAAGGTACGTTGCCATATCACTTTGCTTGACACCTATGGCATACTGATTCTTTTTTCTCTCACTTAGGCTTCAATGGATAAAATCGAAATTCGCGGTGCCCGCACCCACAATTTAAAAAACATCGATTTAACACTGCCAAGAGACAAACTGGTGGTGATAACCGGACTTTCTGGCTCGGGGAAATCATCCCTTGCTTTCGATACCCTTTATGCGGAAGGCCAACGACGATATGTAGAATCGTTGTCTGCCTATGCGCGTCAATTCCTTTCCATGATGGAAAAACCCGATGTCGACCACATTGAGGGGCTTTCACCTGCTATATCCATTGAGCAAAAATCGACATCACATAACCCCCGCTCGACGGTGGGCACTATCACAGAGATATACGATTACTTAAGGTTGATGTTTGCACGAGTGGGTACACCACGATGCCCCGACCACGATGTGCCGCTGGACGCACAAACCGTCAGCCAAATGGTTGATAAAGTGTTGGCGATGCCCGAAGGCAGTAAGCTCATGCTTCTCGCGCCTATTGTTAAAGAGCGCAAAGGCGAGCACGTTAAAACGCTACAAAACCTGTCGGCACAAGGTTTTATTCGTTGTCGAATTGATGGCGAAGTGTGCGACCTTTCAGATCCACCAGAACTCGACCTTCATAAAAAACACACGATTGAAGTGGTTGTAGACCGCTTTAAGGTGCGTGAAGACATGGCCCTAAGGCTTTCAGAGTCGTTTGAAACCGCCTTAAGTCTGGCTAACGGAAACGCCGTTGTGGCTGATATGGACGACAAAGACGCAGAAGAAATCATTTTTTCTGCCAATTTCGCCTGCCCGCATTGCGGTTACAGCTTAAGCGAACTTGAACCCCGCCTGTTTTCTTTTAATAACCCCGCTGGTGCGTGTCCAACATGTGATGGCCTAGGCACTCGCCAGTTCTTCGATCCCGCACGGGTAGTCGGGAACGCAGAATTAAGCCTAGCCGGCGGTGCCATACGCGGCTGGGATAAACGTAGCTACTATTATTTTCAAATGCTACAAGCGGTAGCTGATCACTACAGCTTCGACTTATCCGTACCGTTTGAATCCTTAGATGATAAACACAAAGAAATTGTGCTTTACGGTTCTAAAGGTAAATCACTTACGTTCAAGTACATCAATGAACGTGGTGACATTATGGAACGTAAGCATCCGTTTGAAGGCATTATTCCAAACATGGAACGCCGCTACCGAGAGACTGAATCGAATTCGGTGCGTGAGGAATTAGCTAAATATTTAAGTCAGCAACATTGCAGTAGCTGCAATGGAACCCGCTTGAGGGTGGAAGCCCGAAATGTGTTTATTCAGGATACAACGCTACCGGCCATCGCAGAGATGTCGATTGCGGGTGCTTATGAATTCTTCGAAAACTTAGATTTAGCCGGTCAAAAAGCACAAATTGCAGAGAAGATATTAAAAGAAATCCTCGACCGCTTACGTTTTTTGGTTAACGTTGGTCTTAATTATTTGTCGATGTCACGAAGTGCCGACACCCTTTCAGGGGGTGAAGCACAGCGTATTCGCCTTGCCAGTCAAATAGGCGCGGGGTTAGTGGGTGTTATGTATGTGTTGGATGAACCTTCTATCGGGTTGCATCAAAGAGACAACGAACGCCTGCTTAAAACCCTAACGCATTTACGTGACCTCGGTAACACCGTGTTAGTAGTAGAGCACGATGAAGACGCCATTCGAGAAGCAGACTACGTGGTGGATATTGGCCCGGGTGCAGGTGTGCATGGTGGCCAAATTATCGCAGAAGGTCAGTTGGATGATATTTTAAAAAGTGAGCAATCACTTACTGGAAAGTACCTTTCTGGTAGAGAAAAAATAGAAATACCTACAGCGCGAAACGCGGTTAAGAATGACCAATGGTTAACGTTAGAGGGCGCAACGGGGAATAACCTTAAGTCGGTAGACTTAAAAATTCCTACTGGGGTGATGACTTGCGTCACAGGCGTGTCTGGATCGGGTAAATCTACCCTTATTAACGACACGTTTTACAAGATAGCACAACGAGAATTAAACAAAGCGACAGCCTCCGAGCCTGCCCCTCATAAATCTATGCATGGTTTGGAAAACCTCGATAAGGTTGTGGATATTGACCAAAGCCCTATTGGGCGAACGCCACGTTCAAACCCTGCCACCTATGCGGGTATATTTACCCCAATTAGGGAAATGTTTGCCGGAACGCAAGAAGCTCGCTCTCGTGGCTACAAACCGGGCCGGTTCAGCTTTAATGTTAAAGGCGGACGATGTGAAGCGTGTCAGGGCGATGGGGTCATAAAGGTAGAGATGCACTTTCTTCCAGATGTTTATGTACCTTGCGATGTATGTAAAGGGAAACGCTATAACAGAGAAACGCTTGAAGTTAAATATAAAGACAAAAACATCCATGAAGTGTTAGAAATGACGGTTGAAGATGCGCGTAACTTTTTTGACGCTATCCCGGCAATTTCACGTAAGTTGCAGACACTCATTGATGTAGGATTGTCTTATATACGTTTAGGGCAGGCTGCTACCACCCTATCAGGCGGCGAAGCACAGCGGGTTAAATTAGCAAAAGAGCTGTCAAAGCGAGATACTGGGCAAACTTTATACATTCTAGATGAGCCCACCACTGGCCTACACTTTCACGATATTAAACAGTTACTTGCGGTATTGCATAGACTACGTGACCATGGCAATACTGTGGTGGTTATTGAGCACAACCTGGATGTAATAAAAACTGCAGACTGGATTGTAGACTTGGGCCCTGAAGGTGGTTCAGGTGGTGGCCAAATAATCGCAGAGGGCACGCCTGAGCACGTAGCTGAACAAGAGGTCTCTCATACCGGTCGATTCCTAAAACCAATGCTTGAGAAACAGCGCTAGCACCAAGCTAATACAACGACACATAGCCCCCCGAAACATGGACACCCACACTTTTACTGTGGGTGTCTTTTTATCTGTTTTATCTGCAGGTACTATTAGCCAGTGTGGCTGTCAAATTCGTGCTTTGCAGCTTGTATCGCTAACCCTTCACAAACAGAGTTAAAGGCGTCATTCTCTAGCCTAGGCAGGCCCGTTAATAATGCTTCGTATAACGCATCCACAACAATTGGTGACAAGCTCATCCCACCTGTAATCATAACCATCTCTGGCTTTTCAGGGCTTTTATCTAAACACTCAACCACAAGTTTTTTAACTTTGTCTAACCAAGGTTTTAGCGCTATTTTCAGCATCTCCTGGCTAATATTGACATCAAAACCTTCTTCTATGTAGTGTAATGGCAGGGTGATCGTTGACTTTGACGATAGCAATTCCTTCGCCATACGCACAGAGTTGACTACGCGAGCAGATAGTTTTTCTTCTTGAACAGTCAAGAGACGCTCAAGCTGAGCAGTCTCTCTTGTAACAGACATGGTCTGTGAAATATCCAGCCCATAGTCGTCTGAGAAGAATCGTGTAAGCGCCGGTATGTTATCAACCGCGCACATATCAGAAAAATACGTCGGGGGAACAGGTAAGCCGTTTATCATTTTAAGCCCCATGCCCATATCAGGGGCTACCGCTTTTAGCAGTAAGCCCTTGTCGCAATCCATTCCACCTAGTCTACGGCCAGTAACAGACAATAAGTCTTGGCTACGATCTAGCTGATTTGTTCGCTTGGGAGATAATTTAATACAACAAATATCTGTTGTACCGCCGCCAATATCTACAATAAGCGTAGTCGTGTCTTTTGGAAGTGTACGCTCTATTTTGTACGCAGCAGCTATTGGCTCATCGAGAAAATTAACTCCCGAAAAACCTGCTAACCTAGCTGCTTCTGTCATTATCTGAATGGCCTGAGCGTTGCCTTCTTCTCCCCGTGTACCATGAAACTTAACGGGTCTACCTATCACTGCTGTAGAAACATGGCGATTAAGCTGCTCTTCTGCACAACGTTTAAAATAGGCAAGTTGCTTCGCAATAATGCCAATAAAAGCGTGTTTTTGATCGCCGTCTAGCGACGCCCCTAGAAAGTTTTTTGGTGAATAGATAAGACGACCTTTATTGGGCGTTTTTAAAAAGCGACGAAAGCCTTCTTCACCAAACGCAAACTTACCATATTCTACTAACCGCAATAGTGGAATTTCGTCTAACGACATGGCATGCATTAGTTGTTGAATGGCTTTGCGCTGCAATGAAGGCTTGTTGTGAAATTCGGCCCGCAGGGAGTCTATTCTATCGCTGTATAATGACTGCTCTTTAGGATCGCTCGCCGAATAATACCCTTGCTTCGCCTTATCAATTTTTTCGTTCAGCGCACGTTTGAGCTGAGCCACTTTTGCTTCAACCATAGCGTCAGGCGGCGGGGGGAGTTCATCATCGAAATAGATGAATACTGAAGAGCGTATTTTGTTGCCCTTCTTGTCTTGTGGGTCAAGTTTTATATGCTGATGGGTAGCACCATCAAAATACACAACTTCAGAATTTGATGTGCCGTAATCAATCCCAATCGCAGTCATAACCGTTCATAAATTAGCGCTTTTTGTGGATTGTAAATGAAAAAACTAGCACACCCAAAGAAAAACATTCCCAACAGCACTCATGCTGTTGGAAAAATCATCTTTGCTGCAATATTTTCTTAAATTACGAGTTTGCGTTCGGCGTGCGCTAGGCTGATACAAGTCGAAAACTGTGTTTCAATATTGGTTACCATTAATGACCATTTAGCTTGCGCTAAACCTACCCGAGTGAGAATTGGCTCACAATCTAAGGGAATAGCGCCAGGTTTATCTGCACGTAATTGGCGACCTGTTTCGTCAACCAAGAGTAAGTAATCTTTCAAGTCAAAAGGCAGTCCCTTTCGAACATGAGTACTATTGTTGACAAAGGGCATGAGCTTTTTGGGTTGCGTGTTATTTTTTGCAGCCCTAACTCTTCGCTTTACACTAGTGTGGGGGGAATGCTCGGGAGTGTCCGCTTTCCCCGCGCGAATGGGATTCAAGTCTACATAGGCCATGCAGGCAAGCAATGCTCCCTCATCAAGTAAAGCTTGAGATTTAAAGCGGCCCTCCCAAAAGCGCCCTGTACACGCGTCTTCTTTATTTGCCATTCTGGCAATGTATTCATTCAACAAGCGCATAAACCAGCTGATATCGTAAAGGCGTTGCCGATAAACCTTTATAGACGCGATTACACTTAATAACTCAGGCTCAGAAAGTGAATTCCGCTGCTTTTTATCCATGTATCTACGGGTGAGCACTGTGCCTTTGTGAAGCATATGCCATCGTTTTAACACTTCATCGCTGCTCATCGCACATGCCTTGGTTTTATCAACGTGCAGGACTAAATGTGTATGATTGCTCATTACTGCAAAGGCACATATGTCGATTGCAAAAATACTAGCCAGTTTTAAAGCCCTATTTTCAATAACTTGCCGTCGATGGTTATTATTTTTACCCGTCAACTCGTCCACGCCACACAAATACGCCCTACGAACACAGCGTGATACGCAGTGATAATACGGCGTACTATCCAAGCAAATTAACGACTTACGAGGCCTTGGCATACGTGAAATCCAAGAAAAAGGGCATGACAATTATGTTGCAGCAAAAAACAGTAGGTTAAAACTGTATCTTGGGACAGGAATCCCGAAATAAGTAAAAAAACGAAACTATGCGAAACAAAGACACTCACTTTTCAACACGCCTTCAATTGGCTGTCCAAATTCAGGTCTGTGGATGTCAATAATTAGTGAGTGTCCATAAGTTTTGTTTTATGGCGGTTTCCGCGAGCGCCTAAAAGCAAGTATGCTGAATTCGACTTTGGTTAATGCTAGAGTGAGGAAAAATGCAGCCACAATGTAAAACACTATTATGAATGATGAAACACCATTGCTGACGTCTTTTGACGTTCGTTTTTGTGAAACAGACGCCTTGCAACATGTCAGTAATACCGCTTTAGTCGCGTGGTTTGAAGCCGCAAGAGAACCTATTTTCCGTATATTCACCCCCTCCCTCGATTTAAAGAACTGGCCGTTAATACTTGCAAGTTATAAAGTCGATTTTTTAGGGCAAATTTTTTACGGTAAGCCCGTTACCGTAAAGACCTTTATTAGTCGCCTGGGTACGAGTTCATTCGATGTGTTTCAAGAATTATGGCAAGACGAAAAGTTATGCGCTAAGGGCGTAACAACCATGGTGCATTTTGATTATGCAAATCAACGTTCAGCCCCTATCTCTCCCGATATTAAACAAGCATTAATGGTGCATTTCAAAGATACCAAATAATACTGTTAGAGCACATTAATGCCTTGCATGGGGGGACTCCCCATGCACAATCTCGTTAAGATATTTAAAACATTTGTATCGATTCACCCGATAGACGATAGCCGACAGAGGCAATATCACCTTGCCAACCATCCGTTGATAGTGTGCCTGTCACCCAAATAGCGTCATAAATATTATCGATAGGTATACCCTTTTCAAATTTTACGTAAACAATTTGATTCGAAGGCGGGGGTGGTACATGTATGCAGGCACCAAAGTAAGGCACTAGTAAAAACTCGGTAGTGAGTGTCTCAGTCCCCTCAAGTGGCACGACGAAGCCTGGGATTTTCACTCGCTTACCATCATAAGCATCGACCACTGGCGCATCTGGTTGCAGTTGGCTCATTTCCCCGTTGTGTTGGACAGAAGGTGGTGCTAACTCATTGAAGCCTTCGGGGACCAAGTCTTCCCAATATACTTCTAATACAGTTTCAGCCGCCGCTCCTTTGCACGCTAAGGCCAGCAATAGGGTGCTAAGCACAACAATAAATTTTACCCTAAGGTTTCGCATAACTCTCTCGTTTAAAATAAAAAAGGGCTGGTTATTACCAGCCCTTTTTAACACTTTTTACAGTCAGCGTGAATTATTCTGCTTCGAATCGCTCAACACTTGAGACAATTTCAGCTTTTGCAGCGGCCGCATCTTCCCAGCCGTCAATTTTAACCCACTTTCCAGGCTCTAAATCTTTATAGTGCTCAAAGAAGTGCTCGATTTGCTTAAGAAGTAGTGGAGGTACATCTGCAATTTCATGGACATCACGGTAAATTGTAGAAAGCTTATCCACCGGTACTGCAAGTATTTTTGCGTCTTTACCAGACTCATCCGTCATGTTCAGTACGCCTACAGGGCGGCACTTAATCACAGAGCCAGCTAGTAGAGGGAATGGCGTCATAACAAGCACGTCAACCGGATCACCATCTTCTGACAATGTGTTGTTCACATAACCGTAGTTAGTTGGGTAGTGCATGCACGTGGCCATAAAGCGGTCTACAAACATCGCGCCCGTGTCTTTATCTACTTCGTATTTCACTGGATCAGCGTGAGCTGGGATCTCAATGATTACATTCACTTCATCAGGCAAGTTCTTGCCAGCAGAAACAGCACTTAAGCTCATTCTATTGTCCTTACAATAATAGATTAGAAATTTTGCCCGTAAGTATACGGTGACAGCGGCAAAATAAAAACGATTTAAGACGCTTGTCTTACTGATCAGCCCTAATTTTACCGCTTTTTAAGGTTTACTCGCTCTTTGTTGCGTAGCTCAAGCACGTTTCTACTTCATCTTTAGAGCCAATAATGCAAGGCACACGTTGATGAATTTCTTCAGGCATAACCTCTAGAATACGGCCCTCTCCCGTTTCCGCTTTACCGCCGGCCTGCTCCATGAGAAAGGCCATTGGGTTTGCTTCATACAGCAAGCGTAATTTACCCGGTTTGGATGGGTCGCGGTTGTCGAAGGGGTACATGAAGATACCGCCGCGACACAATAAACGATGAATATCTCCTACCATCGCGGCGACCCAACGCATATTGAAGTTTTTGCCCCTTGGCCCGTCTTTGCCCGCTAGCAGGTCGGCAATATACGCTTGCATTGATGGTTCCCAATGGCGTTGATTAGAGGCATTAATTGAAAACTCAGTCGTTTGCTCGGGCACTTGAATATTAGGGTGAGTTAATAAAAAGCCACCGTGAGTTTTATCCAAGGTGTAAATATGTGTGCCTCTGCCTGTAGTTAGCGCCAACATTGTTGATGGGCCATAAAGCACATACCCTGCTGCAACTATTTGCGTTCCCGGCTGTAAAAACGCTGATGGGTCTTCAGGCTCCATCCATTGCGGTGCATGGGTAATTGAAAATATAGTACCGATTAAGCTGTTAATTTCGGTATTCGATGAGCCATCTAAAGGGTCGAAACTAACGAGGTATTTACCTTCTGGATTACAAGGTACTACATCGTCCTCTTCTTCTGATGAAATGGCTTTTACATACCCAGATTCTCGAAGTGTATCTTTTAAAATATGGTTTGAGATTACGTCGAGCTTCTTTTGTGTTTCGCCCTGTACATTTTCAGATAGTGTAGAGCCAAGCACGCCAGCCAGTGCGCCCTGGCTTACGCGGAAAGATATCTCTTTACAACCAGCTAATAAGGTACGAATGAGCAGAATCAACTCAAGGGGTGCACCGTCTTTTTGCAATTGGGAATTTAAACGTTTCATTAAATGTAAGCCTTTTTTTCGTGTGTAGGGTGTAATGATACGAGGTGCGCAGTTTTCCATTCTGGCTTTTCTCTCGTAACACCAACAAGCTAAAACCCGCCTGTTAAGGGCACATTCATAATTACAGTACAGTAAAATCAATGCTAAACCGATTGTAACCATGTTCTTACTGAATTAGAACATGCTAAATCAACGCCATTTACACAGCATACCAGTTTAATACTTTACCAAGGGGGAACCGGTAAATTGAATTATCTATTCGCTTTCGGGTTCTGATAGAGTACACCTAATAACATGAAAATGAATGAGAATGCGCGATGCATGTACATATTTTAGGCATTTGTGGCAGCTTTATGGGCGGTATTGCTGCTATAGCAAAATCCCTTGGCCACAAGGTAACAGGGTCTGATGCTAATGTTTACCCTCCCATGAGCACACAGTTGGAAGCGCTGGGTATCATGCTTACCGAGGGCTACGATGAAGCGCAATTTTCGCCAGCTCCAGATATTGTGGTTATTGGGAATGCTATGTCACGTGGTAACCCTGCCGTAGAGTACGTCCTTAACCGCAATCTACCCTACACAAGTGGCCCGCAGTGGTTATTAGACAATTTATTAAAAGACAGATGGGTAATCGGTATTGCAGGCACACATGGCAAAACCACCACCAGCAGCATGGTAGCGTGGATCCTCGAGCACGCTGGTTTGAAGCCCGGCTATTTAATCGGGGGGGTGCCAGAAAACTTTGGCGTATCTGCTCGGGTTGGTGACTGTCCATTTTTTGTCATTGAGGCAGATGAATACGACAGTGCGTTTTTCGACAAACGCTCTAAATTTGTGCACTATCGCCCCAAAACGTTAGTAATTAATAATTTAGAATTTGACCATGCTGACATTTTTGCCGACCTTTCTGCTATTCAAACTCAGTTTCATCACTTAGTGAGAATGGTGCCAGAAAACGGCCTAATTCTTACTCCTAATCATACCCCATCAATAGAAGACACCTTGAAAAAGGGGTGCTGGTCATCAAGACAAGCACTGGGTAAAGAGTGGGCTGCAGAGCTGATTAACCAAGACGGAAGTGAGTTTTACGTTGTACATAATGGGTGTCAGGTTGGTTCTGTGAAATGGTCGCTATTAGGTCAACATAATGTAGATAATGCACTCATGGCGATTGCAAGTGCACATCATGCGGGGGTCACCTTGCCTGATGCCATTGACGCGCTGTCCCATTTTAAAAACGTAAAACGCAGAATGGAAATTAAAGGGAATGTGGACGGAATTACCGTATACGACGATTTTGCTCACCACCCTACCGCCATTGCGACCACATTAGATGGCTTGCGAAAAAAAGTGGGACACGCACGTATTTTGGCCGTATTAGAACCTCGCTCCAATACAATGAAGATGGGTGTCCATAAAGATACGCTTGCTGGCGCATGGCACCAAGCTGATGAGGTTTTCCTATTTGAACCTAGCGATATGGATTGGTCTTTATCGTTAGCGGTCGCCCATAGCGAGACACCCACACATTGCTTCAATAACATCGAAAATATTGTGCAAGCGCTCGTGGATACCGCGCAAGATGGTGACCATATTCTGGTCATGAGCAATGGCGGATTTGGTGGCATTCACAGTCAAATTTTAAGCGCCTTGAGCGCGCGGGAACAAAAGGCATAACAATGAAGCACGATAAGCAAGTGACACTTGCGATAACAGGCGCCTCCGGTGCACCCTATGCACTCACCTTGTTGCAATCTTTGGTAAAAGCCGACTATGAGGTATTTGTACTGATATCGTCTGCAGCCAAAGTGGTGTTTGCCACAGAAGAAAACGTAAAAATCCCCTCGCGCCCCAGCGATGCTGCTGCGTTTTTTAGTGAGCAATGCGGTGCAAAAGAAGGGCAGATTCAGGTTTTTGGAAAAGAGGAATGGTTTTCGCCAGTGGCCTCTGGCTCAGCAGCACCACGCAAAATGGTTGTGTGTCCATGCTCAACAGGTACCCTTTCATCCATTGCCATCGGTGCCAGTGACAATCTTATTGAGCGTGCCGCAGATGTAGTGTTAAAAGAACGCGGGCAACTTATTTTGGTGCCAAGAGAAATGCCACTGTCCTCTATCCATCTGGAAAATATGTTAAAACTGTCACAAATGGGTGCCACAATAATGCCTGCGGCACCCGGGTTTTACCACAACCCAAAGACCATAGATGATTTGGTCGACTTTGTTGTGGCAAGAATTCTCGACCACCTCGGTATTGAGCAATCCCTCGTTGCACGCTGGGGCTACCAATCTAAACACCATCAATAGGAACATTTATGTCAACGTTCGAAAGAACTTTTTTCGCTGTGACGCTTTTCGTGTCTACCACTCTACTTTCAAGTTCACCCGCACTGGGCTGGGGTCAAACCGGTCACCGTGTGACAGGCGCTATTGCGGAAAAATATTTAAGCCCGCTCTCTCAAGCCGCCCTAAAAGACCTGCTCCCTCGTGGTTCTTTAGCTCAAGCGTCAACGTATGCCGATGAAATGCGTTCAGACCCAAGTACGTTTTGGCGCAAAACGGCTTCTCCATGGCATTATGTCACCGTACCTGAGGGTCAAAACTACGTTAACGTAGGTGCCCCAGATGAAGGCGATGCGGTTACAGCGCTCTCACATTTTAAAAGTGTGCTTTTGAATGATGCCTCTACCGCAGAGGAAAAGCGTTTGGCATTGCGTTTTATCGTGCACATTATTGGTGATTTGCACCAACCTTTACATGCGGGGAATGGTACTGACAGAGGCGGCAACGATGAAAAATTGCAATTCTTCTGGCACGATTCCAACTTGCACCGCGTTTGGGACTCCGAAATGCTAGATCAGCGCAAAATGTCTTATACAGAGTGGACAGAGCAACTGAATCGTCAAATTACACCACAAAATATTCGTCAGTGGGCGTCTGTCGACCCATTCGTATGGATTCAAGAAAGCATTGAAATTCGCGACACCATATACCCTGAAGAGGGGGCCGAACTATCCTACGATTATCTTTACAATCATTTGCCTATTGCCACCGAACGTTTGCAAATGGCGGGGATTCGTATTGCCATGTATTTAAATCATATATTTGATAGCGAACACAATAACGCATCATAAAAAAGGAGGCCTTGGCCTCCTTTCTTCATATCAGGATACTATTTCATTCTAAATCAAGCGGTTCTGGCGATAAAATGACACCAGTACTATCGGCGTACAGGTGATCTTCTGGTAAAAAAGTTACCCCGCCAAAGTTCACGGGTACATCAACATCACCAATACTTTCACTTTCAGCATTAACCGGAATGGCCGCTACTGCGAAAACACCAATGTCTAAATCAGCTAAGGTATCAACTTCACGCACACTGCCGTAACACACTATCCCTTCCCAGTCGTTATCTATGGCAATTTGCGCAGACGTTGCATCAATAAGCGCGCGACGAACCGAGCCTCCTCCGTCAATCAGTAATACTTTTCCTGCTCCAGGCTGGGCCAGCACCCTATCAATTAACCCTCTGTCTTCAAAGCACTTAATCGTGGTTACTTCACCACCGAAAGAGTAGCGGCCGCCATAGCTTACAAATATGGGGTCGACAACATCGACACTATCGGCAAATAAATCGCATAATTCAGAAGTGTTGTAATCCATTGCTCTGCCTTACTTTAATTAAGTGAAGTGAATAACTTGATGGGTTTAGCATAGCATTAATTTAACGCTTGAAAACGTTAGATTACGCATCTTGATAAAATTCGAAGGTATTTTTCACATCGACCTCACCTTCCCTTTAATTTAGTGCCGTAATCGGATAATTAGCACATAAATTGCTAGCATTATTGTATTGGTGGCTGTCCACTACGACGTTTGAATGTTGTGACTGTCCATGATTTCCGTGATGATGTGTGTGTCCCACGCATGAAACCTGTGGGTGTCCAATACAGCTTCCGTGATGATGTGTGTGTCCCACGCATGAAACCTGTGGGTGTCCAATACAGCTTCCCTTATCACGCAGTATGTAATAAAGGTTTCTTTTTTTTGTCACCGATTGGTCACAGTTAATTTTTAATCTGTGCATTAATTAATCGCAATGAGGTGCAAGGTGATGAACTTAAAATCCTTGACCAAATACGATACAGATCTTTTTTATTTCATTTACCGGCTAACGGTGAAAAGAGACTGTCGCAGCATTATCTGGTTATCCAAAACCGGCGACGGATACCTTTATTTTGTGATCGGCATGCTACTTTGGGCCTTTGAACCCGAGCATGGCGAGCTATTCCTCTATACCGCGCTGATGGCATATGCGTTGGAACTTCCTATCTATGTGCTGCTTAAGAAAATGTTCAAGCGACCACGCCCCTGTGATTTTCTAATGAATTTAACAGCACATGTCACTCCCTCAGATAAGTTCTCTTTGCCGTCAGGACACACGGCAGCCGCATGGCTTATGGCCAGTATAGTGGCGCACTATTATCCGCCCTTTGCCGTATTGGCCTATTGCTGGGCCTTACTGATAGGGCTATCAAGAGTACTGCTTGGTGTTCACTATCCTTCTGATGTCGTAGCGGGAACCTTACTTGGTATCACTATTGCGTCGTTGAGTATTTCCATTCTGGGGTAACATGAAATTATTGTATGGCGTGCAAGGTACCGGCAACGGGCATATTGCACGAGCACGAATTATGGCGGCTGCCCTTTCGCAGCGTTCAGATATTGACGTTGATTTTGTTTTTACCGGCCGCGCGCCCGATAAATACTTTGATATGGATGTGTTTGGACAGTACCAAACGCTTACAGGGCTAAGCTTTGTTACAAAACGAGGGCGCGTGGATCGCTGGGCGACATTACGCCAAGCGAACGTCAGCCAGTTCATCAAAGATGTGAGGCATTTTGATGCCTCAGGTTACGACTTATTAGTTAACGACTTTGAGCCGGTAACAGCATGGGCGGCTAAACGTCAAAATATTCCCTCCATATCAATTAGTCACCAAGCGGCGTTTGCCTACGATGTACCAAAATCTGGTGATACCCTTATTGACAAAGTTCTCATGAAAAACTTCGCCCCTACCGACATTCAGTTGGGTGTGCACTGGTATCATTTTAATCAACCCATTATTCCGCCATTTGTGGCAGACAAACCCGCTTCTATGCCCGGAAAAGGTCATATTCTTGTGTATTTGCCCTTTGAGGATGTGGCTGATATACAACAAATGTTAGAGCCTATTAGCGATCAAGTTTTTCAGTGTTTTCACCCCAATATCAGTGAAATCAAAGAAGCAGGACATATCCAATGGAATCCCACGTCTAAGCAGCATTTTCAGCGGGCATTGCAGCATTGTAGTGGTGTCATCGCAAACGGGGGCTTCGAACTTTCAAGCGAAGCATTGCAACTAGGTAAAAAGTTACTTATCAAGCCACTACATGGGCAATTTGAGCAATTATCAAACGTGCTGACGTTGAATAAACTCGACCTTTGCCAAACCTTATTTCAATTAGATACTGATATTGTTGAAGAATGGCTAGAAGCACCAGACATCGAAGCCATTGCCTTTCCAGACAATCCTGACGTTCTTATCGATTGGCTCAAAAAAGGGGATTGGAAAGACACACAAACTTTATGCAACGAACTTTGGCAAAACGTGCATTATGGCGATAAAACCCAAGAACGCTTATTGGCTCTTGCATTTTAATCCCGCAATGCGATGATAGCGGCATTTGATGTAGCTTTTGCGGGAAATTTCGTGCTTAAAAAGTGGGTTGTACTAGTTTTTATCACCATGGCATTAACAGGCTGTGGTTACAAAGGGGCGCTATATATTCCTCAAGCGCCTGAGCAAAATGCACCTGACGATGAGTCGAATAATGCAGTGCCTTCAAGCACCTTGCCACGCTCCCCCACCTCCACCTCGGGAGAATCTAATTAATGGATTTTTTTGCTTATAAAAACAACCAACTTTTTGCCGAAGATGTTGCCGTCAGTGACATCGTTAAATCTCATGGCACCCCTTTATACGTCTACTCGCGTGCAACATTAGAGCGCCATTGGCATGCGTTTAACGACGCTATAGGCGAACACCCTCACCTTATTTGCTACGCAGTGAAAGCCAACTCAAACCTTGGTGTTTTAAGTGCCTTGGCAAAACTAGGCTCTGGCTTCGACATTGTCTCTGGCGGTGAACTCGCACGGGTGATTGAAGCAGGCGGAGATGCCAGCAAAGTTGTATTTTCAGGGGTAGGTAAGAAGGCCGATGAAATTGCTTACGCGCTAAATCAAGGCATCATGTGCTTTAACGTAGAGTCTGAACCTGAATTACATCGTATTAATGAAGTCGCTGGCAAACTGGGCAAAACCGCTCCCATTTCTTTGCGTATTAATCCAGATGTTGATGCCAAAACCCACCCTTATATTTCTACTGGGCTGAAAGCCAATAAGTTTGGTATTGCCCGTGAACGCGCCATTCAAACCTACGAGTTAGCCGCTTCACTCCCTCATCTCAATGTAGTGGGTATGGACTGCCACATTGGTTCTCAGCTTACGGAAATTGGCCCCTTTGTTGATGCACTAGAGCGTTTGCTTATTCTCATTGATGAATTAGCTGAAAAAGGCATTGTCATTTCCCACCTCGATGTAGGGGGTGGATTAGGGGTTACCTACAATGATGAAGCTCCTCCACATCCAAAAGAATACGCAGCTGCCATGGCTGAAAAAATGACGGGCCGTGAACAGCTCAAGCTCATTTTAGAACCAGGCCGAGCCATTGCCGCCAACGCTGGTATCTTGGTTACCGAAGTTGAGTTTATCAAGCAAGGGGAAGAGAAAAGTTTCGCCATTGTTGATGCTGCCATGAACGATTTACTGCGCCCAGCCCTTTACTCAGCATGGCAAAATATTATTCCTGTAAATCAACAAACCTCCTCTACGCCTTGTCTTTATGACGTGGTAGGGCCGGTATGCGAAACCGGTGATTTCATTGGTAAAGACCGCGAACTGGCCATTGCCCCAGGTGACTTACTAGCCGTAAGAAGTGCGGGTGCCTATGGTTTTGCGATGGCATCAAACTACAACAGCCGCTGCCGCCCGGCTGAAATAATGGTGGATGGTGACGAGTCAATTGTTGTGCGAGAACGAGAAATTCAAAAAGATCTCTGGAAAGGTGAGCATAAACTTACGTAAACTAGGGTCAAATTTAAAATAAAGATGCGCGGTTAATGCAGGTTCAGTTTTCAAAAATGCACGGTCTGGGTAATGACTTTATGGTGATTGATAACGTCACCCAGAACGTCTTTTTCTCAAAAGAGAAAATTCAGCAGTTAGCAAATCGAAATTTTGGTATCGGGTTTGATCAACTTCTCATGGTTGAACCTCCCTACGATCCTGAACAAGATTTCCATTATCGTATCTTTAACGCAGATGGCTCTGAGGTGGAACAGTGCGGTAACGGCGCACGTTGCTTTGCCCGATTTGTTAAACAAAAAGGCTTAATTAATCGCAACAAAATTGTGGTGAGTACGAAAGCGGGAAAAATGGTGTTGTACCTAGAAAAAGACGGGCAAGTTACCGTTAATATGGGCAAACCAGACTTTGTACCCGCTAATATTCCACTGAAAGCGAATAAACAAGAAAACACCTATATCTTGCGTCTTGATGATAAAACCTTATTTTGTGGTGCGGTGTCCATGGGCAACCCTCACTGCGTCATTGAAGTTGAGAACGTAGATACTGCCGACGTGCTGGATATTGGGCCATTGGTTGAAAGCCATGAACGCTTCCCTGAAAGGGTGAATGTTGGCTTTATGCAAATCATTAATGAGTCGCATATTCGGCTACGTGTATTTGAGCGGGGCTCCGGTGAAACACTCGCATGTGGAAGCGGTGCGTGCGCAGCAGTTGCAATTGGTCAAATACAAGGTAAATTAAGTAAGGATGTTCGGGTAGACTTACCCGGAGGAACACTGAGGATCCGCTGGCCTGGCCCAGATAGTGTGCTAAAAATGACAGGCCCAGCTGAACACGTCTACGACGGACAAATAAACCTATGAGTGAAATTTCAGGGCAAACGAGCGCTTCTGCATTGGTGGAGGTATTTTCTGGTGACAGTACGTTATCGCCGCAAGATGTGTACACCTTCTTAGCACAAAACCCTGATTTTTTTATACGCTATCCTGAGTTACTCGAAAAAATTAAAATTCCCCATGCGCAGAAAGGCAGTGTTTCTTTAGTCGAAATTCAAAGCGAACAGCTTCGAAAGAAAGTACGCCAACTCAACCTTAAGCTGTCGCAGTTAGTTAGCATTGCCAAGCAAAACGAAAAGATTTATCGCGTTTACACCGACCTCAACGTTCAGCTTCTACGCTGCGAAAGCGTTGCCGAGGTGCAGTTTACGCTGGAAGATGTATTGCAAGAGCGGTTGCAATTGTCCTCAGCGGTTATTAAGAGTTTTAAAGGCCCTCACGCTATTCCTGAATTACAAAAGCGGCTGTTTACTGAGAAGCGATTTAAATCGTCGTCGTTCTTTTTCGGTCGCTTATCGCAACATGAGCGCCAATTATTATTTGCGGAAAGCAGTGCCGAATCTGTTGCCCTTATTCTGCTTGGTGACCAAGAAGATTTGGGCATCTTAGGGATAAGCAGTAGCGATGCTAGCCATTTTACTCCAGACATGGACACCTTGTTATTGCAACAACTTCAGCAAGTGCTAAACATTATCTTACCTGAGATGATGGGGTATTAGTTTTCGTGGAAACGGAAACATTGCTTAGTCCCAACTGCCAACACTGGCTTGATAAATTTATTTTACACTTACAAGTGGAACGTGGCCTATCGGCTCACACACTCAGTAATTATCAGCGCCAACTCCAAGACATCGCAAAGACACTTCATCTTCAGGAGTGGTCTAGCATTACCCCTGTAGATGTAAAACGTGTCATGGCTAATGCCAAGTTGGCTGGGCATAAGCCGCGCAGTATTGCCCTTCGTTTGTCTGCACTGCGTACCTTTTGCCAATACCTTATAGAGCAAAAACAACTGTTCAGTAACCCTGTGGAAGGAGTTTCAGCGCCCAAACAAGGCAAGCCATTGCCCAAACAACTTAGCGTTGATGAAATGCAGCAACTGTTAAGCAATGACGCACAAAGTAGCAGCGATGAAGGCATTGCGTGTCGCGATGCGGCTATGTTCGAGTTGCTATACGGCTGTGGCTTGCGGTTAAGTGAACTCACGGGTCTAAACCTAAGTGATTATCAAAAAGATGGCACCATTAGGGTAATGGGAAAAGGCAGTAAACAGCGCATTCTTCCTTTGGGTCGTCAAGCCCAACGGGCGTTAAACGCGTGGCTAAAAGTTCGACCTGCATACACAACACCCTATGAAAATGCTGTCTTCGTAAGTAAACGTAAAACCCGCATATCAAATCGACAGGTGGCAAACCGGCTAAATCATCTCGCCCAACAACAACATCTTTCACAAACCGTCAGCCCGCACAAACTGCGCCATTCCTTCGCCACACACGTATTGGAATCTAGCGGCGATTTACGGGCAGTACAAGAGTTGTTGGGTCACGCCAATTTATCAACAACCCAAGTGTATACACACCTCGACTTTCAACACCTTGCCAAAGTGTATGATGCCGCGCACCCTAGAGCACATAAAAAATAATGAAGGCAGCGTAATTTATGCAGTTTTTTCGATCTCTTCACGCCGTGAAGGCCATGACCTTTGATCTCGATGACACCCTTTACAATAATGAGCCCATTATTCAACGCGCGGAACGGGCACTTCAGCAACATATTCGAACCCACCACCCACGCGCGGCAGCACTAACCGCACAGCAATGGCTTCATCTTAAGAACAGCGCTATTGCCACGCGACCGGAATTAGCCTCAGATATGGGGCAGCTTCGCCTCACCGTGTTACGACAAGCGTTAACAGACGATGCTCAGGAACAAACATGGGATGAAGGCAAATTAGACGACGCAGTTATGGCCTGTTTTCACTGCTTTTACAACGCGCGTAGCCAGTTCACGTTAGCGGAAGAAATACATACAACATTAAAAACCTTAAGTGAACGTATGCCTCTCGTTGCTATTACCAATGGCAACGTCAATGCTAAGGCGATAGGCATAGACGCTTATTTTGACGACATTTATCACGCCAATCTATCTCGCCCTATGAAACCTTCACCAGTCATGTTTGAACAAGCGGCAGACAAACTAGGCATTGCGCCTCAGCATATTCTGCATGTGGGAGATAATTTACAAAAAGATGTGTATGCATCAATTAACGCTGGCTTTCAATCGGCTTGGTATGCCTGTAATCGCCCCATGGCGTTACAGCTAGAGAAAGTGTCAGTGCTGCCCCATGTCGTGTTGGACAATTTGTCTGAACTACTGGCGTTTTAGCCGCGAGGCTTGCCCTAACTTACTGGTCAAGCCGCACAGGTAAAATACTTAAACGTTGTCTTCTAGCACGTTTTGCCGCATAGACTCGCAAGGATTTTTGCATACTGGCCTGCCCACTACCTTAGCTGGCACACCTACAACGGTAACATGGGGAGGCACATGATTAAGTACCACGCTACCTGCGCCAACTTTCGCACCTTCACCCACTTCAATATTACCAAGAATTTTGGCCCCTGCCCCCACTAAGACACCCTGACGAATTTTTGGATGGCGGTCGCCAGATTCGTTGCCGGTACCACCAAGGGTGACACTTTGTAAAATAGAAACATTGTCTTCTATGACTGCAGTTTCACCCACTACAATACCGGTGGCGTGGTCAAACATAACACCTTTACCGATACGGGCGGCTGGGTGAATGTCTACACCAAAACTCGACGAGTTACGGCTTTGCAAAAATAAGGCAAGCTGGTGTCGTCCATGCAGCCATAAATAGTGTGCCATTCGATGCACTTGCACCGCATGAAAACCCTTGAAATGCAGTAGAGGAGTTAGGTAATCACCCACTGCGGCATCTCGCGCCTTAATGGCTTGAATGTCAGCAATGGCCGCTTCGCTGATACCGGGTTCAAGCAAATAAGCTTCGTCAAACACCTCTCGAATGGCCAAAGCAGGCATAACGTCATCGGCCATTTTATTAGATAAAATAAAGCTCAGAGACGACTCAAAATTATGATGTGCCAACACACTGGCATGCACATAGCTCGATAGTAACGGCTCACTCTCTGCAACTTTATGTGCTTCTTGTTTCAGCGACGTCCAAAAATCGATGGGCGCAGACATGGCATTCATTGGCGTTTCCTATAAGAAGTGTCTAACCTAATACCGCGGTACGCAAACACGTAACCCGTATTCATCGTTATTTTACCTGAGTTTACTGGCTAGCTGTACACAAGTGTTACCCAGCAAGCGTATTATTCGATCAATTTGTCGAATAACTTTGCTATAGGTTATTCCACACACAACTAACGAGTGCCATCCGCGCCTTTTCACTATGCATTGAAAAAGGGAGAGTTGAAAAACTGGACTGTATAAATTAACAGTCAGCTGGCATAATACCGCGGTTATTCATTGCAACGAATTAGGTAAATCACACTATGGATGTATCCAGACTGCTTGACGAGCTCAACGACAAACAACGTGAAGCGGTAGCTGCGCCCTTATCAAATGCCCTTGTACTGGCAGGCGCCGGTAGTGGTAAAACCCGTGTTTTGGTGCATCGTATAGCGTGGTTAATGGAAGTCGAAAACATCACGCCCTTCTCCATATTAGCCGTAACCTTCACCAATAAAGCGGCCAGAGAAATGCGTGGTCGTATTGAATCGTTAATGGGTAGAAGCTTACACAACATGTGGATTGGCACATTCCATGGCCTTGCCCACCGACTGCTTCGTGCCCACCACGCAGAAGCAGGCTTGCCGGAAAACTTCCAGATTCTTGATTCTGACGATCAATATCGGCTTATTAAACGTATTTTAAAAGCCATGAATTTAGACGAAAAACACTGGGCGCCTCGCCAAGTGCAATGGTACATCAACGGCAATAAAGACGAAGGTTTACGTCCGCAACATATTGAAACCCATGGCGATCACATTCAAAAGAAGATGCGCGAAATATACGCCGCATATCAAGATGCTTGTGACCGCTCAGGCCTTGTCGACTTTGCCGAATTATTATTAAGAGCGCACGAGCTATGGGCCAAGAACCCAGACGTATTAGCCCACTATCAGCGCCGTTTTCGTGCAGTCTTAGTAGACGAATTTCAAGATACCAATAACATTCAATATGCATGGCTTCGCATGTTGTGCAGCGGCGACACCAACAATATTATGATTGTGGGGGATGATGACCAGTCTATCTATGGCTGGCGTGGTGCTAACGTAGACAATATTCAGCATTTCCTTAAAGATTTCGACAACCCAACCACGGTTCGTCTTGAGCAAAATTACCGCTCCACCGGCAATATCTTAAAAGCGGCTAACACAGTCATTGATAACAATACCGGCCGGTTGGGCAAAGAGCTTTGGACTGAAGACGGTCAAGGCGAGCTTATCTCGGTATACGCCGGCTTTAATGAATTAGATGAAGCGCGCTTTATTGTCTCTAAAATTAAAGACTGGCTACATCAAGGCAATGCATTAAAAGATACCGCTATTTTATACCGTAACAACGCCCAGTCGCGGGTACTCGAAGAAGCCCTCTTGCACGAAGGCATCGCTTACCGTATTTATGGGGGATTACGATTCTTCGAACGCCAAGAAATTAAAGACGCGCTTGGTTATTTACGTATGATCAACCACCCGCATGATGACGCGGCCTTTGAGCGTGTTGTGAATACACCAAGTCGTGGTATTGGCGAAAAAACCTTGTCTCAAGTGCGAGAAACGGCTCGTGCGCACAACTGCTCTATGTGGCAAGCCAGCCAATTGCTGATCAATGAAAAAGCGTTAAAAGGGCGGGCGTTAAATGCCATGCAAAGCTTTGCGCTCTTAATAAGCGAGCTAGAACAGGCCACCACTGAAGCGCCTCTCGAAGAGCAAGCTGATGTTGCTATACGTCAATCTGGCTTGTATGCCATGTACCAAGCGGAGCGAGGCGAGAAAGCGCAAGCCAGATTAGAAAACTTAGAAGAATTAGTCACGGCGTGTAAGCAGTTTATTGTGCCCGAAGAAGCGGAAGAAATGACGCCCCTTTCCGCCTTTCTCGCCCACGCGTCACTTGAAGCCGGCGAACAACAAGCCGATAAAGATCAAGACGCAGTCCAAATGATGACGATACATACTGCAAAGGGCTTAGAGTTTCCTCTTGTTTTCATGGCCGGTGTAGAAGAAGGGATGTTTCCCAGCCAAATGACCAACGACGAACCCGGCAGAATGGAAGAAGAGCGTCGCCTCTGTTATGTGGGCATGACACGGGCTATGCAAAAGTTATATATTACCTATGCAGAAAGTCGCCGCTTGTATGGCCAAGATAAATATCATACGGCGTCTCGCTTTATTAAGGAAATACCTGCAGACTGTGTAGAAGAAGTTCGCTTACGCACCACTATTTCGCGGCCCGTTCACAGTCGATTTAGCCAAGCAACGTCACATGCCTCCTTTGAAGATACCGGGTTTCAACTGGGTCAGCGGGTTGTGCATAGGAAGTTTGGCGAAGGTATTGTATTAAATTACGAAGGCAGCGGCGAGCACGCACGCGTACAAGTAAATTTTGATGAATTTGGTACCAAATGGTTGGTGCTAGCATACGCTAAGTTGGAGCAAGCGTAACCCTTTGGCAAGGCAGCCTACGATTAAGTAGAGTGATATGCAGCAACATGTGCTGGTGATAGAGAATAATCACACCAACGTAGACATCGTTTCAAAACTTGTTCGCAAGGCTGGCCTCATTCCGGTGGGTGCAAGTTCACTAACCGAAGCGAAAGTACGCTTTGCCAATAGGGTGCCAGAGCAATTTTTGTGCGCTGTTGTGGCTTATGTGCTGCCCGATGCCAAGCAAGGTGAAGCCATAGATTTCACCATTGAAGCTTACATTCCGACTATCGTGACCACTGAAAACCTCGACGCCTGTACCCGCGACAAGGTGCTGTCCAAAGATGTTGTAGACTACATTCCCAAAGAAAATGCGCAAAACTACGACTATCTTAACCGTTTGCTGGCACGGTTAGAAAAAAACAAATCTACCGGCGTCATCGTTGTCAGCACCCATCGTGTGCAACGTAAGCACATGATCTCACTACTTATTCGTCATAACTTTGTAGTATATGATTGCCTCACTGCCCATGACGCCATGCGCTTGTTGTCGCAACATCAACATATTCGTCTTGTGATTACAGATAATCAATTACCCGATATGTCGGGCACGTATTTTGTTTCCAGCCTACGCAAGGCGTTTTCAAAAGAGCAACTGGCAATTATGGGGATTGCCGGAGGACAGGGAATGCTCATGTCGGCGCATTTTATAAAAAGTGGCGCGAACGATTTTTTACGTCTGCCTTTTTGTCATGAAGAGTTTTTGTGTCGTGTGATGCAAAATGTGGAATACATTGAAAGCGTAGAAGCCATTCGACGGGCGGCGAACACAGATTACCTCACTGGGCTACCGAACAGGCGGCACTTTTTTTACACAGTCACCGTCAAACATCAAACATTGTCTAATAGTCACGCCCTTGCGCTTATCGACTTAGATCACTTTAAGCGTATCAACGACACTTATGGTCATGATGCAGGAGACAGTGTATTAAAGACAGTGGGGCGGCTATTAGAAGATGCCTTTAGCGAACACATCGTTGCGCGCTTTGGCGGCGAAGAATTTTGTGTGTACTTCCCTTACCATGATGGTCGTTACGCCAAAGATCAACTCGATGCTTTTCGCGTTACATTAGAAAAGCAGGCCATTTTGGTTACCGACGCTACGGTTAATGTTACCTGTAGCATCGGTATTGCTGATCATACCACACAAAGTATTGAAGAGCTTCTTAGTGCCGCCGACAGACAACTGTATTGCGCGAAAAATAACGGCAGAAATCAAATAAGCTATAACACCACACCGTTAGCCGGTTGACCTTTCTAGGGATTTTCTGGCCTTTCTTTGCTGAGAATAAGCCATCAAAGAGTCCACACTGAACACCGCTAACGCCAACCAGACAAAGCCGAATGTCACTAGCCTCGACTCTTCCAAAGGTTCCTCATACAAGCTTACCGCTAGAACAAACATAAGCGTAGGTCCTATGTATTGAAAAAAGCCCAGTGTTGAATACATGATACGGCGCGCCGCGGCCGTAAAGCATAATAGGGGCGCCGTGGTAACCACACCCGCGGCTAGCAGTAATACATTTAATGACATGCTATTACTCAATAAGTCACTGTATGCAGAGCCAAACATAAGCCAATAAATGAGGGCAAAAGGCGAGAGCATTAACGTTTCAATAAACAAACCGGGTAATGAATCTACCGCTACCTTTTTTCGTAATAAGCCATAAATACTAAAACTGAACGCCAGCACAAGTGCAATCCAAGGCAAATACCCATAGGAAAATACCAGTACTGCAACGCCAATAACCGCAAGCCCTACTGCCAGCTTTTGATAGCGCCTAAGGCGTTCTCCTAAAAATACGCGGCCCAAGAACACATTTAATAAGGGATTAATGTAGTAACCTAAGCTGGCATCCAGGATATGGTCGTTATTAATAGCCCAGATAAACAGCAACCAATTTGCCCCTAATAATAAGCCTGCTACAAATAATACCTGCATGACTTTGCGATTTTTAACGGCCGCAAAGACCTTTGGCCATTGCTTTAATCCAAAAATTAAAACGAACAACAGTAACGCCGACCAAATTACCCTGTGCATCAATATTTCAGCCGCAGGGATCATCGCTAGCTGTTTAAAATACAAGGGCGCCACACCCCACATAGAATACGCAGCAATGGCACACAAAACACCGACTTTAGCGGCAGAGGTAGCAGTAACAGATTGAGACAAGCCTAACTCCAGCGAGTAATAAAACGAAGACACCATAAAAGCAGCAATAAGACACTTACAGTAAAAAGAGTGAACCTAAGCCGAGAAATGCCACGAAGCCAACGATGTCTGTGACTGTGGTTAATATAACTGAACCTGACAAGGCGGGGTCTATTTTCAGCTTATCCAAAATCACAGGCACAAATACCCCCGCCAGTGCCGCCGCCACTATATTGAATAAAATGGCTAGACAAATCACAACACCAAGCAAGACATCGGTAAACCAAAAATACGCCACCACCCCAATAACAAGGGCCCAAATAACGCCGTTTACTCCACCCACTTTTAACTCTTTCACCATAAGCGCGCGTATATTGGCACTGGTAACTTGCCCTAAGGCCAGCCCTCGCACAATCAGCGTAAGGGTTTGGCTACCTGCAATACCACCCATGCTGGCCACCACTGGCATCAACACCGCTAACGCCACAACCTGTTGCAGCGTGGCTTCGAAAAGGCCGATAAACCAAGAAGCTAAAAATGCTGTTAGCAAATTAATACCCAACCAAAGCGCACGATTACGAGCACTTTTTGCCACCGGCGAGAATAAATCTTCATCTTCATCCATACCTGCCGAGGCCATCACTTGGCGCTCATAAAACTCATTAATCAATTCACTGGCAGAGGTAATATCCAAGCGCCCTATAAGCTTGCTGTTCTCATCCACAACAGGAAGGGCAGACAAACCGGAGCGCTGTACTTGCAAAGACGCGGTAGAAACCTCTTCTGTAGCATCTAATATTGCAGCGCTTTCTTCTGCTAACTGAACGAGTGATGTATGTTCTTGTGCTGCAAACAGCTTGTTCACTTTGACCAACGCAGAAAACTGGCCCGAGCGATTGACCAAATAGATGCTGTCACAGTGTTGCGGCAATTCACGACGCAAAAGCCTTAACCCCTCTCGCACTTTTGCATTCGCTGGCAATACCAGTAGTTCGTGGTTTACCCAGTGACCCACTTGCGAATCAGGGAACTGAGTAGCTTCGCGAAAGTACTTTCTTTCTTGGCTATCTAGCGTTTGGTAGGCTAAATCCACCAGCTTTGTGGGTAATGAGTCGAGAAGCTCAAGCAAGTCTTCGGCGTCAATGTCGGAGAAAATAGAGGCCCATTCGTGATGCGCCGTGGCATCAATCAGAATTTCTCGGGGGTCACTACGCATCTCCACCAGCACGGAAAGCTTTTTATCCCGTGGCACGCCTTCCCAAATAATGAGGCGTCGCTCAACCGGCAATGACTCTAGAAGTGAGGCAATATAAACCGTGTCTTGGCTACTTAGTGCAGTTAAAATAACCGCTGGGTCGTCGCCCATGCTGTCGGTGACAAATTCTTCAATCAAATCTGGCAAGGGTTCTGCCACACTGCACCTCCAAAAAATTTAGATGACTACCCCAACATATAAGTGCCCGTACCAAATGCGATATGATCACCCGCTTCGTTGTGTAGCTCCATTCTGCACACGGCTAATTTACTCCCTTTTCGAATAACCGCCGCCGTGGCAATAAAATGCGTGCCTCTTCCGGGTCGTAAGTAGTCCACGCGCATATCTACCGTACCCATTGTTGCGAGCCGCTTTTGCAAGCTGAGTAACTCGCTATCTTGCGTTTGATGAATAGTTTCAATAATGGCAGTAATGCCGCCTACGGTATCTAATAAACTTGCTGTCACACCGCCGTGAAGGATTTTTTGCAAGGGGTTTCCAGTTAATGCTTCACGCCATGCTAGATGTAACTCTACGCCCTGACCTCGTGGGATAAAGTCTAAACCCAACAATTGGTTAAATGGCATTGTATCACGGAACAAACTGATTACATGCGTAATCATTTTCTCTCGCAAAGGGTTTAATTGGGTGTGTGTCTCAGACATATAAATCGCCTCTTCTTAATGTCGTCTCTCAAGCGAGATTAGCCCAATACACACAAGCCAATTGTTTTATCTATTGATACTTGAATATTTTAATCCTGAATTTTAGTCCAGTTTTTACGTTTCTCCCGTGAAGATTGGATGAAAAAGGCGTAAAATCCCCCGTTATGACAACTGCAATCCCCAACACCACACAAGACTCACCGTTACCTCCCGCCGCTACGCCTGAAACCGTGCTAAAAGACGTGTTTGGTTATGACGCTTTTCGCGAGGGACAGGGTGATGTTATCCACCACGTTTGTAACGGGGGGGATGCCTTAGTATTGCTACCCACTGGCGGTGGTAAGTCGTTGTGTTACCAAATTCCAGCGTTAGTGATGCAGGGCACTACCATCGTGGTGTCACCGTTAATTTCATTAATGCAAGATCAGGTGGAACAACTACTCGCGCTTGGGGTAAGCGCCGCATACCTAAATTCAACGCTACCGACCGACACCCAATCGGACATTGCAGATAAACTCATTAACGGCAAATTAGATTTGCTCTACGTATCGCCAGAACGTTTACTTCAGTTTGGTTTCCAGCAAACCTTAAAACACGCTGATATTTCTCTGTTTGCGATAGATGAAGCACATTGTGTGTCGCACTGGGGGCACGATTTCAGACAAGACTATCGCGCGCTTGGGCAGATAAAGTCACGGTTTAAAGATATTCCTGTTATTGGCTTAACAGCCACTGCTGATGCAGCCACACAACAAGATATTCTAACCCAACTTCAGTTAGACGCGCCTTTGGTGTACAAGGGCAGCTTTGACAGGCCCAATATCCGCTATCGCGTCATGTCGAAATATAAGGCGTTCGAGCAAGTCGTTGCTTATGTAAAACAACAAGATGGCAGTGGAATTATCTACTGTAATAGCCGGGCGAAAGTTGACGATTTACATGCAAAGCTATTTCGTCAGGGCTTCCGGTGCGCTGCCTATCATGCTGGGCTAGATACCGATGAACGAGAGTTTGTTCAGCGTCAATTCCTTACCGACAAAATTGATATTGTGGTGGCAACTGTTGCCTTTGGCATGGGCATCAACAAATCCAACGTGCGCTACGTCGTGCATCATGATGTTCCCCGAAGTATAGAAAGCTATTATCAAGAAACCGGTCGCGCGGGGCGTGACGGCCTCGAATCGGAAGCCTTACTCTTATTTGATGAGAAAGACGCTGCGCGGGTCAAGCAGTGGATAAGCCAAGGTGAACTGGAAGACAGAAACCAAATTGAGTTGCAAAAATTTGCTGCCATGGAAGCCTTTTCTGAAGCACAAACCTGTCGCCGCCAAGTACTGCTGAACTATTTTTCACAATTCAGTGATAGCGCCTGTGGCAACTGCGATATCTGTCTTGACCCACCTAAAATGATAGATGGCACTGTGATAAGTCAAAAAGTGTTGTCCTGTGTACTGCGCTTACAACAGCAAGCGGCTACTCAGTATGTTATTGATGTATTGCGAGGAAAGCAGCTTAAACGTCTGCAAGAGGCGGGACATCATCAGCTCTCCACGTATGGTATAGGCAAAGACAAGTCCGACAGTTATTGGCATAACATCATTAATCAACTTATTCACAAAGGCCTTATCCGGGTGGATATTACCGCCAACGCGGCACTACGGTTAACCGAAGCAGCTCGGCCTGTATTGAAGGGCGAAATTGCCATTCAGCTTGCTACGCCAAGGTTAGAATTCAAGCCTGATAAAAAAGCCAAACAAGCGCCGAGTAATTATGATCGCACCCTCTTTATGAGGCTCAAGCATTTGCGCAAAGTACTGGCGGAAGAAAATGAAGTCCCCCCTTACGTGGTGTTTAGTGATGCCACGTTAGTGGACATGGCCTCTAAGCTTCCCACCACCAAAGACACCATGCTAGATGTCAGTGGTGTTGGGCAAACTAAACTCACCCGCTATGGCGACGCCTTTATGCAGCTTATTGGCGACTACGTTAATCGCGAAGCCTAGTGCGAGAGAATTGCAACAAGCGCGCCGAAAACTAGGCGTAGGCGTATTCACCGCCTTTTGCTAAGGCTTGTTGGTAAGCGGGACGGGCATGAACTCGCTTCACATAACCTTGTATGGCGGCGAAATCTTTTGCCTTTCCACTGGCCACGAGTGATTCAAGCGGGAATATCATTTGCACATCTGCCCCCGTGGGCTCGTCCCCAGCAAACCATGTGTGACTGGCAAGATACGACTCTACATAGCGTAAGCTTTGTGCCAAATTTGGCCCGTAATAGGCATTTAAAATTCCATCCACCAGCTTGTTCGTAATTGGTTTAATGAAAAACGGTTTTGCGCCTTTTTGCCTGGCTTTTTCCAACACCAGATTGGCCACCAGTGGCGGCATTAATGAGCCTTCGGCAAAATGCAACCAGAACAGATACTGCTGCAGTGCCTCGCCTTCAGTCGGTGAACAAAAGCTCTCTGACGCATAATGACGTACGAGGTACTCAACAATGGCACCCGATTCGGCAATGGCGCCGTCGGGCGTACTTAGCACAGGTGAACGGCCAAGGGGATGCACCGCTCTAAGCGAGTCTGGAGCCAAATTGGTTGTGCTGTCTCGTTGATAATGTTCAAGCTGGTAACTTACCCCAAGTTCTTCCAGTAGCCATAATATACGTTGTGAGCGCGAATTATTTAAATGATGTAAAGTGAGCATACCTCTCCCTAAGCTGTTTTTTGTAGGTGTTATTATTCCGCCTTCTACTATATACACAAATTCGCTTGGGGTAGTTTACTTCACGACAAATTTGCCATGTAATTTACTCACAATGACCCATTACCCCCTAGCTCCGACGAGGTTTCACATTCATGCCGCTACATGCAGCCAACCTTAACCACGCCATTCAATTAACAGAACACGGCGTAACCCTCGCACTGCCCTTGCCGCAAACACCCCTTAAAACTCAGCAATGGGTGGCACAGTTTGGTGCGCGTTTTGCGCTAAACCTAGGTGAGCCAGATTGGGGCGCCGACAGGTATCAAATAGCACTGTCTAACGAAGTAGTCAGCTGCCTGCTGTGTATCGAGTGGCTGTGCGAAGCTATTTGGCTTGAGCCTTTAGGAGCAAGTCAAAGCCCACAGCAACTGCATCGTTACCTCATAGATAGGTTAAAAACAGAAAACGCCTAGTGGTACAGAAGTTTTTTCTACAATGGGCTAAAGTTAAGCTAGTATAGCGATATGCAATTAATATTATTTGGAGCCTCGAACGCTGTTATGCCATTCATAAAAAAAGGAATTTTGGCATTTTTCAACGTGTTTCTCTTATTATCTCTTTTGGTAATAAGTGTGGCTGCTTGGCGTGTTCATGCCAGTGAACTTCATATCGACGAGCGCTTCGATATTGCTGTTATTAATCATAGCAGCACCTCCTTTGTGGCACACCAATCAGCCTCGTATCTTGATGTGCTTCATTCTACCCAAGCGCTTTCTACCACCCTGCCGTTAACCCTTGAAAATAGCCGCTTGTGGTTATCTGCTGAATTACGCAATACCGGGTTTAGCACTGTGCCACTGGTGTTGAATATAGACAGGCTAAATATTGATGACTTACAGATATACTTGCTAGACGATAATGCGCGTATTATTAAGTCCTATCGTTATCAAGCTGGAAAAGGGGACTATTCACTGAATAAGCCCCTGCCTGCGATTAGGTTGGCGTTTTCACTTAACGCGCAAGAACACTCTAGGCTATTAATTGGTGTCAAAGATGAAGGGCTTAGGCAATTTCCTATTTCCCTTTGGCATAAGCAAAGCTTGCAGCAATACGATAGAAACATGATGGTCATGCTCGGTGTATTACTGGGCATTTTAGGCATTATGGTGGGGTATTTTTTACTCTCTTATTTGTTTCAGCGAACACCCGCGCGGTTTTGGTTAGCCACGAATAACGCCATTTTGTTCGCGCTCTTTTTTGTGGCGCAAGGAGGGTTGGCTACTTGGCCTGCGCTCACCAACGCCAGCGAACCGCTATTCGCTATTTTACTGGGCGCAACATTCCTAAACTTGGCGAAGGTAACCCACAACTTATTTGTGCGAGTCCCGTTCTTTTTGCGCATTGTCTCGTTTTCACTCCCCCTAGCAATGACCATTTGGGCGCTGGTCAGCACCCCCTATAACGCCTCACTAATATTGATGGCAATGTGCCCCATAATTGGGGTGTATCATGTGCTTTTGGCGATGATCTTCAAGGACAGGCGAAATCAAGCGCTTAGCTATATTTTTTGCATGGCGTGGCTGTTCTTTACTGTGTTGTACGCCATATTTGTAAAAACCCTGCTGGGAACGCTCATTTATACCACTCCCTTGGTCTTTTTTATTCTTGCGTTATTGTCTATCGGCTTGCTCTGTTTAGGGTTTAGCGTAGAGCTAAAAGAGCGCAGCTTTAATGTTCAAAAGCTGTTAGAGCGAGAAGCCACCATTACAAGTTTAAATCGTTTTTACGATTTGTTTCGCAATTCTGCAGAAGGCTTGTATACCTCAACGTTAGAAGGTGACATCAAAACCGTTAACCCCGCCATGTGCGCCCTCTTTGGTTTTGAAGACGAAACGCAAATGCTAGAAACCATAAAAAATACCAAGCAGTTTTACGCCAATACTGAAGACCGAGATGTGCTGGTAGGCGAATTGCTAGAAAGTGGTATTGTCATGGGGCGTGAAATTAAAGGGGTTAAGGCCGATGGCAGCGAATTTTGGTTTTCCATTTCTTGCCAAATACGCGCCGCTGAAGAAGGCAATTTTCTCTATGGCTCTATTATTGATGTCACCGAGAAAAAACAGTCTGATTTAAGCTTGCAATATCTGGCTACTCACGACTCATTAACCGGTGTATTTAACCGACGTCAATTTGAAAATACGCTGAAAGCCAAATTAGCGGCCAAAAGCACTGACGAGATAGCCATTCTTTACCTCGATTTAGACCGCTTTAAGGTGGTGAATGACACCTGCGGTCACAAAGCAGGTGACACATTAATTAAAGATATTGCCCAACTGCTAGAAAAAGCCTTACCGGAAAGCGCGATGCTTGCTCGCTTAGGGGGAGATGAGTTTGGCGTTATTATTGAGAAGGCATCACCTGAACAAGCCCATGAAATAGCAGAGAGTTTATTAAACGTCGCGCAAGAATTCCGATTTATGTGGGACAAGCGCATATTTCATCTTGGGGTAAGCATTGGCATGGTTGTCTGCGATAATTCAGACACCACCGGTGAGCAATATTTAAGCATGGCAGATGCCGCCTGCTATTTTGCAAAGGAACAAGGTCGCAACCAAATACATCTTTATCATAAAAACGATAAAAGCATGCAGCGCTACCAAAAAGAATTAGATTGGGTTACCACCATTAACCACGCCCATGATGAAGACCGTTTCTTATTGTACTACCAACTTATGCGTCCATTAACCAGCGCAAACGACGGCTTTTACTATGAAGTATTACTGCGTTTAAAAGATCGCGATGGCACAGTCATTGAACCCAATGCGTTTCTCCCTACCGCAGAGCGGTTTGAAATGAACGTAAAGATTGATAAGTGGGTTATCTCCAATACCTTTGAGTACTTGCATGCAAACCCTGAACATCTAGCTAACTTAAAACGCTGCAGCATTAATTTAAATTGTCACTCACTTGCCGACAGAGACTTTAAGTTATTTGTTTTAAATGCTTTCGACAAATATGCCATTCCCTATGACAAAATTTGCTTTGAAGTCATCGAATCTGTTGCAATTATCAAAATGGAAGACACCTTGCGTTTCATGCAGTCTTTTAAAGAGTTGGGATGTTCGTTCGCCCTTGATGACTTTGGTAGTGGCTTCTCTTCATATAACTACTTAAAAAGCCTGCCGGTGGATATTGTTAAAATTGACGGTGCCTTTATAAAGGATATGCTCAACGATCCTGTCGATGTGGCCATGGTCGCGTCAATTAAAGAAGTGGCGAAAGCCATGGGCATGACGACGGTGGCGGAGTTTGTAGAGTCTGATGCCACCATGGCGCAGCTTGGAAGAATAGGCATTGATTTCGCCCAGGGCTTCAGTGTGTCTGCCCCTAAACCTCTCAATACATTTACCCCGTTATAAACTAGACTATATTGAAAGCGCCTTAGGCTACCCAATCAAATTGATATAATGTAACATGCCTCTCCAAAATTTAATGGGAGGTGTGTGTCTTTAGCCCTTGTAAAGGAAAAAAGCACCCCCAAATAACGCTTATGAAGATGGGTGTAGAAGTAACATGAGCAGCAAACAGCCAAAATACGAATATGTCAGTTCCGCTAAATTGCCTACCCGCATGGGCAATTTCAAGATCCATGGTTTCGTTGAAGCCAGTGGGCAGGAGCATGTGGCTTTATCTTACGGCGACTGGAAAGACAACGACGTGGTGCCTATTCGTATTCATTCTGAATGCCTAACTGGCGACTCGCTTTTTAGCACCCGCTGCGACTGTGGTTTTCAGCTTGAGAAAGCCATGCAAAATATTGTTGATAATGGTTGTGGCGTGCTTTTATATTTGCGCCAAGAAGGTCGTGGAATTGGCTTACTGAATAAAATTCGCGCCTATAATCTACAAGATAGCGGCATGGATACCGTTGAAGCCAACGAACATTTGGGCTTTGATGCTGACTTACGCAGCTACGATATTTGTAAAGTGATGCTCGACACCTTGAAAGTAAGTCGCGTTGAACTGATGACCAATAACCCCAAAAAATTGGCTGCTCTTAAAGGGTTAGGTATTGATGTTGTCGCACGTAAGCCCATTGACCATGGCATCACCGAAGACAACAAAGGCTATATCAAAACAAAAACTGAAAAGCTAGGGCACGCCTTCGACCCCCACGCATTTAAGTAAGCTATTACCCGCTTAACTATCTTTCGCTGCCTATTCGTTTAACCAAACTGAGCCCTGTTCAGTTTGGTTCAGCTTAGGTTAATATCCCAAGGTTTATAACGTATACATACTTTTATATCTCTACCACTATGCTTAATCACAAGCAGCTTGGTTAGAGTGAGGAGAATGTATGAAAAACGTCACCTTATCAATACTCTTGCTACTGGGTAGTGGTGCAGTTCTAGTGCCTACCTTTGCGTCTGCCTCCAGCCAAAGTCAAACCCAAGTAGAGGTTGCCGACTATTCAGATGCACAACTAGATAGCCTATTGGCGCCTATTGCGCTATACCCTGATGCACTGTTAACGCATATTCTTATTGCTACCACGTATCCCCTTGATGTGATTGCCGCCGACCGCTGGCGGCAAAGTAACACGCACCTTACTGCGCAACAAGTTGAGCAGGTCATCACCCCTATCAGCTGGGATCCCAGTGTAAAAGCCATTGCGCCTTTTACCGATATTTTGCATACCATGGCAGAAGATATCGACTGGATGGAGCAAGTTGGTGACAACATGTTAGTGAATGAAGACAGGGTATTAGACCGCATTCAGGTTTTGCGACAACATGCCTATCACTCTGGCAATTTACGCACCAATGATTACCTTGATGTTGCGCAAGAAAGTAGCATCATTTATATCGCTCCGCGGCATCGAGAGACCATCTATGTGCCCTATTACAACCCCACACATGTCTTTGGTCACTGGAATCACAGTATTGCACCTTATCACTGGCACTTTGGTGTGAGTGTGCACCAAAGTGCGAGAATTTATTGGTCGCCTCGCGTACACCTTTCCACCTTATTCTATTTTGGTGGCATTCATTGGCATAACCGCCATCTTGTTGTGCATCGTGGTCCGGTGACACGCTATTACCGCCATACACCTGTAAAGCGGGTTTACAGTAAAGGCTACCAACGTTGGAACCATAATGTTGACCACCGCCGTGCGCGCTATTCACAGCGGGTGACACATACGGCGCCAAAACGTTACCAGCACAAGCAAACCATCATGGTAAATAAGCCCGGCAACAAGCATCAAATTAAAACAGGTACCCCTAATAGACATACCCTGGTACGTCACAGTGAACTCAAAAATAAGTTATCGGACAATCGAAATCGTAATAGGACAATACGCAACAATCAGGGCACGATAGACACAACACGAGGAAATAAATCCCATAAAAACACGGTACGCGAGAACAAATCTGGTAATAACCAGTACCGTGAAAAACGTGTTCAAGACAAGGGGGTAAGAGGAAACCAACGCTATGCAAATGTGCAACAAAAGCTTAGCCGTCAGTCACACAAGCCGGCGACTAATAGCAATAAGTCGTCCTCGACACGCCATGAGCCATCGCTAAAAAGAAGTCATAATAGTAGCAATAACCGACATTCTGTAAGTCCACAAAGACAGGCTAAGCATAGCTCACCAGCTTCTCGAAACGTTAGTCGGTACAGTGATAAATCTCATAGTCGCGGCCTAAAATAAGCCTCGTACCCCGCCAAAAAAGTGCCTCACTCGAATATGGGGCGCTTTTTTATGAATTGCGTGATCGCCTACGGATTTAAAGCGTCTTGCTGATGCATCGCTAAAAATGCGTCCACAAATTTCTGAGGCGATGAAGGGGATAAATTAAAGTACAGCGACGGCTCTATCAGCTCAAGCTCCATCAACGCCCACTCACCTTTACAGCGCACCAGATCTACACGTGCATACAACGCCTGTTCCGGCATGGCGTCAAGGGCTCGAAGAGCTGCGTCTAACATCGTCTGATCAGGTTCAATAAGATGCAGTGCCCCACCATGTTCTTCTTGTACACGAAAATCACCCGACTTGGGTACTTTTCGTATGCTGTGGCTAAACGCCCCAGCAAAATAAAACAGTGAATACTCACCTTCTTCTACAATGGAGGGAAGAAATGGCTGAATCATGTGTTTCCGCTCAGCAAAACAGCGAGATAAAGTCGGTATAAATTGGGTAATATTATCTCGGCTCACCTTGTAAGTATCGTCGGCATTGGCGCTTAATATGGGTTTGACAATTAGGGTGTCGGTGGCAAAAACGTCAAATTGCTGTACCAAGGTGTCTACTGAAAAGTGGGACTGCCAAAACGTCGGTACTGTACTCACCCCTCTATCTTTTAAATCTAAAAGGTAGCTTTTTTCAATATTCCACTTTATCAAGGTTAATGGGTTCAGCAGTTTTGCTTTCGATTTGTCGATACTCTCCAGACAGGCGGTAAACTCAGACGGATACTGCTGATAGTCCCAGGTACTGCGCACGATGACATAATCATAATCGCTCCAGTTGATGTCTTTATTGTGCCAAGACAACGTGGCTACCTGCCACCCTGCCTGCTCAAAGAAGGGGATGAGTAAGGTATCGTAAACGAAAAAACCTTCTAAATTATCGGTAGATAGAAAAACAATTTTTGCCACTGCTTTAGGCCCTTTTAACGAAAGCGACGGGTCTGTAGTAGATAGTCTGCGTACGATGCATGACGCTTTTATGGGGCTATGGTATCACTTAGGGTGTGCTTTAACACACCATCACGCTTGCTGCCTTTGTGGTTTTTAACCGATGTTTAGGGAATGAATGTGGGGGACGCTTGGCCCCCAAGGGCTGGGTAAGGTTTTATATGGGGTAATTGCCCAGGTTATTTCTGCGACATACAGGCTAGTCGCTATGCTCTAGAATCACTGCCCATAATGGTTTTACGGCTAAATTGCGAGTGAATTATATTTAAGTCTTAGACTAAAGTTTTGTGGTCTAAACTCCTCACTCACCGTACTATTTTCGTTATTAGCACACACAGCATTTGTTGCCTACACTTATAAAAAGCGTACATTCTTTGGAGAGTCATATGCAGTACCCTTGGATTGCCGAAGGTCATAAGATCTTTCGCGCCGTCATTGTCATTCAATGGCTGATATCATTGGTTATTGGGTTTATCACTGGCGAACTACTGCCTGCATTTCTATTTGGTATTCCGATTGCTGCTATTCCTCTGCTGCTTAGCTTCTCACAGCCCTATGCTGCTATCAGCCGCCATGCCATGGCCATTGGTACGCAATTACTCACGGCGTTACATATTCACCAAAGTTTCGGCTTAATAGAAGTCCACTTTGAAATTTTTGTTATTTTGGCGTTTCTTTCCTACTTCAGAGATTGGACGGTGATTGCAATGGGGACGGCAGTGGTTGCGGTTCACCACATTTCTTTCTTTATTTTGCAAACCCAGGGCGCGCCGTTAGTGATATTTGAAGAAGGTCATGTGACATTCTCAATCCTATTAATGCACGCTGCGTTTGCCCTCGCGGAAGGCGGCGTACTTATGTATATGGCCAAACAAGCCCACCAAGAAGGTGCTGGTGCGGCGCAACTTCGCTTAGCGATTGAAGATATGCAAAAAGAAGCGGGGCGACTGGATTTAAGTGTAAACGTTGATGCTTCAAACCCTGTTACACGACCTTTCGCAGAGCTTATTGGCCAGGTTAAAGACTTAGTTGAACTAGCGTCATCGTTAACCGATGATGTGGTGCGTGGTTGCGGCAAAATGGAAAAAGCGGCTAGCGATATGTTTGAAATCACCCAAAATACAGATCAAGAGCTCGCCATGGTGTCTGCGTCTACCGAAGAAATTGCGCAAACTATGCAATTATCCACTGAGCAAACAACCCTTGCCAGTGACAAAGCCCATGATGCTCAAGCCTCTTCGCAAACCACCCGTGACTCTATTTCTAGTACCAGTCAGACCATAGATTCTCTGCGTAATACGTTAAACAGTGCGGCAAAAACAAATGAAGCATTAAACGAGCAGTGCAGTCATATATCAGAAGCAATGCGTGCCATAACCGCAGTGGCAGAGCAAACAAACTTGCTAGCTTTGAATGCGGCCATTGAGTCTGCCCGCGCTGGCGAACATGGTCGTGGGTTTGCGGTGGTTGCTGACGAAGTACGTACGCTGGCAATTCGCTCGAAAGAAAGTGCCGACCAAATTACCACCATTACCGAACAGCTCGTTAACCAAACGGCAAACTCGGTTGATCAGATGCAAACCTGTATTACGCTGGTAGATGAAGCCGTGTTGTCATCGAATACCGCCACCGAAGCAATGACCCTTATTATGCAGCAAATTCAAAATGCCAGTGAAAGCATGACAGAAATTGCGACCTCCGCCGTTGAACAAGAAACCGCGTCGGCGTCTATTGCACAAAGCACAGCAAGGTTGAGCGAGTTTACCTCTCAGGAACTGGCTACCGCTGAATCCTTGTCAGCGGAGGTAACAACCTTAACTGACATTTCGCAGAAAATGCGAAATGCCATTGCTCGCTTTAAGTGCTAAGTAAGATGGCGAAGCGCTCAAGCTGGCTTTTGCTGTTCGCTTGGGCCGCATGCATATTGGCGGGATTGCTGTTTTATAGTCAAAAGCAGCTATCGGAGTTTGACCCGCAAGGCGTGCTTTTGCACGCCTCTACCGAGGCTAGTTTTGACACTGATATTGCGCGCGCTTTACAGCAAAACGGCATTCCTTCCGCCTCTATTATTCATGTAAGTACTTCAAAGGCCTGCTATTGCGACACGCTCGCTCAGCCCCATCAGCAGGCACTGTTGGCTGAATTAGAAACTGATGGCTATCGTTCTGTTGAACTGTCATTAGAACAAGTCCCAGAGCTTAAGTCTGTGATGACTGCCACACCAGCACTCATCGTCATTGATGATGAATACCAGCTTCGCTACCTCGGCCCCTACGCCACAGGGTATGGATGCTTTACTGGTAAAAACGTGGTGGAAGAGGTTTTACAGTACACCAAGACGCCCGCATACCCTGGTGCCATTATCAACGCCGACGGCCAAGGCTGCTTCTGCCACGCCTAAGTTAGGCCTTTCTCTCGTTTTGGCATGCTATATGTAATGTTTTATGTCATTCACGGTTCATAGCCGTTGCGCGGCTTTACCCTATAAAGCTTACCGCACCCCCTAACTTTGCATGAAATTTGTACATGGAGGAGCCAATGCATAAAGAAGCCACCTTATATCGAATGGTAACACCGGGTCACATTTGTCCGTTTGGACTCAAGTCCAAAGACTTGCTCAAGCGTGAAGGATTCAAAGTCGATGACAGGCACCTAAGTACCCGAGAGGAAACCGATGCTTTCAAGCAGAAGCATGGCGTAGACACCACGCCACAAACTTTTATCGATGGGCAAAGAGTCGGAGGGTATGATGAGCTAAGGCGTCATTTTAACAAAACCCCCGAGGAAGACTTTGGCTCTCGCTACACGCCCGTGATTGCCACTTTTGCACTGGCGGCGCTGGCCACCTTAGCTTTTCTGTTACGCGCCACCGTATTTAAGGACGGTGAGATATTTACCCTTGAAGGTACAATAATGACCTTTATCGGCGTATCTATGGTGCTGCTGTCACTGCAAAAAATTCAAGATGTGGTGGCGTTTTCACGGCAGTTCATTACTTATGACCTATTAGGCATGAAAAAGCCAAGGTATGCGTATGTTTACCCCTTTGTGGAAGCCTATGCAGGTTTAGCCATGATTGCAGGTATCCCCGCCATGCTCTTTGCCCCTTTCTCTATTTTTATCGGCGCGATTGGTGCCGTGTCGGTTATTAAAGCCGTATACATAGATAAACGGGAACTAAAATGCGCCTGTGTAGGAGGCAATAGCGATGTGCCTCTCGGGTTTATTTCGTTGACGGAAAACCTCGGCATGCTAGGTGCTGGTTTGTGGATGCTGTTTTCATAATCCCCTGTTGTTGCGCTTATACTCCTTCGGTTAACTAGGCGCGCTAAAGGGCTGGCTTAGCAACTTGATACGCTAGCCCTTTTAAATGTGCCACCACACTACGACCTAATGCACTCATGTCGTAGCCACCTTCTAATGCGCTCACAATACGGCCTTCACAGCAGGTGTCGGCCACTTTTTTAAGTTCTACGCTTAACCAGTAATAGTCGTCTTCGGTTAAGCGTAAATGAGCCATAGGATCTTCAGCATGGGCATCAAAACCAGCGGAAAGTAAGATTAACTCGGGCTTAAAGTGGGTGAGTGCAGCAAACCAATGCGCGACTTTATTGCGAAACACTTCGCCTGTAGCACCCGCATCAATGGGTACTGACAATATATTGCTGGCCAGTACTGGCGACCCACTATGAGGGTAAAAGGGATGCTGGAAGCTTGAGCACATCATGATACGCTGGTCGCCCGCCACAATATGCTCGGTACCATTGCCGTGGTGCACATCGAAGTCCACAATAGCGACACGCTTTAATGCGTAAGTTTGTAAGGCGTACCGCGCGGCAATGGTAATATTGTTGAAGATACAAAACCCCATCGCACTGTCGTAGGTAGCATGGTGCCCCGGAGGTCGCGTTGCACAAAAGCCTTGTCGGTCATGTCCTTGCATTACCCAATCAACAGCAAGACACGCCGCTCCTGCGGATTCTAATGCTGCAGTTAAACTTCCTTTTACCAGCCCAGTATCTTCAGCAAGCCACACCACATTTTGCTCATTTGAGGGGGCTGCCTCGTCAATTTTAGCGGCTTGTGCAAATACCTCATCAATATAGGTTGGGCTATGCGCCAAGGTTAAATAAGCTTTAGCAATTGGCGTCGCGTCAGCGTGTTCGCACACCATTTCTAACCCTGACGCCAGCAGTTGATCGTCAATGGCGAACAAGCGGTCCGGCGACTCCGGATGGGTCTTGTCGACATCATGCTTGATACTGGCTTTTCCTCTAAAGATGCGTATGGTCATTTTGCATTTGCCACATCTAAAACCAATTCAATGTCACTTGGATCACCGGTGAACTTTCGAATGAAATTGGCTTGCTCAAAAATGGTGATCATGGGCTTATTTTCTCCCCTGACATATGCCATCATTTTTTCTATACCCCGCGCTTTAGCAATGTCGATTAGTTGGTTAAGTAAACGACTAGCCATGCCTTTCCCCTGCTGGGTTTCTCTGGTCACAAAGGCTACTTCACAGGTATTACTGACTGGCTCTAAATAAAAACGACCGACGGCTTGAATAGTAATGCGTGAGCCATCTTGCTTAACAATACAAAGGGCCACATCTGCTGACTGATCCACACTAACTAAGTTGCACGACTTCTCCCGAGACATTTGTTTGGGGTCATAGTTATAGCGTAGCCTTAGGGTTTCTTTTGTATGGGAATAGAAGAACTCTTGCAAACGCCGTTCATCCGCAGGGTTTAAGGGGCGCATGTAAAAGGTTTCCCCCTGAATATTCAAGCGTTTCAATTGAATAGCCCCTAACTCAGGAATGTCGGTGGGGTACTTTTCTTGATAATGCGGCACCCAATAGTGCTTTCTGACTTCTTCTAAAAGCTGAGCACGAAACTTAGGGTGGGCCACCCTAATCAGTTCAAGTGCGCGCTCGCGAATACTTTTTCCTTTAAGCGACGCAATGCCGTATTCCGTCACAACGTATTGTACATTGCCTCTTGAGGTGACGACGCCTGCACCTTCGGAAATTCTTGGAGTAATACGGGAAATGGTTTCATCTTTCGCGGTAGAAGGCAGAGCGATAATGGGTTTGCCTCCTTTGCTAATAGAAGCACCAGTCACAAAATCCACTTGCCCACCAATGCCACTATAAAAATCATAGCCCAATGAATCTGCCACCACCTGACCCGTAAGATCGACTTCCAACGCACTGTTAATGGCAATCATATTGTCGTTTTTCGCAATATTGGTGGGCTTGTTCACATAACTGCTTGGATAAAATTCAATATGCGGGTTGTTATCAATCAGGTCGTAAAGCTTTCTGGAGCCGATAGCAAAGCTAGTTACCACCTTACCGGGGTGAAAGGTTTTCTTTTTATTGGTCACCGCGCCTGAAGACAAAAGCTCGATAACGCTGTCTGTGAGCATTTCACTGTGAATACCCAGATCTTTGTGATGGCACAAATATTTCAGCGTTGCACTGGGAATTTTACCAATGCCGAATTGCAGCGTTGCGCCATCGTCCACCAACATAGACACATATTGACCAATACGTTCAGCAACGGAATCTATAGGGGGCGGACTGACTTCCACCAAAGGTTCGCTGGCTTCAATACAGGCGGTAATTTCACTGATATGGATATAGGAATGCCCTGCGGTGCGAGGAACCTGTGGGTTGATTTGCGCCACCACTTGCTGACAGTTTCTTACCGCAGACATGGAAATATCCACGGCAGCGCCCAAAGAACAATAACCAAATTCATCCGGCGGACTGACATTCACCAAGGCAGCATCTAACGCCAACGTACCATCACTAAACAAGCTCGATATTTCAGATAAAAACACGGGTGTATAATCTGCCCGCCCTTCATCAACAGCACGACGAATGGCCTCACCGCCAATAAAAAAAGTGTTGGCTTTGAATAAACGTTTATATTCCTCTTTTGCCCAACGGGTATCGCCAAGCGCCAGCATGTGAACCAATTCAATATCACTAAAGCCTTCGCTATTTTCAATAAGATGTTGAACCAGCGCATAAGGTACAGAGGCGGTACCACCAACAAACACTCGCGAACCAGATTTGATTAATTTATGCCAATTAGGCTCGGGGGGTAACGCTATTGCCATCACTTCAACCTATACAAGTTATCCTGCATTCCTCACATAATGCCATATTTTAGCAAGTGTGATGATGTGAATGCACAGAGGCAAAGTAAGCGATTAGTCGTAGGTGAACACAGGCGGCCTATTGTATAGGCTCGCCGTGCTTTTCATCCTGCAAGATAAAGCGCTAAAGCCGGTGAATATCGAAAGGCTTCAACCAGTTGCGGAAAAATGGTGATATTTGCGGCATGCTGTTTGATAAACGATGCACATCATGCACGAGCAGCAAATTTGCACTACAGGTACGGGCGTAGTTAATGCTGTTCTCGGCAGGCACAATGTCATCGTGCCATCCATGCACCATACTCACTTCCCCAGCATATTTGTAGTTTTGTACTTCGTAGCCAGGCATTGATAGCGCGGGGGCAAGCAAGAATACCCCCACCACATTGGTACGTTCTGCCGCCACCAGTGACACATAGCCCCCCATACTGGAGCCGACTAAAATAACAGTGTCTGATTGCTGGGATATATTCTCAACCAAACGGTCGACCCTGGCTTCCGGCGAGTCTAAATCTTGATAGTCGATACTCTCAACCCGAAAGCCCAGTTGCTCTGCCACCTTCGACATAGTCGTAATTTTACTGCCCCAAGGTCCACTCTCCTTTCCGTGAGAAAAAATGACCGTTGTCATTTGCAATGCTCCTGCTTATTTAGATGATGCCTGTTTATGAAAGAGCCTTTCTACCATGACGTAGAACATAGGCACGAAGAAAATGGCTAAGAATGTAGCTGCAAACATACCGCCCATAACCGCAATACCAATAGCATTCTGACTGGCTGCGCCCGCACCACTGGCAAGCGCTAACGGGGTAACACCGAGAATAAAGGCCATGGATGTCATAAGTATGGGGCGGAAACGTTGTGATGCCGCATTAGACACGGCCACCATCAAGTCTTCCCCATTCTCAACCTGTTCTTTGGCAAATTCAACAATCAAAATGGCATTTTTTGCCGCCAGTCCCACGGTGGTTAAAAATGCAACCTGAAGATAGACATCGTTAGGCAAGTTGAAAATAAGGGCGGCTGTGACTGAGCCCAATATACCCAAGGGTACCACCAGCATTACCGCGAAGGGGACTGACCAGCTTTCGTACAATGCGGCTAAGCACAAAAATACCACCAATATAGATATGGCATACAGTAACGAAGCCTGAGAGCCCGCGGCTTGCTCTTCATAAGATAAACCTGACCATTCAATAGCAAAGCCTGAAGGCAGTTGATCTACAAGCTTCTGCATTTCTGCCATTGCCTCACCAGACGACACACCTTCTGCGGGGCTACCTTGTATGTTCACCGATGAAATTCCGTTAAAACGCTCTAGTTTGGGCGAGCCATACACCCACTCTGTGGTAGCAAACGTGCTGAATGCCACCATTTCACCATCGCTGTTTCTAACAAACCACTTTTCTAAATCTTCAGGGGTCATGCGGCTTGGCAAATCACCTTGCATATAAACGCGCTTTATACGCCCTTTATCAATAAAGTCATTCACATAACTTGAGCCCCAAGCTATCTGCAAAGTATTGTTAATATCGCTCAAGCTCAGCCCGAGTGCCGATGCTTTTTCACTATCAATATTGATTTTGAATTGTGGAACATCGCTTAGGCCGTTGGGGCGAACGCCTGCCAACTTCGGATTTTGCGCCGCCATCCCTAATAGTTGGTTTCGTGCATTCATTAAGGCTTCATGACCATTGCCCCCGCGGTCTACCAGTTGCATATCAAAGCCAGTCGCGTTACCCAGCTCCATGATTGGCGGCGGGACAATAGGAAACGCAGATGCGTCTTGAATTTGACTTAACGCACCGAATGCGCGATTGACCACCGCAAAGGCGGAGCTATCTTCGTCTCGCTCACTCCAATCGTTTAAGTTTAAAAAGGCCATACCCGCATTTTGCGCCTGGCCAGCAAAACTAAAGCCGACTACCGCGAACATGCCGTTAACGGCTTCTTGTTCGTGATCTAAAAAGTAATCTTCTACTTGTTTAATCGATTCTAACGTTCGCCCAGCAGTTGCCCCTGGTGGTGTGCTGACTAACACCATCATACGGCCCTGATCTTCATCAGGCAGGAACGCTCCTGGAAGTTGACTAAAGATAAAGGCCATGCCCCCAACTAACACGCCATACACAATAAAGTAGCGCTTAAAACGCTTAGCCATATGCGTGGTGGTGCGTTGATAGCCATCGCGGCCTTTGTTGAAGGTGCGGTTAAACCACCCAAAGAAACCGCTATTTTTATCGTGCCCTTCTGGGTGCTTTTTCAATAAAGTGGCACATAATGAAGGCGATAACACAATGGCCACAAGCACAGAGAAGGCCATAGCTGAGACAATGGTAACTGAGAACTGACGATATATTGCGCCGGCAGAACCACTAAAAAATGCCATGGGAATAAATACCGTGGACAACACAGCGGCAATACCCACCAATGCACCGGTAATCTGCGTCATGGATTTTTTGGTGGCTTCAGCTGGCTCAAGCCCTTCTTCTTCCATAATACGCTCGACGTTTTCAACCACCACTATGGCGTCGTCAACCAACAAGCCTATGGCTAACACCATCGCAAACATGGTGAGCACGTTAATGGTAAAGCCAAACGCAAGTAGCACAGCAAAAGTACCCAGTAATACCACGGGTACCGCAATCGTAGGAATCAGGGTTGCGCGCCAGTTCTGTAAGAACAGAAGCATAACGAAAAAGACGAGCACCACGGCCTCAATAAGGGTGTGCACCACAGACTCAATCGACAATTCAATGAAAGGTGAGCTGTCTACCGGATACACCACTTTTACACTGTCTGGAAGGTTGCTGCGAAGCTCTTCTACGCGGGCTTTGATGGCATTAATGGTATCAAGTGCGTTAGCCCCAGATGCCAAACTGATTGCCATACCCGACGCAGGATTACGGTCGTAACGCACAATGACGTCGTAGCTTTGCGCGCCTAACTCTACCCGGGCCACATCACGGACTCTTACTTGAGAACCATCTGTATTTACCCGTAAAACGATGTTTTCAAAGTCCTGCACGGTTTGCAGGCGGCTTTGTGCCTGAATAGTGGCATTAATTTGCTGATTTTCAATAGCAGGTAAACCACCTAACTGCCCTGCCGATACGTCGGTATTTTGCACCTGTACAGCGGCTTGAACGTCAACCGGTGTTAAGTTATAGCTGTAGAGTTTGTCGGGGTCTAGCCAAATTCGCATGGAACGCTGCGCACCAAAGACACGCACATCACCCACCCCGTTAACACGAGAAATAGGGTCTTGAAATTGGGACACCAAAAGGTCACTCAGATCGTACTGAGACATGCTGCCGTCTTCTGAATAAAACCCTACCGCCAACGCGAATGAACTGTTGGACTTAGACACAGTAACGCCTTGTTGCTGCACTTCGCTAGGCAACAGTGGTAGCGCGCCCTGCACCTTATTTTGCGTTTGCACTTGCGCAATATCTGGGTCGGCGCTAGGGGCAAACGTAAGGCTAATAGACATGGTGCTATTAGAGCTACTGGCCGAGAAGTAGCGCAAATTATCGATACCCGTTAAGCTTTGCTCGATAACCTGAGTGACCGAGTTTTCAACGGTTTCCGCAGATGCTCCCGGGTAAGATGCACTAATAGTCACCGTAGGAGGCGCCACCTTCGGATACTGTTCAATAGGTAATGAGGTGATAGCTAAAACACCAGCCATCATAGTAATAATTGCAAGTACCCACGCAAAGACGGGTCTGTCTATAAAAAAGCGAGCCATAACGATAAATTCCTTGCTTGCTTAACGTGAGCCACGTGAAGAAGATTGCCACTCAGTTGGGTTGACTGTGCTACCTGGTTTGACTTTTTGGTAGCCGGTAACGATAACCCGCTCACCTTCTTGCACACCGCTTATTACCACATACTGATCTTGGTAAGTTGTTCCCACGGTTAGCTGTCGTGCTTCCACCTGATTCTCGTTATTGACCACGTATACCGTTAACGAGCCATCTGACTGACGCATGGTTGCCCTTTGAGGCACAAGTAAGCCACTTTCTTTGCTGGTAATCACGTGCCCTTTCACAAACAAACCTGGCATCAATAAACCTTCTGGATTAGGCAGTTCAGCGCGTAATGCCACCGAGCCCGTACCTTCATCCACGGTGACTTCAGAGAATTTGACTGAACCAACATGTGTGTACTTTTCGTTTGTACTTTCATTAAGGGTAATTTCAACCGGCAGCGCACCTTGTTTCTGGATTTGTTTGCGTAGCGTTAATATCGCCTGTCCAGACTCTTGCATATCAACATACACGGGGTCTAGCTGAGTAATGGTGGCCAGTTGCTGGGTTTGATTCGCCGTGACCAGGGTGCCTTCAGTCACAAATGAACGGCTAATTTGGCCACTAATGGGGGCATACACCTGAGTATACCCTACATTAACTTTCGCCAGGTCAACCGATGCTTCTGCTACGCTGATGGCGGCTTGCGCTTGCTCTTTTTGTGCTATGACATCGTCAAATTCTTGTTGGCTAATGGCATTTTGCTGAATGAGATCATCATATCGGCGTGCTTTGGCTTCCAAGGTTTTCAGGTTAGCTTGTGCACTTTTAACATCGGCAATGGCACTGTTTAGCTGGGCACGGTATCGCACATCATCAATTTGATAGAGCTGTTGACCTTTTTCAACTTGCGCACCTTCTTCAAACAAGCGTTCAGTAATAACACCGTCGACTTGGGGGCGAATTTGCGATTGGCGAGAAGGTGTAATTCTGCCTGGCAATACTAACTCGTGCGTAATGGGCTGGTTAGCAAGGGTAAGCACAGACACCGAAGGCGCAGGCCTAGCTTGTTGTGCTTGCGCTGCCTGTTGCGGCGCTTCAGAACAACCCACCACACTTAGCAGTGTAGCCATGGAAGTAATAACAAAAAATAGGCGACTCATATAGTTTCTCAATCTCAATAACCAATCTATACAGCTAAACGAAAACGTTTACCTGTGTGTGTTCAAGTTAGTTTGTAATTCAAGCCTAGCTGCATCCGATGCGTCTGACTGTAACGGGTGTTAGCAAAGTACGACATACACCCATGGCAGCCGATAGTGAATTGTGCCACTGCAAGATGAACATTGTGCGTAGTTATACTAAAGAATAAAAGCCCTGGAAGGTAAACTTGCTGATCTTATCGTCCAGTTGCAGGGAATTTGTACTAACCACAAAGATGTTAAGATCGTTTCGTGCTTTAGGTGATGGCGATCACTCCCACAGTGGCTTTGCAGAAACTGGGAAAAAGCCCACTAAACCCGTTTTAACGAACTCAGTAATACGCGGTAAGCCTGAATGACTTGCTGTGCCTCTTCAACATTGCCACCCCGATCTGGGTGAACCTTTAACAAGGCTTTGCGATAGTGCGCTTTAAGGCTATTCAACGTGAGTATATCCTGCTTATCTAGCTTAAGTACATCGCACGCCTTATCTCTGTCTTTGGTATTCGGCACCCCTAGTTTTTGCCCCGCCATTTGACGCCAAAAATCATCTAATAAAGCGGCGACGTCTGCCTCGCTAGTGCCTTTTAAATTGTCTAAATTCAAATAATAACTCGCCAACGGATCTAAACCCGCTAAGTGGGTTTGCGCTTGTGTGGCGTCTTTATTTTGTAGCGGGATATTCTGTGGCTGGATATCATCCCGTAAGAGAATCTTAGTAGTATGGATATCGAGTCGCCCTTCACCGCTTTCTCGCCATTTTATTTGCAGTTTGTACAGCGCGTGGAAAACCAAAAAGTGAGTTTGAAACAACATTAATGGGTCACGTAACGCATCTTCATCAAACAACGAATAAGGCGGGCGCTTTAACAGCGCAATAAGATCGAACTCACTGATACCTAACGTAAGCGTAGGCTTTAGTAAAAGTAAACTATCTTCAAGTAAGGTAACGAGTGACGTATTCATCGGATGTAGACAACATTGATTAACGATATGGCCACATGGTTACACACATTGACACAAATTTAACCGCGAAATTGAACCAATTTTCGCCAAGCACTGTTAAAGTATCACTAAAATAATAACGAGGATTGACTGTGAAAGCACTGATTGCTCTTACCAGCGTGGTAAGTTTTTTAATGGTTACGCTGCCCGGACCACTCTACCAGTATGCTGGAGTAAACCTAGGCACTGCCTTTGCCCTTATTCGCTCTGGCGTATACGTTGGCGGCGCAGCACTAATTTTAATTATTTTGCAGGTATTGCTTAAACGCAAGAGCGTAAATTGGGGTAGTACCACACTCTTTGCCATTCTCGCGCTGGTGGCGGTTGCTATGCCCTTAAGCATGGCCAGTAAAGCTAGCACAGTGCCACCTATTCACGACATTACTACCCATGTTACCAACCCGCCTGAATTTGTCGCTATTGCCCCTTTGCGCAAAGACGCGCCAAACCCTATCACCTATGAGGGCGGTGAAGTCACCAGACAACAATTAGATGCCTACCCAGAGATAAAAACCCAGCGCCTCCCCCAGCCCATTAATGAAGTCTATATGGCGGCAGAAAAAGCCATAGAGAGCTTAGGCTGGGAAAGAGTTAGCGCAGGCGAGCAACCAGATACGCTTGAAGCCACCGACACCACCACATGGTTTGGCTTTAAAGACGATGTGGTTATTCGGCTAACAGCGCAGGGTGATGACACCTTAGTGGACATGCGCAGTAAGTCGCGAGTAGGCCGTAGCGATTTGGGCAAAAACGCAGAACGTATTAATCAGTTCTTCGCAGAGTTACGGGTTCAACTAGGCTATCGGTAAATCACCCTAGCCTGACCCTAAAGGCTAGCTAATTGTACGCTAACCAACCCTAAGACAGCAGCGTTCGCGCGATTGAACCAACGCCAAAAGCGAGGGCGCTGCATGTGATGAGCAAATTTCGCCGTTAGGGTACTGACACCGACGAACCAAATAACAGAAGCGCTAATGGCTCCCGCGACAAACCACCATTTATCTTGTTGCCATTGACTGGCTAAGTTGCCCATTAATAATAAGGTGTCTAGATAAAAATGGGGGTTTAACCAAGTCACCGCCAAGGCGATTAACAGCGCTTTTTTGAATGGCAATACTTTATGTGCTGTGGCTAAAACTAACGCGTCGTCCGCCATTGAAGACTTAATTTTGTTATAAGCAATCCACAGTAAAAACGCCACACCGGCCCATTTGGTAATCGAAATTAGTGTTGGGTACTCTTGCAGCAAGACACCAAACCCCATGGCACCCAAACTAATTGAAATAGCATCGCTAATAATAAACAAAAGCACAAAAAGTGCTGTCCATTGACGCTTCAATGATTGTTCAATCAAAAAACTGTTTTGTGCCCCCACGGCAATAATGAGCGTGCCCCCCATGATTAAACCGCTTGTCGCTGCCGCAAACATACCTTGTGCCTTTTTCTCAATGAATAAATAAAACTGGCGCTATATTAACCAATAACGCAAACTAAATTAAATTAATGATATTTGTTTTAAATTAATATATTTAATATTAATAACGACACGTTTACAGGGCCTAGGCTATGTTAGATTACGATGCACTTTACGCATTAAATGAAGTGGTACGCTACGGCGGCTTCGACCGCGGCGCGCAAGCTTTGAGTCTTACCCAATCTGCTGTATCGCAAAAAATAAAGCGGCTAGAGCAAAACGTGGGTGGGCCGGTGATTGTAAGAACGAAACCGCTTAAGCCCACCCCGTTAGGCCGGGAATTATTGGCGCATTTCCAAAAAGTCAGTGTGTTAGAAGAAGCGCTAAATATTGAAAGCGGTTTGCAAGAAAGCGCTTCACCCATCACGGTGGCCGTGAACAATGACGTGCTTGCGACCTGGTTTTCGTTGGTGCTGGCTAAATTCAGTGAAACCCGGCGCAATCCGGTTCATGTTTATAATGCCGATCAAACACAGACTCGCGAAAAATTGCAGCAAGGTGGAGTCATGGCATGTATAAGCCAAACCGGTACGCCGGTGACGGGCGGGCAATCTATTCGCCTAGGCACTATGTATTATCAACTTTATGCTTCACCGGCGTTTATCGCACGCTATATCTCGGGTTCCCCCAGCCCAGAAAAGGTAATGCAAAGCCCCGGTCTACTCTACGACGAGTACGACGTCACCTTACTCAGCGATTATCAACAAACCTGTTTCAATCTAGCGCCTAGCTTCTCTTCATGTCATTGGTATCCGTCCTCCCACGGTTTTGTAAAAATGGCCGTAGATGGTGTTGCCTGGGCGTTATTACCAACACTGCAAGTTGTGGATGAGGTAAAAAAAGGAGAGCTTGTGTCTTTGTTTCCACAACAGGCCTTAGGGCTGCCATTGTTTTGGCACTGGACATCCATAGATTCAGGCGCATTAAGTGACCTAACTCGCGCGGTAAAACTGATTGCAAAACAACAATTGAAAGACGTGGTATAGCCGACATAAAAACAAAATTCGGTTTGTGTTAACCGCAAATCGCACCTAGCCTAAATTTTAACCTAGTGCAGTTGACGAATGTGCCAGCACAGCCCACTATGGCAATGACAAAAACGAAAAAAACGCAGAAAAACGAAGGAAAAACATGAAGATTTTAAAAACCACCAGCACATGGTTCGCTCTGGTGCTGGGTTTGTTTGTGCTGCCCGCGTATTCAGCAGTGCTCATGAAACCGAATAAAGAAGCCGCGCTTGAGTACAAGGGTGAATTACTCAGTGGCAATTACAACACGGATATCACCCACCCGGATTCGCTTTTGGGCTTCCCTGTAGGATCTCGGGTTGCCACGCCAAAACAAATTCACAGTGCTATTATGACATGGGCTGAACAGTCTGATAGGTTGCATGTGGTTGAATACGCCCGCACTCACGAGCAGCGCCCGCTTCTTGCAGTATTCATTTCTACCCCCACACGACTTGCTCAGCTTGATGAAATTAAAGCCAATATCGATACCTTATCTGACGCCCGTAACGTATCAGACAGCAAAGCAAACGCTATTATTAATGACCTGCCAGCAATAGCGTGGATGGCATACTCCATTCACGGCAACGAAACGTCCGGTGCCGATGCCGCGTTAACTGCCATTTACCACTTAATTGCCAGTGAAGAGCAGACCGTTAGCGACCTTCTTGACGACATGGTGGTAGTCATTGACCCTATGATGAACCCAGATGGTCGCGCTCGCTTCGCAAAATCCCTAGAGCAGTACCGAGGGACAGCGCCAAATGTAGATGATCAGTCACTGCTGCACAGAGGCGACTGGCCCTATGGTAGAACCAATCATTATTTTTTCGATCTTAACCGTGACTTTTTCTATCTTACTCAGCCTGAAACGGTGGGCCGGGTAGCATTAATTAACCAGTGGCGTCCACAATTGATGATTGATGGTCATGAAATGGGACCACAAGATACGTATTTAATGGGGCCTCCCCGTCAGCCGCTTAATCAAAATATCGACCCCAACTTGCAAAAATGGGCGGTGACCTTTGCTGAAGACCAAACTTCGGCCTTCGATGCCAAAGGGTGGCGTTATTACACCGGTGAGTGGTTTGAAAATTGGTACCCTGGCTACTCTAATTATGCCGAGTACCGTGGCACCATGCATATCCTTTACGAACAATCTCGTATGGCTGAAGATGGCGTTCGCCGGCCAGAAGGGACCATTCAAACTTACAGGGAAGCGGTGCATCACCAGTTTGTCTCTACCATGGCCAATTTAGACACCCTAGCCAAACACAGTAAGGCGATGTACAAGGATTACTGGCAAGGACGTAAAAATAATGTGGCCTCTAAAGGTAAGTTTGCCAATCGCACTTTTGTGGTGCTAGCCAACGATAATAAAGGCCGAACCGACGCCTTTGTTGACAGGCTGCTTGCCCAAGGCATCGAGGTATACGTTACCCAAAAAGATATGGAAGTGGATGAAGCAACTACCCACTTAGGCAATACGTTATCTGATACGGTTATCCCGAAAGGCAGCCTTGTTATACCGAACCGTCAACCAGACGCACCGCTTATTGCTGCCATTTTAGAATTTGATGCCGGTGTAAATGACGCGGTGTTAATAGAAGAAAGACAAAAAACGCTCAGAGACGGCTCATCTGTGATGTACGACACCACAGCATGGAACCTCACCATGATGTATGGCCTTGATAGCCTCACTGTACCAGAGCACCTCACTAAAAACCTAGAGAAATACCGCCAAACGCCTATTTCTAATGCGACGCCAAGTGCTGGTATTGCCTGGGCTGTAGATGGCGCAGATGACCGTTCGGTTGCCTTTGCCGCGCGCTTAATGGAGCAAGGCATTCACGTTAGGTTTATTGATAAAGATGCTAAGTACAACAATCAAACCTTAAATCGAGGTTCAATTGTGGTGACGGTTACAGACAACCCTAATCACACCGAAGTCGCGAAGCACGCTAGCCAAATGGCCAATGAACTAGGGCTTAAGCTAGTCACCATTCAAAATGGTTACGGTAAAGGCGACCTACCGGATTGGGGTGGTGAACACCTCCCGTTACTCACTAAGCCACAGGTAGCAATCATTAGCCACGGCAGTATTTCTAGCTACGACGCCGGTGCAACATGGTGGAGTATTGACACGAATTTAGGTATTCGCCATAGTCAGATTGACGTTAACGCACTTAGCTATACCGACCTTCGCCGTTATAATGTGCTTGTTTTACCGTCTGGCCGGGTTAATTTTTCAAACGGTCAGCTTGCTGCCCTAAAAGCGTGGGTACAAAATGGCGGAACACTTATCGCTCACGACCGCTCTGCGGCGGCGCTTGCAAAAGAAGATGGCATTGGCACGGTTCGCACCCTTGAAGGGGCATTCGACAAAGCACTGGACTACGACATTGCCCTTTACCGCGAATATCTAGCCGAGTCTGAAGCCATATCATCATCAAGTGTCATGGCTCACACGCTAGACACAGATTACCGCTACCCATGGGCCGATTTACCCAAACCCCAAAGTGAAGAAGAACTCAAGCGCCGAGATAACTGGCTTAAGCTATTTATGCCAAGTGGCGCAATAGTAGCGGGACGTACCGATCAACTTCATTGGCTTACTGTTGGCACCAATGACATCTTGCCTTTGATGTATTCCAGCCAGCCTTTGCTAATGTCGGACTCTCGTAGTCAGGCCGTGGTTAGAGCAGGCGTGTATGCCAACGACAAAGCGGCGAAAAAAACTGACGAAGCAAAAGGTAACAACAGTACCGGCCGCTGGTTTACCCTTCCAGAAGGTAAAACCCTTAATGTAAGAATGAGCGGTTTAGTGTGGCCTGAAGCACAGCAACGTATTGCCAACACGGCCTATCTGACTCGCGAACGGGTAGGTAAAGGGCAAGTAATTTTGTTTTCAGGGCAGCCCAACTTTAGAGGCTCATCACGAGGCACTAACCGTTTACTGTTAAACGCCATCGTGTATGGTCCTGGCTTGGGTTCTCGTTACAATATCGACCTCTAGGCAATGAAGACTAAGTAAAGTAAAGGGTACCAAGGGTGCCCTTATTTCTTTCTGCGACGCCGCTCTTTTGCTTTGTACATGTTGGCATCGGCCTGCTGAATAAGGGTGTCTAGTTTCACAGAAGGCTCACTGGTAATAAACACCCCAACACTGGCAGACACGGGCACAAGGCAGTTAGCCGTTTTCACGTCTCTCCCCTCTAAACCCTTGATAATGCGCTCTGCAAGGCGCTGAGATTGGCCTTCACTAAAACAGTGGCTTAAGATGACAAATTCATCGCCGCCTATTCGGCCCACCGCATCTTGTTCTCGGCACCTATTTGTGACTATTTTCGCAATAACCTGCAAAACAGTATCGCCGGCGTTATGTCCATATTTATCGTTAATTCGCTTGAAGTTGTCCACATCCACAAACAACACGGTTAAGTAGCCGCCTTCACGTTTGTGAGTGTCTACCAGTTCTTTGGCAAACCCTTCCCAACCGCTTCTATTCATCACCGAACACAGAGTATCCATAGAAGCTTTTCGATAAGCAGTTAGCCTATCTTCATCTAGTTTTTTCACTTTTTTCGCCGTGGCAATGGCAAAAATAAAGGCTTCAATGGTGATCCCAATAATAAGCCCGTAACGCTGTAAAAAAGGGCTGATGTTGTCCAATGTGAAACGCGCGAGCATCGCCAAAACCACAATACTTAGCCCCGCCAATACTAAGCGTGAGCAATGTACTTTTCTCACAACGGCGTAAATGGCTGCAGCGAGCACAATAGCCATAATGAGCAGTGTGACCACACTAAAGCCCATATTGACGAGCACCGCTGCGTTAAACCTGAAGGGAAGTTGTAAAAACGCTAACCCTAAAGCGATGTAAGAGAGGTATAAAAGTAGATTTCGCTGCCATTGTCGCAGCAGCACTTTTAAATCCAGAAGTTGGTCGAGGAAGCGCACTGCAGCAAACACCGTCACGCCCACAAAAAACAAATGTAAGTGCACGCTATTAAGCACGGAAAGGTCTTCGAAACCGATGTTAAATAGCCCTTCTTGTAGCGTGAAGAAAATGGCTGCACTTAAAATATAAAAACTGTAAGAGTAAAACCCCATATTGCGCACGCTGTTTCCTAGCATTCCCACGTATAACGTGAGCGCCAAGCAAAAGCCCACGAAACCACTAAGGGTGAGGGTATGCACGGTTGAGAAGCGTTGATATTGCGCCACACTCTGTACGGAGGGCGCAAAGGGCGCAGGCACCTGCGCACTTAAATCCAAATAAAAGGTGTGTCGTCCTTGGGGAATAAAAAAAGCTTTTCGAGACCCAGTTAAGGCTTCCACACTTATCAGATCCTGGGTATACAATTGGCTGTACGTAATGTGGTCGCGGGTAAAACTGAGGATAACCGGGGCTGAAATATCGCACTCAAGCGTTAAACGTTGTAGACCGATTTTCAATGTGTAAGGCTGATTTAGCGGTGTACCTGTGGGCGAAACTGCGTTGCAACTTGCATAAGCATTGAGGCTAATTACAGTTAACGTAAGTGAAACAAATATGCGTGCAAGGAAGCGTTGCAAGCCTTGGTTCATAAATCTGCGATTCCTTTACAGCTGGTACAACAACCCTGCTATAACAGGTGTTTTCGTGTCACCTGTTATAGGGTGTTATGAGTTGAATTTATGGCGAAAACGTACCACGCAAAAGTAGCTCGCTACTATTGAGTGTAGTGGAAAATCGCCGTTATTGAAGTCTCACTTCCAATATTTTCCTCTTGATACACTAACCTGCCCTACCCGTTCAAAACGTATAGCCCCTTCTATTTCAAGGGTTATTGACGTTAATTCCCATTCAACTTTAGTTCACTTTGCATTCACCTTCCCAACTCTACACTACCCCTGAACTTAACCAACAGGGAAATGAAACATGTTAAAACACCTTACCGCTACCGCCGCACTACTTACCGCGCCTTTTGCCGTCTTCGCTAACGATATGACGCCAACCTATACCTACAGCCAAGTGGGCTATGTACAAAGTGACATAGCCGATTTAGATGACTTTACACTCAAGGGCTTCGAATTAAAAAGTAGTTATGCCTTTAGCGATAACTTTTTCATTGAAGGCACCTACTCTGACGTTAACGATGATGCCACTGGTATACGTTTAGATGCCCAACGTCTTGTTGCTACACTTGGCTACATCCAACATATCAATGCACGCACGACCATCGATTATCAGCTAGGGTACGGTGATGTAGATTTAGGGGTTAGCAACGAAGCAGAAAATTGGGAGGGAGGAACCCATTACTATATTGTTGAATCTAACCTCCGCCATAAGGTAACAACGCAACTGGAGTTTTATGGTGGTCTAGAATGGCAAAATTGGGATGATGGCGACAATCAAAAAGCCTACAAACTGGGTGTAAAATACAATTGGGATAAGTTTGCTATTGGCACGGAATACAACAAATATTCTGACGAAGACACTGTACTGGCATACTTACGTTACGAATACTAACCTTCATGTATGTGGCGTAGGGACGTGTTTTACACTAAGGCTTAGCCGCTAGAAAAACAGACCCAAAGGTCATCATAATGACCAGTCACGATAGGTGCCACGCTCTATTATTCAATGTATAGCGTGGCAACCTTACGCCATCCCCCCGCTACTTGTGTTGCAGGCGTTTTCTTAGCTTATTCCCCAACCATTGCACACCTTTAATGGCAACCAGCACAGACAAAACGTAAAACGCGATATGGTAATACTCATGAACGGTGGTATTTAGGTAATGATCATCATGGGCTAACGTTGCACTAGAGAATAGCGCTGCAATCAATAGAAGTTGTTTTTTCATTGTCTTTCCTTAATTAAGATTTAACCAACATGCCTTCAACTTCTATAAAGTTGATGATATCAGCCAATCCTTCACCTGCTTTTAAATTAGTGAATACAAAAGGTTTATCGCCGCGCATGCGCTTTGTATCCGTATCCATCACGTCTAGTGAGGCTCCCACCATGTCAGCAATGTCTATCTTATTGATGATAAGTAAATCAGACTTGGTAATACCCGGCCCACCTTTGCGGGGGATTTTGTCCCCGGCTGAAACATCTATCACATAAAGCGTTAAGTCGGAGAGTTCTGGGCTAAAGGTGGCACTGAGATTGTCACCGCCACTTTCTACCAAGACAAAATCCAAATTCTCATGGCGAGATTGCAATTCATCAATGGCAGCAAGATTCATTGAGGCGTCTTCTCGAATAGCCGTGTGGGGGCACCCCCCGGTTTCTACACCGATAATACGATCAGCTTCAAGTGCGTCATGTTTGGTTAGGAACTGGGCGTCTTCGTGAGTATAAATATCATTGGTCACTACGGCCATGTTGTACTTTTCACGCATAGCGAGGCATAACGAACGCAGTAGCGCTGTCTTTCCAGACCCCACTGGGCCACCCACACCAACACGCAGTGTTTGTTTTTGCATAAGGTTTCCTCTAAGAACGGAATAATCTTGAATATTGTTGTTCATGCCATGCACTTGCCATGGCCAACGACGGCATAGACTGTCCAATTTGGTCTTGCTGCACGTGTTTGGCACTCTCAATACATGGTGTAATTTTTGTGGTTAAGCGAAACAGTAAATTTTGGCCGTCGGTTTGTCCTAACGGGATGAGTTTTGTGCCCGCAGCCACCTGATTATCAATAAGGGTCCACACATAGCCACTTAGACAGGCATCAAGTGATAAGCCAAAAACATGTGAGGCCAAGGCAAATTGACTAATAAAACAATGGGCATTTAGCTGATTAACCCAGTGCGCGGCCAGACTGTCTTCTTTGTTTACTAAATTGCGCAACAACCTACGTAACGCTTTTCCCATGGCTTGCTCGGCCAGTAAAATTTCTTCACTTTCTCGGGTAGCCGCAATCCAATCGTCGGTGTCTAAAAATAGCGTTTGGTCGTGAGCGTCTATTGCGCGAAATTGCTGCATCAACAAAGGGACATCGGCATTGGCGACGCTGCCTTCTAGCAACACAGCTACCCAATTCTCTAGTGCATCAGATGTCGTTACCCACCCACGCTCTACCGCTTGCTCTAAACCTTGTGAAAAGGAGAACCCTCCCACCGGCAAATTCGCACTGCATAATTGCAGCAACCTTGCGCACTGAAGCATTGAAAGATCAGTCATGATGGTGGTGATGTTCGCCACTTTGATAGGCGCCACTTTCAGGGTCGAATACCGCAGGTGCGTCACTCACACTGAGATGGTAACGCTGCACTAATTCGCTAAGCACATGATCGGGTTTAAACCTTAACCAGCGTTCACCAACTTGTAAGCGAGTATGGCGGTTACCCAAGTGATAACACACTTTTGAAAAGGTGTGCCAGTCGTCTGTACTTGCTGTGGTAACAGCTTCAAGGGCACCTATCACCTTAATCACTTTGCCGCATTCGCTGCGCAAGTGCTCACCCACGCGTAAGGGCTTCCCTCGCGCTATAAAAATGCCGACCGGCTCGCCCTTGTCGGTTGTCACTTTAATTCGCGCTTTTTGCCGCGTATCAAAATCTAGGGTTATGGTATCGTCGGCATCACCATGATAATGACCCAACCTTTCTGAAATCGTTAACATATACTTCTCTTAAAACAAACTATAGCGCTGTGCTAAGGGCAATACTTCCATAGGTTCACAGGTAAGTAATTCACCATTTGCGCGTACTTCATAGGTTTGCGCATCCACCTCAATGTGTGGCTGCCAATCGTTGAGTTTCATATCCCCTTTACCAATATTCCTTGTGTTTTTACATGCCACAAGTGGCCGGCGTATCCCGTATTTTTCTGCAATGTTGTTATCCATTGATGCCTGTGACACAAAGGTCACAGACAATGAGGCTGCGGCACCGCCAAGACTACCGAACATGGGTCGATAATAGACGGGTTGTGGTGTAGGAATAGAGGCGTTGGGATCGCCCATAGGTGCGGCTGCAATAAAACCTGACTTCAAGATCAAACTGGGCTTAATCCCAAAGAAGGCGGGCTTCCACAGCACAAGGTCGGCCAGTTTACCTACTTCAATAGAACCCACTTCGCTGTCGATACCATGGCTTATAGCCGGGTTGATGGTGTATTTGGCCACGTAACGACGCGCACGATAATTGTCATTCCTGTCAGAGTCTTGTGGTAGCGGCCCCCGCTGCACTTTCATTTTGTGGGCGGTTTGCCATGTTCGACAAATCATTTCACCTATGCGTCCCATGGCCTGACTGTCAGAGGCAATCATGCTGATTGCGCCTAGGTCTTGTAGAATATCTTCGGCCGCGATACTTTCCTTGCGAATTCGTGAGTCAGCAAAGGCCACATCTTCAGGAATAGAAGGGTCGAGGTGGTGACAAACCATTAGCATGTCTAAATGCTCGTCAACGGTATTAACGGTATAAGGCCGTGTTGGATTTGTGGATGACGGCAACACATTGGCTTCACCACAAGCACGAATAATATCTGGGGAATGCCCGCCACCCGCACCCTCGGTGTGATAAGTATGAATCGTTCTGCCTTTAAATGCCGCTAAAGTATCTTCCATAAACCCGGCTTCATTTAATGTATCGGTGTGAATGGCAATTTGCACATCGTAACGGTCGGCTACGGTTAGGCAGTTATCTATTGATGCAGGAGTGGTTCCCCAATCTTCATGCAATTTAAGACCACAAACACCCGCTTCAATTTGCTCTTCCAATGCTTTCGGTAAACTCGCGTTTCCTTTGCCCAAAAAGCCAAAGTTCATTGGCATATCCTGAGTTGAAAGCATCATTTTTTCAATATTCCAAGGCCCAGGTGTGCATGTGGTGGCTTTCGTCCCAGTAGCCGGGCCTGTGCCGCCACCTATCATGGTGGTCACTCCTGACATTAAGGCTTCATCTACCTGCTGAGGGCAAATGAAGTGCACGTGTGCATCAATGCCGCCTGCCGTCAGTATTTGCCCTTCTCCCGCTATAATCTCTGTGCCCGCGCCAATAGGAATAGTCACGCCGTTTTGCACGTCGGGATTACCAGCTTTGCCAATGGCTTGAATACGGCCATCGTTAATGGCCACATCGGCTTTCACAATGCCCCAGTAATCTAAAATGAGCGCATTGGTAATGACTAAATCTGGCGTTTCTGCGCAGCTGAGCTGCCCCTGCCCCATGCCATCGCGAATAACCTTACCGCCACCAAACTTCACTTCATCGCCATAGCAGGTGTAGTCCTTTTCTACCTCGATAATAATGTCGGTGTCCGCTAAACGAACCCTATCGCCGGTGGTTGGGCCAAACATGTGTGCATAGGCGTTACGGTCTATTTTAGTCATGCTCTTGCTCCAATTTTCCCATCACATCACCACGAAACCCATAAATGGATTTTGAGCCACCAAAAGGCACTAAACTTACCGTACGTTTCTGACCAGGTTCGAAACGCACTGCAGTGCCTGCGGTAATATTTAATCGCAGTCCTTTGGTGGCTTGGCGGTCGAAATGCAGCGCCGGATTCACCTCATAGAAATGATAATGGGATCCCACCTGTATTGGCCTATCGCCATGATTAACCACAACCACGCTGGTTTCAGGTAGACCTTGATTGAGTGCTATATCACTTTCGTCTGTGAATATCTCGCCGGGGATCATCGCATTCTCCTACACTATAGGGTCGTGAACGGTCACCAATTTGGTGCCATCTGCAAATGTGGCTTCTACCTGAACATCGTGAATCATCTCAGGTACACCTTCCATCACTTGCTCGGCGCTTAATACGGTACGCCCATAATCCATCAGTTCAGCGACAGACTTTCCATCTCGTGCGCCTTCTAAAATGGCCATTGAAATAAATGCAATCGCTTCGGGGTAATTGAGTTTTAAGCCTCTGTTTAAACGTCGCTCGGCCAGTAGTCCGGCGGTAAATAACAATAGCTTGTCTTTCTCTCTGGGTAATAGTTCCAAAAGCTGCTCCCGCTCTTTTTAATCAGTTATGTGTACCAAATTCGTGGTGGTACCGCTAAATGACCAGACACCTGTGGCCTTGTCTGCATCCAAATATGCACAAAACCCTCACGACAAACTTCGCTGTCCTCACCTAAATAACGCACCACAACAACGCCTTGCAACTGAGTGACTGACATGAAATGACTCAGGTTAAGTCCTTCAATACAGCCGCGAATTAAGCTACACACGTTTTTTGCCCATTCGTTTGATGACGCTTCATGGCCATTAAATAACACCATGGTGCCCACCACATGGTGCCCCGCTAACCCAATGCGAGATTCATGCAGCCTGTCTTTAGCGTGTATGGCAAGGCGGTCATGAAAACGAATACCTTGGTTGTGATAAAGGCTGAAGGTTTGTGTGAACTGCCCTTTGCAAAAGGGTTGGTCGATATGAGGTAAGCCCAAACACGCAATATCCCAACCTACGTAGCTTGCGCCTTTATCCAAATACACCTGGGTATGACTAAACGCATTGGCGTTGGTGTAAACCAGTGTTTCATGGGGTAAGTATTCAAGGTGAGCGTTGTCTGCAACAGTAAAGCGGTTGAACTGGCACTGCTTACTGGCCATTTGTTTTGCCTCTCGGGCGCGGTAAAACCGATTGGCTCCCGGGGTGGTTAGCAGTACTTGGCAATCTTTTTCTAAGGTGGCCGCAACATGCAATTCATCACCAGACACGATACCGGCTGGCGGATGCAATAAATATAAATGCGCCGCGCCAGTGGTTTCTGGGTAAAAAGCCCGCTGTACACTGAGCGGGCCTTCCCGCAGTGTATTCACCAGTTTTGTTTTTTGTTGCCGGTGGGCAAATGTCATTTCTAGTCGCGCCAGCCACTGTTCGTAAGCTGCTGCGGGCCTTGCCGTCATTATCACTCCTTGCTAAACCGACAAATACTGCTTAACCAAATCATCGTTAAGCTCTGGCATCGCACCATGGGACACCACTTTTCCTCGTTCCATTAAGTAGAATTGTTCGCCAACCGCGCGAGCAAAGGGCAGTTTTTGCTCAACCAGAACAATTGTCATGCCCTTTTCTTTATTTAAGCGCAATAGTACATCACGAATCAGCTGAACAATGTTGGGCTGAATGCCTTCATTCGGCTCATCTAAAATAAGCATATTAGGATTAAGCACTAAGGCACGGGCAATAGCAAGCTGCTGCTGCTGACCACCTGATAAATCTCCGCCTCTGCGTTGCAGCATTTCTTTTAACACAGGGAAGTATTCGAAAATGTCTTCTGGCAGGCTGCGTGACGTTTGGCGCTTACAATTGAGCGACACTTTTAAATTCTCTTCAACGGTAAGCTGACCAAAAATATGACGGCCTTGTGGCACATAGCCCACGCCTATATTGGCACGGCTTTCTATACTTGCGCGCGTGACGTCTTGTTGATTGATAGTAATACTGCCAGAGGCTGCGGGTAACATGCCCATGAGGCATTTTAGTAGCGTGGTTTTCCCCACTCCATTACGCCCCATAATGCATGTGCGGGAACCGGCCGCTATGTCCATGTTCAAATCCCACAATATTTGGCTACCACCGTAACGCTGGTTCAGTTGGGATACGTTAATCATTTCCTTCCTCCCCCAAATATACCTTTTTCACTTCCGGATGACTTTGAATGGCGTCCATGGTGCCTTCTGCTAATACGCTACCTTGATGCAACACCGTGACCGTGCGCGCAATTGAACGCACAAATCCCATGTCATGTTCTACGACCACCACTGAGTGCTCTCCAGCCAACGAGGTTAAAAGCTCAGCGGTGCGCTCTGCTTCCGACACTGTCATGCCTGCGACGGGTTCATCCACTAGCAACAACTGAGGTTTGGCCGCCAGCAACATACCAATTTCCAGCCACTGTTTTTGCCCGTGGGATAACTCACTGGCTTGACGATGCTGCATAGCAAGAAGGCCGATGGTATGCAGAATTTGGTCTATATCATCTCGTTGTTCTGCACTTAATGCGTGCCATAACGATGTCCAAATGCCTTTGTCCATTTTTAGGCTGAGGTATAAATTTTCTTTGACGCTTAAGGCCTCAAATACCGTCGGTTTTTGGAATTTTCTCCCTATCCCTAAACGGGCAATTTGCTCTTCGTTATGCTGTAGCAAATTAATTTGCTGCCCATAACTTACCGTCCCGGTATCGGGGCGGGTTTTACCGGTAATGACATCCATGAGGGTAGTTTTACCCGCCCCATTTGCACCAATAAGACAACGCAACTCACCTTTTTTGATATACAAATTCAAATCGTTAAGTGCTTTGAAACCATCAAAACTAACACTCACATTTTCCATGTATAAAATCATACCGTGACGCGTATCTGGCGCGGGGTTTTTCTCTGTCAGTAACGCACTTTTCATGAGGCTGACTCCTGCTTATTCACCTTACGCTTGACAGAAAAACGATGATCAATCAGTCCAACCAAGCCCTTGGGCAACAACAAGGTGACTAAGACAAATAAACCGCCAAGTGCAAATAACCAGGCCTCAGGCATAATCCCTGTCAGCCTTGTTTTTGCAAAGCTCACCACAATGGCACCAATAATGGCGCCGTATAAGGTGCCTCTGCCCCCAATAGCCACCCAGATAACGATTTCGATGGAATTTATGGGCGAGAATTCGCCAGGATTAATGATGCCTACTTGAGGTACGTAGAGTGCACCTGCGATGCCGGCAAGCACGGCAGAAAAGGTGAACAGAAACACCTTATAACTGGCACTGTTGTACCCCACAAATCGCACTCTATTTTCTGCATCTCGAATGGCGGTGATCACCTTACCGGCTTTCGAAGAAACAATGCGATCACACACATAATAAGCGGCCGCTAATACGCATACAGTGATAATAAACAACACCAACCGCGTAGTATCTGATTGCAATGAAAACCCTAAAATGTCTTTGAAATCAGTCATACCGTTGTTGCCACCAAATCCCATCTCATTGCGGAAAAAGGCCAGCATGAGTGCGTAAGTCATCGCTTGCGTCATAATCGAAAGGTACACGCCGCTAACTCTTGAACGAAACGCCATGGCACCAAAGACATACGCCAGTATTCCTGGGGCAAGTACCACCATTGCAATCACCCAAAAAAAGCTATCTGACCCCACCCAAAACCAAGGTAAACTTTCCCAGTTTAAGAACACCATGAAATCAGGTAAATCTGGGTTGCCATATACGCCTCTATCCCCAATTTGACGCATCAGGTACATGCCCATGGCATACCCACCAAGGGCAAAGAAGGCGCCGTGACCTAGGCTTAAAATGCCGCAATAGCCCCACACCAGATCGAGTGCTAACGCCAACAAGGCGTAACACAGATATTTACCCAATAGGTTCACCGAGTAGCTGCTGACGTAAAAAAATGACTCCGGGGAAAATAACTGGTTCGCTAATACCACGTACACGGCCATGACTAACAATACAGACACGACGCGCTGCACACTGCTTAGTTGAAAGAAGAAGTTCATCATTATTCAGCTCTCCCCTTTTGCGGGAACAGCCCCATTGGGCGCTTTTGAATAAATAACACCAACCCGACTAACACGATAATTGTGGCCAATACTGGGCCTGTAACAGGCTCTAGGAATTTGTTTAAAACCCCTAAGGTCATGGCAGAGACGAGCGTGCCCCATAAATTGGCTACGCCACCAAATACCACCACTAAGAAAGAATCGATAATATAGGCCTGACCTAAATTGGGGCCCACATTGGTTAATTGACTTAACACTACCCCTGCCACACCGGCTATTCCAGAACCTAGCCCAAAGGTAGCGGCATCAACCCAATTGCTCTTTACACTGAGCGCCCGTGCCATGTCGCGATTTTGTGCCACGGCGCGAACATGTAAACCAAGGGAGGACTTTTTCAAAAATAGCAGCAAGGAAAAGAACACCGCCAAAGAAAATATAATGATATACAAGCGGTTAAAGGTAACAGAAAACACTGGATTGATTTGCCATGAACCACTCATCCATTCTGGGCTTGCTACCTGACGATTTAGTGGTGAAAACACGGTACGTACTAACTGCTGTAAAATCAGAGAAATACCAAAGGTGGCCAGTAATGTTTCAAGAGGCCGCCCCTTTAAAAACTGAATAACACTGCGCTCAATGAGTACCCCCATTAAACCAGAGACTAAGAAGGCAGCGGGCACGGCCATAAGTAAGGAATATTCTATAAGGTTAGGGAAGGCTTGTTGAATGACGTAGGTGGTATATGCCCCCAACATGATCATTTCACCATGGGCCATATTGATAACGCCCATCACCCCAAAAGTGATGGATAAGCCAATAGCGGCTAATAAAAGCACCGACCCCATGCTAATACCGAAAAAGGCCGTTTCAGCCCAACCGAACCATTTGCGCTTCGCCTCTATTCCCGCTAGAGCAGCATCTACATTCGCCTTAACTGTGTCAGTGACCTCGCTGTTACGCTGCAAAGACAAGAGCGCCACCCTGACTTCTGGGTATAAGCTTCCCCTCAAGGTTTCAAGCGCCCCTAACTGTGCGGTCTCGTCGTCATTTTGAAGTTGCTTAAGCGCGGTAATGGTCGTTAACACATCAATAATATCGGCGTTTTTCTCCTGCTCCAACCGAGAGGAAATAACCTTAGTTGATATTGAATCAACATCAGCCAATAGGCTTTGCGACGCTTGTAACCGTACCGTGACATCACGATGGCTTAAGTTTCGTTGGGCCAAGAGTTGACGAATATGGCTTCGCACACGGTTGTTGACACGGACTTTCCTTAGCCTAACGCCACTTGGCTGAGCAATATTCTGCTCTGTGAGTGTATCTATCCATACCCGTTCACCTTGGATTTTAGATGCGTACATCACTTGCTGATTTTTCGGGTGAAAGTACACATCGCCTTCCAGTAAGCGCGCGAATAGCGTGGCAACACGTTCATCATCAAGGGTAGCAGCTTTATCGAGGGTAGCAGGTAAGGTACGAAAAGACGCCTTAGGCAAGGCTTTTACAATGTCATCGAAAACAACGTCTTGCGCATAAGCGGGCTGAAAAATACTAAGATGAATGATGACAAAAAATAATGCCAACACAGGTTTGAACATGGGTTTATTCCTTAGTGCGTCGCAAAAAAACGTGGCGCTGCAACGAATTCGAAAACAGCGCCACTCACTGGGGTGGACGGCAATACCGCCCACTACACACTACTTACTGCCAGTACAGGTACCAGCTTCAACATCGTAACTGCCGCATAGCATGGGTGCCGTCCAGTCAGACATCAAATTTTTAGAACTTGGCAGGAAATCAGACCATGCGTCACCTCGCACTGTCCCTGGAGTCTCCCACACCACTTCTACTTGACCGTCATCTTGAATTTCGCCGATAAACACCGGCTTCGACAAGTGATGATTAGGATTCATTACCGCGATTCCGCCAGTTAAATTTGGTACCGCCATACCAATTAACGCGTCTGACACTGTGTTAACATCAGTGCTTCCCGTTTGTTCCACGGCGGCAGCCCACATAGTAAAGCCGATATAAGTGGCTTCCATTGGGTCGTTTGTTACCCGGTTTTCGTCACCAATAAAGGCCTTCCACTTATCAATAAACGCGTTGTTGGCGTCGGTATAAATACTTTGGAAATAATTCCACGCGGCCAAATGCCCCACAAGTGGCGCAGTATCAAACCCTGACAGCTCCTCTTCTCCCACCGAGAAGGCCACCACAGGAATGTCTTCCGCTGATATACCTTGGTTACCTAACTCTTTGTAAAAAGGTACATTTGCATCACCATTGATGGTTGAAACCACAGCGGTTTTCTTGCCACTGGAACCAAACTTCTTCACATCAGACACAATGTTTTGCCAATCTGAGTGACCGAAGGGTGTGTATTGAATCATGATGTCTTCATCACTCACCCCATTGGCCTTTAAGTAAGCTTCGAGAATTTTATTGGTCGTACGGGGGTACACATAATCGGTGCCTAGCAATACCCATCGTTCAGCGCCAATGTCATTCATGAGGTAATCTACAGCAGGAATGGCTTGTTGATTGGGCGCAGCCCCTGTGTAAAATACATTTTTAGACGACTCTTCACCTTCGTACTGTACTGGGTAAAAAAGCAATCCGTTTAGCTCTTCCACCACGGGTAACACAGATTTACGCGAAACCGACGTCCAGCCACCGAAGATAACGTCTACCTTCTCTTGCACAATTAATTCACGTGCTTTTTCAGCAAATAACGGCCAGTTTGAGGCGGGGTCCACCACCACGGCTTCTAGTTTCTTTCCAAGCAAACCACCTTGCTTGTTTTGCTCTTCCACCATCATTAATACGGTGTCTTTTAAGGTGGTTTCACTGATGGCCATGGTGCCGGTAAGTGAGTGCAATACCCCAACCTTAATCGTATCTTCCTCGGCTATTGATAAACTTGAAACCAGCGACCCTGCGATAATCGAGCTAGCGACTATTAATTTACGTAACTTCATCAAACATCCTCTAGAGTGGTGATTAGCTCCTATCAACCTGATTAAAAAGGTTCACGTTAACGCGAGCTAATTGGCCGTTTTCCATAATGGGGTTACACAACGGTATGCCAGTGACACCATGCTGTGACGATTGTTTGTATAGTATTTCTATAAGCAAAATAAAAAAATGAGTTAAATTACGTAGTTTAGGCTCGTCTTATTCCTATACAGGTATTGGCGAGTTAAAGGTATGCTGACACTATAGGAAATAAAGTCGTTTGCGCTTTCAGCGTACTTATCGTTTAACCCCATTCCCAGTAGGATCATCACCACCTCATGGCAGACAACTCAAAAGTCTCTTCCAGCCGCCGCTCGTATAATAAGCTGGTCGCGAATGAAATGATGGAAGATTTCGCCCTTCGCTTTACCGCCATGCGCGCCCGAAAGTGGTCTTATTCACGTATTGCACATACCGCACTTGGTATCGTGTCTTTCATGGTATTGGAGGCAATCGGTGGCGCCATTACATTAAATTATGGGTTTGTAAATTCAGCCTGGGCCATTCTTGCGTTGGTGGTGGTTATTTTTATCAGTGGTACGCCTATCAGTTTTTATGCGGCTCGGTATGGCGTCGACATTGATCTTTTAAGTAGGGGGGCAGGCTTTGGTTATATAGGCTCTACGGTCGCCTCACTTATTTATGCCTCCTTTACCTTTATTTTCTTTGCCCTTGAAGCGGCCATCATGAGCATGGCCCTTGAGCTACTGCTAGGTATCCCTCTATATATTGGGTATGCCATTAGTGCATTTATTGTCATGCCCTTGGTCACCCACGGCATTACTTATATTAGTCGCTTCCAAGTGTGGACACAGCCAGTTTGGATTGTGTTACAGCTAATGCCCCTGTTGTACGTGTTCAACCACCCCGACTCAAGTTTAAGGGAATGGACAGAGTTTACCGGCGATGCCGGTGAAATGGGTGGCGGTTTTAACATACTCTTATTTGGTTCAGCGTCAGCGGTTTTGCTTTCCTTGGTGGCGCAAATTGGTGAGCAAGTTGATTTTCTAAGGTTTCTGCCCCCTAAGCCCACGGCATCAAGCCCCTTAAAATGGTGGATTGCCATGATAATGGCCGGGCCAGGATGGATAATTTTTGGAGCGGGTAAATTATTTTTAGGGTCGTTTCTAGCGTACTTAGCCCTGAAACAAGGAGTGTCTCGCGAGCTAGCGAGCGACCCTGCACATATGTACCAAGTGGCTTTTGGGTTTCTCTTTAACAACACCACACTGACCATTGTCATTGCCACTGTATTTGTGATTATTTCACAGCTAAAAATTAATGTAGCGAATGCTTATGCAGGGTCGCTGGCGTGGTCTAACTTTTTTAGCCGTATTACCCACAACCACCCAGGCAGAGTAGTGTGGATGATCTTCAATATCCTTATTGCTATTTTATTGATGGAATTGGGTATTTATCAGACCATCGAAAGCATGCTTCAGATTTATTCAGTGCTGGTACTGTCATGGTTAAGTTCTGTATCGGCTGACCTACTCATTAATAAGCCGCTTAAGCTAAGCCCGCCCATCATCGAATTCAAACGTTCTAAACTATACGACATTAATCCGGTTGGCACTGTGTCGATGTTTGTCTCTTCGGTTGTAGGCTTTACTGCACATATGGGTGCATTTGGCGATCTTGGTGTCGCCTTTGGTTCCTATTTAGCGTTTTTCTTGCCCTTTATTGTGGTACCTGCAATGGGGTGGGCAACTAAAGGGAAATACTATCTGGTCCCCAATGCCACCAGTGATCTTAGTGGCGCTGAACACCAATGCTGCTTGTGTGAAAATACATTTGATAACGAAGACATGAGTTTTTGCCCGGCCTATAACCAGCCTATTTGCTCTTTGTGCTGTAGCTTAGACGTGCGTTGTGGTGACCAATGCAGGGAAGACGCCACCTTATCAGCACAAGCCTTTGCACTGTTTAACCGCTATTTTAGTTTAAAAACGTTGCGCGTACTGACTACCCCTATTGCACAATGTTTATGGCTAACCCTTTTACTCACGGGTATTTCCGCCACCATATTGCTGCTCATTTACTGGCAAATTCCTATGGCCACCGAAGCGCTTAAAGACGTCTTTGCAGCCACCCTACTTAAGATATTTTTCTTTTTGCTGATTATTATTGGTGTAGTGAGTTGGCTATTCACCCTTGCAAGGCTAAGTAATCGTTCAGCCTTAGTAGAGCTTCGTGAACAAACGAAAGCCCTGGCGACCGAAGTCAGTGCTCATGAAAAAACCTCTCGGGCGTATCAATTAGCAAAAGAAGAGGCGGAGTCGGCCAATAAAGCAAAAAGTCGATATTTGGCTGGCTTGAGTCACGAACTTCGAACGCCGCTGAACGTGCTTCTGGGTTACGCGCAGTTACTTTCCAGTGATAGCAAAATCCCCAAGCACGCGAAAGAACCTTTGCAAACCATGAAACGCAATGGAGAATACCTAAGCGATTTAATTGAAGGGGTGTTAGAGGTGTCTAAAATTGAGGCGGGCCGATTATCAGTTCACCGTGAAGATATTCAATTGCGCCCCTTATTAGAACAGCTTGTTGATATGTTTCAGCAACAAGCCCTCTCCAAAGGGTTAATGTTTACCGCTGACTTTCCCCAGCACTTGCCCCAATATGTGTCTGGTGACAAACAGCGTCTACGGCAAATTTTAATCAACTTAATTTCTAACGCCCTTAAATTTACTGAACACGGCAGCGTGACATTTACCGTGCGATACCGTAATGAAGTGGGCCAGTTTATTGTTGAAGACACCGGACCGGGCATCAGCACCCAGGATCAAGAAACCGTGTTCCATCCATTCGAGCGCGTATCTGACAGTAACACAGCGGTTTCTGGTACGGGTTTAGGCCTCACTATCTCTCGCGCGCTGGCGGAGCTAATGGGCGGTGATATTAGTTTAGTGAGCGAACTCGGCAAAGGCAGTAGGTTTAGCCTAAGTTTAATGTTACCCAGATTGACTCATATTCACAGGGCGCCTGTAGATGAAGACAAACAGGTGGTGGGCTACGAAGGTGAATCTAAAACGCTGTTAACCGTAGATGATGAAGCCAGCCAGCGGCAGTTATTGAGCGACATTCTCACCCCTCTTGGATTTACTGTAATTACCGCCAGTTCTGCTAAAGAAGGCTTAGACAAGTTAAAACGCCACGCTATCGACCTCATGTTCCTCGACTTAAAAATGCCTGAAATAAGCGGCTGGAAAGCCGCTGAGTTGGTTAGGCAAGAAGGGTTTAAGCTACCCATTATCATTGTGTCTGCCAATGTGCGGGAATTAGATCGAGAAGATAATGCCCGACAAAATCACAACGACTACCTTACCAAACCTTTTGCTATTGCAAATCTCATTGATAAATTAGGCCACTGGCTGAATATTCGCTGGATAAATCAAAACGATGATAGCCCCCTTGAGCCAGCGGGCGAAAACAAAGGGAATAAGCCTCCCGTAGGGCGTAATCAATATCAAGCCCTTAAGTCGCTTGCGGAAATTGGTTATCTGTCGGGCTTTACTGCCAAACTCGAAGATATCTCAGAGCACTATGACATTCCCCCTGAGACCCAAAAGGAGCTCAAGCAGCTTTCATCTCAAATTCAGTTTGTGAAGGTGGTTGAGAAGCTCGACAGCCTAATGCGCCATCTTTAACCGCCCGAAATATCGAGTAGGGTGAGGCTTGCGCCTCATCCCTCTCACAGAACCGTACGTACGGACCTCGTATACGGCTCCTGCATACTTCATATCACTTGCTAAGTGACACAATGCTAATTTGCAATCTAGTA
>Ga0105229_100001_pt1 | contig 160419 bp, 117 predicted proteins | sample Virmet3747_4435_FD_89711 | JGI IMG/M metagenome (GOLD analysis project Ga0105229, IMG submission 89711) | Marine viral communities from the Southern Atlantic ocean transect to study dissolved organic matter and carbon cycling - metaG 3747_4435 | ecosystem: Environmental > Aquatic > Marine >... | reverse complement strand
CTGTAACCAGACTCACCGCATCCAGTTTGAATTCTTTCGAGTAGCTTTTTCGGGTTTTCATATACACTCCAGTTGAGATAATTATCTCTTAACTGGGTGTGTGAATCTATTGGAGCACGTCATTCTAACCTTAAGCGATTCACAAAATTCTCGACAAACCCTTTTGAGCATGGCTTTCTTACTTCGGTTGTTTCAAATACTCCTTGAATCTTTTGTAATAAACTTTTGGTCATTGCTGAGCGGTAGGCTGTACCAGCATCCATGACCGCTAAACGCATACACCCGTGTTGAATATAAGTAGGGTCTGGTTTTCTATTAATAGCATGATGAATTGAGGCAACAACGTAGCTAGAGGCTTCTTTATTCTTGCCTACTTGAATGGCATAACCTAATAAACTGGCCGTACCAACATCAAATACAAGCGCCATCGAAACAGTTCCTCGATAGTACTTTTTACCGTTAACAAACTTAACAATGCCAACGTTAAAGTGAGCCATATCGAGTTCTACGCGATCTAGTGGAATCGTGATGCCGTACTTCTCTAATTTTTGTTTATATTTGTTTTTTGCGTATGATTCGCCATAGCGAAGGCGATCATACTCATAGGGACCTAATGACCGTGCTCTGCGCATAAGAGTTTTAGCGCATGGAGCATTACCCTCATAGCCCAGTTCTTCATAGTTCATAGCTAATAAACGTTGTGTAGCTGCAACTGACTTACCATTTTCTTTTAAGTGGTGTTTGTATAAATATCTCCACACCAAATCATCCACATCTTGCGTCAATCCAGTGTCACGATTTCGTTTGTTATTTAAAACCTGTGGAGCTGCGCTATAACCATCCCTTTTAAATTTTTTAAAATCCTTACACAAGGTTGAACGGGCGTAACCTATGGTATCGTTAGCTTCTCGTTGGATATCTTCAACTAATCTTTCTACATCTTTGGTCGGATATTTCTTAGCCAACATGGCATAGAAATACTTTTCTCTACGATTGATTTCTAGCAGTTGTTCACTAGTTGCTCCTTGCATAGACGGAGCCTTAGCAAGCTCCTGAATAATTGTGATTTTCCCTTTCTTGATCTCTTCCAATAAATCTACAAAAGGTCGCATGAACATGTGATGACCTTCGCGCTCAATGAATAATTCTTGAGTAGCTTCATTTACAGCTCTGACAACAGCTTTTTTTCCCATGTATTCCAATTTTTTATCTTGAAGAGAACTAAGTGTGATACCTCTAGCCATACTTCACCTCCAATGGCAGATCCAAAGAAAATGGTTTTTCGAAGTCAATATGAACTTTTTTTTGAGCGATTAGTGCCGGAGCGAAAGCTGGGGATGCATTAAAACGTGAACACATTTCATACAAGTCACCAACGCATTTAACATCTGTTAAATGTGTAAAAGCTAAATCTAAATCATAGCGTGAAAAGTCATAAGCTCTGTATTGGTAGAAACGCGCAAGGTTCTCAGCTTTGATAGGTTTATAAAAATCATCTTCAGTATGAACTGATAGAGGACGGTTATACAGATCTAGAAATTGTTCACTCAATAGTTGGTGTTTGGTATAGACCGATTCGTTATTGGCAAAGATATTAGGTTTTAACTCAATGAATTCGATCACGTCACCTTCAGGCGTTCTTCGTTTTCTAACAACATCTGGGGTATAGCGAGTATTTTTTCCTTTAATATTAAAAACAAAGCTTTGAGCCTGACCAGCCCATGCAAACACATCATCATCAAACTCTTGTTGCAGCATGAAACTAGTCTCGAAGCTGCTTTCAGGTCTGAACGTTTTTCTCATTTGGATAGAGTTAAAGTAAGTCGCTTTTTTCTTTCCGTAAAATCGAATTTGTTTTGGAAACACCATGTTGCACCTCCTTAATCATATGCTGCATTCCTCAGGGTGTATTAATAGTTTTGATCAAATGTTTTGAATTTGTCAAGTTATTTTGCTACATTTCTCAGTATGTAATTTAGGGTCGGTAAAAAAATGAGAATTGAACAGCTTTCAAAATACGCGGATATTTCTACTGGGAGGTCTTTTCGTGGAGCCATTAAAAAGGCTGCCGACATGGGCTTTAAGGTGATCCAAATAGGAGATATTGTTTTTGATAAAGGCGAAGCAACCTTAGATTTTGACAAGTTAACAGAAACTGAAATAAATACTTCAAGGAAAGTTGAATGTTTAAACAACGGTGATCTAATCATGGTCACTAAAGGACGAGAAAAGCATCTTGTATTGCTTAATGATGTGCCTGATAAACTAATATGTACTCAACATTTTCTAGTTGTTAAACCGAAGTCGGAATTTTCAACGGTAACTAGCTTATTTTTAAAATCTTATTTAGAAACCAATTTTTCAAAGGATTGGATAGAAGCAAATTCAGGTGGTAACTATCAAAGTACTATTGGTAAAGGGATCTTAGAGAAGATGCCGCTCCCAGATTTGACTGACGAAAGTGGGAGTGATTTCATCGAGTACGTATTAAGCGTCAATGCTGAATTAGAAAAATATCAGCAACTAATAGAAGCAAGAAAAAACCAAGTAGCCGGGTTAATAAGTGAGATGGTGAAGCAATGATTACTAACGAATTAGCAGTAAAGTTTGTAGAAGCTTATAAAGACAGCGATTTGTTGCCAGCCAATTTAGATGAAAGACTTTCCTTTTTAGCGCTGTTAACCATTGAATTACTTGCCATCACGGAGCGAGGTATATACCAGAAGTTCTTAACGAACCTACAAGCTTCTGGTGATATTAAGTCAATTGACGTAGAAAAGCTTGATTTCACTGAATCTGAACAGTTAGTTGCAAAACAAGCAATAACTCATTCTAATGATGTAAAAATCAATGAGGTTCTGAGTAGATTCGATGAGATACGAGAAGCGTTAGATTTAAGTGAATTGACGCGTTTCGAATCAATTACATTATACGAACAAACTCTTAAATTATTGCAAGAACCAAAAGTCTTTGAATTGATCCAAAGTGATGCGAAAGGTTTTGATTTTCAACTGCGGCCCGATGATTTTTCTAGATTGATAGCAAGTATCGTCAAAAGCAATGGGAAATTGAAGGTCTATGATGCAATGACATCAACTGGTGAATTAAGCAATTTTCTTGCTCAATTAAACCCACACTGGCATTTTACCACTGAGAGCTTGCTTCAAAACCCTTACTATCTTGTACACAAGTTTGTGCTAGCCGGGAATGACGATTGTGTAGTAAGCCAGAGTTATTCACTCAATAGTACTCCATTTGTAAAAGCTTCAACTTTTGACTTAGCGTTTGCGCTGTATGAGCCAACAGCCGTTAGAAAATCAGCAAGTCCAAAAGTCAAAAAGTCTAAAGAAGGCGGCTCATTAAGTGGTCACTATGACCCAAAAAGGATAGATCTGAATATAATTTCCACTCAATACAATGACCATGCATTGATTCAACACCTCATCTGGTCAATTAACGAAACGGGAATTGCAATAGCATTTGTCGGACGAGGTGCGTTACAGCGAATAGAAGAGGCTAAGTCTCGACACTATCTAGTACAAAACAATTATGTTGATGCAGTTATTCAGCTACCAACGAGCTTAATAAGTGCAAGAACAGTTGATTTGTTTGCAGTAATTCTTCGTAAAAATAAACAAACCGATGACATTGTGTTCATTGATGCATCTACGTATTTTGATCGTGATATCAAGCGCAACAAATTAGTTCGTGAAGATGAGATTGCAACTATTCTAGCTGAGCGGAAAAACATTACTGACATTTGCCAAGTGGTGACTAATGGGCAGGTTGAAGAGTTAAGCCGGGTTGATGAGGCCACCAATGAATCAAACTTCTCTTTAAACGTAGCGAGTTACATTAGTAGAAGTAAACAGTTCGTAGATCCCACTTTAATTAATGAGTTAATAGACGAGCTAAGCTTAATCCAAGAAAACTCAAACCAGTTATTCAATAAATTAATGAAAAAAATTTGAAAGTAATTGTCATTGAATATCAACACCTTGACACCTAAGCTGTTGTTTTTATACATATTTGTATAATGACAAGTTTAGAAACCTCTTCTATAGATTTAGATGTTTAAATAAAAGAGGTGAGTAAAATGCAGCAAATAGACAGTAACCAAACTAATTCTGAATATAGTGATTTTCAGATAGATTCCTTAAAAACATATTTACGGGAAGTAACCGTTGTTTCAGTGGTTGATAAAGTGGATGGAGAGTTAATAGAAATTGCTCAAGTGCTACACGGCTTTGTTGAACTCGATGAAACACTAAGGTTTTCACATGATGATGTTGTGATTTCGTCACCGATACAAATTTCGTCGGATCATAATACTCAATTTATTACAAAATCTGGCTCTCAATATGTGAGTTGTGATGAGGTAGAGTACGTCACGTTAAATGGGCAAGATTGGCTTAAAATGAGGCAAACATTGATGAATCCACGAGATATTTTAATTATGAAATATCTCTCTTAGTCAAAAGATAATCGGAAAGGACTTAATTGTTCCTTTTCTTTTATCTGGACATTGACGATATTATCAAAATGATACACACTAACTTTATTACTTAATAAGAATAATAAGTTAGATGGACCTCGAAAACGTCAATTACGCACAAAAACAACGTCTCGCTTTCATTGATTTTAAATTGATGTTCACAAGCTCAGTAACGCGTAACGAAATCATACAGCGTTTCCAATGTGGTACTGCCGCTGCTTCCAGAGATTTAGCTCTTTATAAAGAGTTTGCACCTAAAAACCTGTCGTATAACACAACAGAAAAACAGTACATCGTAGAGTCTAACTTTAAACCACTCTTCAATCATGATGCTCGTAAAACCCTTGTTAAATTAGCTAATGAAATTTCAGATGGTTTTGATGCTATTAGTGATACAAAATTTCCTGTTGAAGCACCAAGCGCTTTAAATGTCCCTGATTTGATGATTGTCGCCCGGATAAGCCAAGCCATTTTTCAAAACAAAGCGGTAAACATTATCTATACCTCATTAAGTAGTGGCTCTGCATCAAGAGACATCGTGCCGCACTCAATAGTTGATAACGGCCTTCGTTGGCATGTTCGTGCTTATTGCAGAAAATCAAAAGAATTTCGCGACTTTGTATTAACTCGAATTACAAAAGCAACAGTGATGTCTGGTTTATCAAAAGAGCACGAAAGCAAAGAACACGATAAAGAGTGGAATACGTTCATTTCACTAGAACTGGTTCCTCATCCTCGAAACATTGAGTACCCCACAGCGATTGCTTTAGACTACGGAATGGTTGACGGCAGTATGACAATTAAAACAAGAGCCGCTCTTACTGGCTATTTATTAAGGCGTTGGAATGTAGATTGCTCAAATAATGCTGAACTTAAAGGCAGTGAATATCAGCTTTATCTCAATAACAAAAGTTTAATTGACGGAGCGTTAAATTTTACTCTTGCTCCCGGTTACAAATTATAAAAATAACGGAATATTAAATGAACATTACCCAAATAGAAGAAATCGTAAAAAAGTTAGTGAGCGATGTTAACGCTGGTAGCGTTAACAAGGACGAGTTTATTTACCAATTGATGGCAGCATATGGTCATCGCAAAACGACAATCGGGCGCATCAAATCAGGTGAGCGTAACTTGGCAGATGTTGCAGGTGAAGTAAGAGCTAAGCGACATGTTTATTTCAAGCATTGCCAAGGGAATAAAGTGTTATCAGATATTGATAGCATGAAAAAACAACCTTCTGTTACCCGTGAAAAGATCCGCTTTGTTATTGTTACCGACTTTATTCAATTTGTTGCCCTAGATACTCGTACAAACGACACCCTTGATATTGAGTTTAACGACTTAGGCAAGCATTTTGATTTCTTCTTACCTTGGGCCGGTATGGAAAAGGCCGTTTATCAAGGTGAAAACCCTGCTGACGTTAAAGCTGCTGAGAAAATGGCGAGGCTGTTTGATCTTATCAAGGCTGACAATTTCAATGATGAAAATAAGCACAACAAACAAGCACTCCATAATTTAAACGTTTTTTTAACTCGTTTGCTGTTCTGCTTTTTTGCCGAAGACACAGGAATTTTCAAACAGAATCAATTCAGCGGTGAACTAGAGTCTCACACCAAAGTTGATGGCTCTGATGTTGCTGACTACTTAAACCGTTTGTTTGAAGTATTAAATACGTCTAAAGACAAAAGATCTGACTTACCTGACTATTTAGCGAACTTCGAGTTTGTTAACGGTGGTTTGTTTGCCGACAACATCCAATCACCAAGGTTTTCAACCAAGTCTCGTAAAATGCTAATTGAATCGGGGAGCGAATTAGATTGGTCTGATATTAACCCTGATATTTTTGGCTCCATGATCCAAGCGGTAGTCCACCCGGACCAGCGTGGCGGTATGGGAATGCACTACACCTCAGTTACCAACATTATGAAGGTGATTGAACCACTTTTCTTGGATGAGTTATATGCAGAACTTGAAAATATTGAAGACCATATTGATCCGAAGTTAAAACCAAGCCGCTTACGTAAACTTCATGATCGTATTGCTGAAATTAAGGTTTTTGACCCTGCTTGTGGTTCAGGAAATTTCTTAATCATTGCATTTAAAGAGCTACGAAAGCTTGAAATGGAAATCATAAGGCGACTTCAGGAATTAGACAAAAATGAGAATCAAGATGACTTATTCGGAGATATTGGTCTAGATTCATCTTTCTCAAGAATCAAACTATCCCAATTCTATGGCATTGAACTCGATGATTTTGCACATGAAGTGGCAATTTTGTCTCTCTGGTTAGCCGAGCATCAGATGAATGTAGAATTCAAGGCCGAGTTTGGAGAATGTGAACCTTCTTTACCGTTGAGACAAGGGGGGAACATCATTTGCGATAATGCCGTTACATGTAGTTGGGATAAGCATTGCAATGCATCTGAAGGTGAAACATTTTTGATCGGGAACCCACCTTATCTCGGTGCGAAAGTTCAAAGTAAGAAGCAAAAGGGTGAAGTTGTTGAGCTTTTATCTTCGGATAAAAAGTGTAAAACATATGACTATATTTTTTGTTGGTTCTATAAAGCTGGAAACTTTATAAAACGTAAAAAAGCCAAATTTGCTTTTGTATCTACTAACTCAATAAGCCAAGGTGAACAAGTTAGTTTTTGGAATAACGTGTATCTAATGGGGTTAGAAATAGGTTTTGCTCACACCTCTTTTTTGTGGAAAAACAATGCAAAATCGAATGCAGCGGTTATGTGTGTCATAGTGGGAATCAGAAACAAAAGTAAAGAACCAAAATTTCTTTTTGACGGGCACTCTAAACTTAGAGTTAATCAAATTAATTCGTATTTAATAGATGCATTAGAGCCTAGCCTTGAAAGACGAACAGCGCCAATATCCAAAATCCCTCAGATGCTTTTTGGCAGTATAGCTTACGATGGTGGACATTTATTCTTAGATGAAAAACAGAGAGAAGAATTAGTTGCCAATTACCCTGAAATTAATGAGTTTATTCGTCCCGCAATAGGTGCAATTGAAATGCTGAGGGGGCTGAAAAGGTGGTGTATTTGGGTTGAGGATAAAGATTATGAAAGATCTCAATTATTCGCCCCTCTTGTTGAAAGGTTTAAGAAAGTTACTGAGTTTAGGTTGGCAAGCACAACTAAATCAACAAATGACTTTGCTGATAGACCATATAGGTTTAAACAGAATACTTATAAATCAGGTTCAAAAAATATCATAATTATACCCAGAGTCTCTTCTGAAAGGAGAGAGTATATTCCTATTGGTATTTTTTCGGGAGATACTATTACTGTTGATGCGCAAGTTATATACGATGCCTCACTCGTCTTGTTTGGTTTTTTGTCGTCAAAAATACATGTTGCATGGGTTAAACTCACGTCTGGAAGAATGAAAAGTGACATTCGATACTCTTCTGCCGTATCTTATAATAATTTTCCAATACCTTGTGTTAGCGAGAAGCAAAAGGAAGCTATTGAGTTAGCTTCTTTAAAAGTTTTGGAAGTTAGGGAGCAATTTCCTGACTTAACACTTAGTAATTTATATGACCCTGTTAAAATGCCAAAAGAGCTAAGAAGCGCACATGATAATTTAGATGCCGCAGTAGAAAACATTTATGTTAGTAGAGCATTAATCGATGACCAAGATAGGTTACAAGTTTTGTTTTCTTTATACGCGAATATGACAGGAGGTCAAAATGCCTAACTTAATGCACTTTGAATACGCACAAAGTGGTGCAAGTTCTAATACAAATAATATGGGAATGCGTGCTATGCAGGCCCGTTCTTTTGAAGCACGCAATAGCCAGTACTTATTATTAAAAGCTCCTCCAGCATCTGGTAAGTCAAGGGCACTAATGTTTTTAGCATTAGATAAGTTGCACAACCAAGGCATTAAAAAAGCTATTGTGGCTGTGCCAGAACGTTCTATTGGCGGCTCGTTTGACTCTACTGAATTAAGTAAGTACGGTTTTTTCTGCGATTGGGATGTCGAGAATAACAATAATCTATGTACGCCCGGTGGAGAAGCTAGCAAAACTAAAGCGTTTAAGCGCTTTATCGCAGGTGATGACAAAACCCTAATTTGCACTCACGCTACATTACGTTTTGCTTTCCAAGAAATAGAAGATAGTGCATTCAATAACTGCTTGATTGCTATAGATGAATTTCACCACGTTTCTGCTGATGGTGATAACGTATTGGGTGATGTGCTTCGTAGTATAATGGCGAATACCAATGCTCATATTGTTGCTATGACAGGCTCTTATTTCCGTGGTGATAGCATTCCAGTATTAACTCCAGAAGATGAAGCTCAATTTGATAAAGTATCGTTCAACTATTACGAGCAGCTTAATGGTTATAAATATCTCAAGTCGCTAGGCATTGGCTATCACTTCTATCAGGGGCGTTATACAGATGTGATTCATGAAGTACTTAATTCTGATGAAAACTATGGCAAGAAAACTATTATTCACATCCCCAATGTGAACTCAGGTGAATCAACCAAAGAAAAGTACGATGAGGTTGATGCAATACTTGAAGTGTTAGGCGATGCAAGACCACGAGATCCTGAAACGGGTGTTATTACGGTAGAAAGACAAGACGGCACTTTAATAAAGGTTGCAGACCTTGTTGAAGAAAATAATCGTGATGTAATTCAAAACTATCTCCGTAACATTAAAAGCGTTGATGATATGGATGTGATCATTGCATTAGGTATGGCGAAAGAAGGTTTTGACTGGGAATATTGTGAACATGCTTTAACGATTGGCTACAGAAGTTCACTAACAGAGATCATTCAAATTATAGGGCGTTGTACTCGTGATAGTTCCAACAAAACTCATGCACAATTCACTAACTTAATTGCCCAACCAGACGCTGAGAATGAGCAGGTAACGGTTGCGGTAAATAATATGCTTAAGGCGATAACCTGTTCACTCTTGATGGAACAAGTACTTGCGCCTAACTTCAAATTTAAAGCTAAAAAAGATAATGACTTTGAGCCGACTCCACCGGGTACAATGAAGATTGGTGGCTTTAAAGAGCCGAGTACCAAACGCACGAAAGACATTATTGAATCTGACCTTGCTGATTTAAAAGCGGCAATTTTGCAAGATGACAAAGTAATTGCTGCTTCGGCTGGCAAAGTTGATCCAGAAGTGGTCAATAAAATTCTAATTCCAAAAATTATACAGCGTAAATACCCAGATTTAACCGAAGCTGAAATAGAAGAAGTCCGCCAACAGGTGGTGGTTGACTCAGCTATTAGTTCGGCAGAAGTTACTGAGCAAGGTGGTAAGAAGTTTGTTCGCATGGCGGATAAGTTTATCAATATTGATGATCTTCATATCGACCTGATTGATGAAATAAACCCATTCCAAAAAGCGTTTGAGATATTGTCTAAGTCGGTAACAACCGATGTATTGAAGTTAATACAAGAATCTATTGAAACCACACGCATTCAGATGGATTTTGAAGAGGCTAAGTTGCTTTGGCCTAAAGTTAAGTTATTTGTTCATGAACATGGAAGAGAGCCAGATCTGAATGCCTCTGATTTTAATGAGAAGCGATTAGCAGAGTGCTTGATATTTATTAAGCAGGAAAAACGCAAAAGGATGCAAGCGTAATGAAGAACGAAGATTGGCAAAAATTAAAATCAGTGGAGTTGGATGATTGGCTGAGCTTCGTGTCTGATGACGATGATTTAGGGATCACCAAAGTAAAAGCAAAGTCGAAAGCACCGACAGCAGATGAGCACTTGGTTGCTAAATTCCAAGAAATCAATGATTTCTTCAGGGCTAATAAACGACTGCCTGAGAGTAATATGGCAAATATCAGTGAGCTGATACTATTCAAAAGGCTTGAGTCTATTCGCGGCAATGACAAACAGTGTCACGCCTTGGTTGATTTTGATGAATTTAATTTGTTACCTCTCACACACGAAGTATCTGAGGTCGCTGAACCAAAAGTCATAAATTCGATAGATGATATCTTCGATGACGATAATTTTGGCCTACTTGGTGAAGCCGAAGACAGCATTTTTAATATGAAGCATGTTAAGTCAGGCTCTCGTGCTGAGAGTGACTTTGTTGCACGTAGAAAAGGCTGTAAGGACTTTGATAAGTACAAGGATTTGTTTCCAGTTGTTCAGCAAGAGCTTAATTCTGGCAAACGCAAAATTGTTGAGTTTGATGATAAAGGAGAAAAGCTCCTAGAAGGTCAATTCTATGTGCTCAGCGGTGTGCTGATGTACCTAGAAAGCATTAGTTTCAGCAGCGAAGAAAAAACAGTCGATGGTAAACGTTTCAGAAAAGACGGTCGAACTCGATGTATTTTTGAGAACGGTACTGAGTCAAATATGTTATACCGCTCTTTGGCTAAGTCTTTATATGCAGACGGTAAAATTGTAACACCTGTTGGTGATCACTTTGCTGAAGTTAAGACAATTAATGATGATGATCAGTCTGCTGGTTTCATTTATGTTTTATCGAGTCAAAGTGAAGATCCTCGCATTAAATCTATTCCTAATTTGTTCAAAATTGGCTATGCCACAACGCCTGTCGCTAAGCGAATCGCAAACGCTAAAAATGAGCCAACCTATTTAATGGCTCCAGTAAATGTTGTTGCAGAATATGAGTGTTACAACATGAACACTCAGAAGTTCGAAAACCTTATTCATACTGTATTTAAAGACGTTTGCTTAGATATCGAAATAGCAGATCTTAGTGGCAATATGTGTAAACCGAGAGAGTGGTTCAGCGCACCAATAGAACAGGTTAATACCGTTGTGGAACTAATAGCGACAGGGCAGATTGTTAACTATCGCTATAACAAAGTATTAAAGCGCATTGAGTTAAAGTAAATAGTTATAACAATCAAGAAAGCAATATGTTCAAAATTAGCTTGATGCACTTTAGATTAGGATAAATAAATGGAATTTGTTAAAAGAATAGATATTAAGAACTTCGGAAGTTATAGTAGTTTCGTTTGGAAACAAAAAGTTAAAAGCTCAAAAAATGAAACTGAAGACTTTAAGAAACTTAATATTTTGTATGGCAGGAACTATTCTGGCAAAACGACATTATCAAGAATATTTAGGTCTTTTGAAGTAGGAAATCTACCAAACAAAATACTCCTGCCTGATTTTAAAATATTAACTGATAATGGCGAATTAACACAACTAGATGTTCACAAGGACAATCTTGAAGTTCGAGTTTACAACAAAGACTTTATTTCAGACAACCTATCATTTCTTGTGGATGATGAAGGGCACATCAGCCCTATTGCAATAATTGGCGATGATAATACTAAAATTGAACAACAAATTGCAGACAAGAAAGCTACATTAGGTTCAGTGGAAAGCAAAGATGGTTTGTATCATGTGCATGAACTCAAAAAGCAATCTTATTCTAAATTACACAGCAAAATAACTAGTCTTGAAGCAAAATTAGAAAAATCTCTGACAGATAAAGCAAATAAAAGACCCAGTGGTATAAAGCATCAAACAAAGTTTTCAGTATCAACTTACAATATAAATGCTCTTAAGGCAGATATAGATACAGTAGCAGGTGATGATTATTTCTTATCTGAAGATAAAGAAAGAAATCTAGAACAGCTTATCCAAGACCAAAAAAAATCGCAATTAAGTTTAAGCATTACGGCACCAAAAAGCCTTCAAAGTCTTTTAACTTCTGCCAACTTATTACTGACAAGAAAAATTAAACCATCTAAACCAATTCAAGATTTGTTAGATGATCATTTACTTCAAGATTGGGTTAAACAAGGTCGGAAGCATCATGAAGCTAAGAGAGAAACTTGTGGCTTCTGTGGAAACGCTTTACCCACAAATTTATGGAGCAAACTTGATGCTCACTTTGACTTAGAATCAGAGAAATTGGAAAGTTCATTGCGCTTAAAGGTAAATGAAATAGATGAGTTACTAGATACTATTTCAGACGAATTACCATACGAGCAATCGGACTTTTATAGTGAATATGGTAATGATTTAAAGACTATCAAAAATGATCTTAAAACAGAAAATAGAAACTATAAAAAGCAACTAAGCGCTATCAAAAAAGCGTTGATAAAAAGACAAAAGAATATATTTGAAGCTACAGATGAAGTAGTGATAGATGATAACTCAGAAAAACTGTCTGAAATTAAAGTTAATTTTGATACGTTGATAGAATACCATAACAACAAATCTAATACCCTAGAAAAAGAGCAAGAAAGTGCGAGAAGGTTACTTAGGCTTCATGAAGTTACTAAGTTTATTGATGATATTAAATACAACGAGTATGTAGCTAACATTGAACATGAAAGAGCTACCTTAGCCCTGAAACTGCAAGAAAAAAATGATGCTTGGTCTGAAATTCAATCAGTAGTCGATGAAATCGAAGTGCTAGATAAGTCTATAAAAGATGAAAAAAAAGGTGCTGATCAAGTTAATAGGTATCTAAATAACTTTTTTGGTCATGAAGGGCTTCAACTAGAAGCTACCGACAATGGTGATAAAGCATTCAAATTCCAAATAATGAGAAATAAAAAACAAGCTCATAACTTAAGTGAAGGTGAGTGTAGTTTGGTTGCTTTTTGTTACTTTATGGCGAAGCTGGAAGATATAGAATCAAAAGGCAAAAAACTAATTATCTACATTGATGATCCCATTTCTAGTTTAGATAACAACCATATTTTCTTCGTTTATAGTTTAATAGAAAGTGTATTAGCTAGACCTACTGGAAATGATGTTTTTAGGTACGGTCAGCTATTTATATCAACACATAACTTAGACTTTCTAAAATATTTAAAACGCCTGACTAAACCTAAAAAACAGACTCAACACTTTATTATTTCAGGTAAGACTACTGGCAGTGAGATAGAGTTGATGCCAGATTACATGAAAAATTATGTTACTGAGTTTAATTACTTATTCAGCGAAATATTCAAATGCTCTGATGAAGCCAACGCCACGGCAAACCATGAAAGTTTTTATAACTTTGGAAATAATCTCAGAAAGTTTTTAGAAGCCTATTTGTTTTTCAAATATCCTTTTTCTGTAAATGATCGTAGAGATCATGATGAGAGGATAACTAAATTTTTTGGCGGTGATGAAGGTGCAGAGCCGCTTGTACAAAGAATTGTGAATGAATTTTCTCACCTAGCCGAAATGTTTGATCGAAGTGTTCAGCCGATTGACCATGCAGAGATAAGCAAATTGGCAAAATTTGTTTTGAAGAAGATTAAGGAAAAAGATAACGAACAGTACGACTACCTAGTGCAGAGTATTGGTTGAAGAAGTGGATTTACTGATAAAGTAGCCATAACTAGTATGCATAAGCACTTAGTTGATTTTATTTAGAGACAGTTGAAGCTTCTGTTAGCTCCTTTAGAAAAACCGTATGCATACAGCCGCGATGATATTTATGTGCTCTATGGAAAGAAGTGCCTAGACCCAAATGTCCCGGTGATGTTACGTTTGAATATATTGATGAATTGTCAGTATCTCAAGATCTCGAATCGTTGAATGAATTAAAATTATATATTGAAAGTGCATTAAGTGAAGTTGCATAAGTGCAATAGGAATCAACTTATGCAGTAAAAGTGATATAAGGAAGTAAAATTGAATATTTATCACCTTAGTCCAGAAGGACTGCACGAATCAGAAAGAACTGCATTGAACCAAATTGAAAAGGCATTACCGAAAGAGTGGTACGCTTTTTCATCATTGGAGATGTTTGATCGAAAAGAAGGTTCTTTTGAAACAGATTTGATAATTTTAACTCATGACCGCATTATTGTAGTTGAGTTAAAGCGATGGTCAGGGAAGATATTTTCGAAAAGCAACAAGTGGGTTGTTGATTGGGGAAATCATCAAGAAACTAGAAAACACCCGTTAAAGCAAGTCCGTAGAGCTTCGCAAATTTTAAATGTCAAAATTGAAAAGAAGCTAAAAGGAAAAGTTTTTAGCCCTTGGATTGACCACTGTGTTGTAATGTGTGGTTCCGCTGATATTAGTAGCCTTCCCGAAGATGAAAGGGATTTTGTATTTTTTACAGAAGAGTTCATCAACATCTGCACAAAGAAATACGGCAAGCATTATCCGAAACCTTTTGGTCGTTATACTATTCATAATGAATCAAACCAACCTAATAATAATTATAAAACTTGGAAGAATTTCTTCGCTAATAATAGTGTTGATTTTAAACCCAAAACTTATAGTGTGAACAATTACGCTCAGACGGGTAAAGCTCTTTTTAATCATCAAGATAATATTTATTCAGAGTTTTTGGCTCAAAAAGTAGATGACAGCAATTACAAAACTCTGATGAGGAAATGGGACTTTTGGGCACCATCAATAGCAGGAAAGGCTCAAACACCTGAAGAAAGAGCGTTAATTGGTTATCGCGAATCAAAGGTTCTTGGCTATATTGATAATCAAGATGAAAGCCTAGAAAACATTCATTTAGAGCTAAATTACATTCCTCCAAAAGAAGACATTAGTAGTGACTTTGTTGAATTGTATAAGTGGCCGGGAAATAGGTTAAGACTTGATGATTTTATGGCTAGGCAAGGCGACAAGCTAACAGACGAAGGCCGTATTGATATAGTTAAAGTTTTGGTGAGTAATTTGGCTCGACTTCATGAAATAGATGATGTCGCCCACAGAGATATAGGAAAGCACAGTATATGGTTATCTTTACCGAGCAAAGTAACATTCTCCAACTTCTTAACAGCTTCATATCCAGATCCAGATAGACAATCGGTTCAAACTGTCAGAGATATATTGAAATCTGGTAGGGTCGAAATACCAGAGGATTTATATGATGACAAAGCGGGAACACCGTTTACAAGGGATGTTTATTTAGCTGGTGCTGCTGCACATTATGTAATTTATGGTAATTGGCCCAGAAAACTAGATGATGGTACATACGGCTGGAGTGATCCTAAAACCCCATTTAAAGAAGGTCTCTTAGATAACTGGTTAGAGACTTGCCTTGACATTGGAGCAACAAACCGATTCTCAAATATGTCTACCGCTTTGGATGAACTTAATAGGTTATTAGAGCACAGCGGTAGCAGCTCAATGAGTCCTTCCGAGATAGAGCAATTCTATAGTGATACTAATGTTTACATGGCATATATGCCTACACCGATAAAGCAAAAATCTGCAACATCTGCGTTATTGCTTTCACAAGATAAAAAAACGAGTATTTGTCTATGGCATGGTGTAAGTCAGTTTAGTTCTGACAAATCCCTGAATATGAAGTTGGCTACATTTCTTGAAAGAGTTAATTCATTGAAGAATAGTAGCCTCCAATGTTTATTGAGTCTTCAAGAATTTGGTTATAACCCTAGTATGCAAAGCCTTTTTGTTACATATGATTGGGTTGAAGGAGTAACTTGGGACAGTTGGTTAGATGAACTTCAAGACAGTCGTTTGGCTAAGAACATGTGTTTAATGCTATTAAAGGCAATTGTTAGTTTACATCGTTCACAGTTTATACATGGCGATATTCACCCCCAAAATATTGTAATACGTGAATCTGATTCGACTCCTGTTTTTATCGATATGTTAGAATATGAAAGCGAAGGTGAATCACAACAACCTTATAATACTAATTATTTACCATCCAATTTTGAAAACATTTCCCATATAGCAAGGGATCGATATGCCGTTGTAAAAATGGTTCAGGAAGTAGCAAGTAAGTTCTCACTTTTACATTTAAAACAATTTTGTTTTGAGCTAATGAGCTTGGAGGAAATCTCTGAAGGTGAAATCTATAGATTTGTGGATGATTTTGAAGAAATCATATCTCCCAAGTCATTAAAAAAACTAAGAAAATTTACAATTTCCACTAAGTACCTACCAAACTTTACCAATGTCGAAGCCGATGATGGAAAATACTACATATCCATCAAAGTTGATGATAGAAGTGAAGATACTATCTTGAAGTTATTTATTTCGGGGGTAAAACAGCAAATAGATTTGCATCTAGACCCTGATAGTAAATCTATTAAAAAAATGTACCCTCGCGATTCAATCACTCACCATCAATTTATAAGCCATAAACGAAAGGCCGACTTTGAGCTAGAAGGTGCCATTTCTTTGATTGATGGTCCTGCACTGATCGCTGACGAACTACTGAATAAGCTTTTTGAATCAGATGTTGTGAAGGAGAAACTTGCTCAAATTTCATCTAAGAAGAAGGAATTCGATCCGCAGGCTTCCCCAAAAAGAAATACCTTGTCTTTGAAAGGGCTTTCTCAAAAAGTTAGTAGTCGAAGAATTTGGCAAGCGCTTGTTGAGACTGAAGATGAAGTATTACCTAAAGTGTCTATAGCGCGACCTCCAGAGATCTTAAGTAACAATGACGTAGTTGTTCGGTTTATTAAAGGAAATCAAGGTGTTGAATTTGACTTAACTCAAGAAAGAGTGCACGTAAAGTTAGACACTGGAACTAAGGTTATTCCAATTGGTAGGCTTGTGGAAGTTGGTCGAGATACTTTGCGTATCGGCAATGTTAGGAAAGTTAATTTTGGTATAGGAGATCAACTGAAACTTGAGAGTAGTTTAGCTGCTGCTTCATTGGCCAAAAGGCAAAAAGCTGTAGAAAACATCCTTAAAGACAGGGCTGTAATTCCTAATTTGGTAGATTATTTCGATATCAATGAAAACATTAAAGCTCATGAACTAAATGAAGAGCCTACTGATGATGAATTAGATTTATATAACGTTTATGGACCAGAAGGTGAGTTAGAGTTTTCTTTGAACCCGCAACAGAGAGCGGCATTCATACAACTTTATAAATATGGTCCTGTGAGCTTATTACAAGGCCCTCCCGGCACTGGGAAAACGTCTTTCATCAGTTCGTTTATTCATTTTGCAGCCACCAAAGGAGCTTCTAAAGTCCTGCTTGTAAGCCAATCACATGAAGCAGTCAACAATGCTGCTGAAAAGGTAAGGAAGTTATTTTCTGAGCAAAATAAAAATGTGACTGTTGTGAGGTTAGGGGATGAGCCGAATATTTCTACTCCGCTATTGGATGTTCATGAAATTGCACTCCAAGACCACTATAGAGAAATCTTTAGAGCTGAATTTAAAAAAAGATTAAAAGATGTTGTTTCTACATTGGCTTTGCCTGATGAATTTGTGGATTTAGCAATAGAGTTTGAATCTAGCTTTGGGATAAAAATTTCGTCAATAACAAAAGCAGCAATTAATTCAGATAGTGAAACTACGGAGTTACTAGCAAGTAGAGAAAAATCTCTGGTAGATAAGTTACTCGGATGGATTCAAAGAAAAGGGATGAATTATTCTGCATATGAAAAAAGTACGGCTAGGGATATGAGGAGCGCTTTTTATAATGAAGCCGCCAACTTGCATGAAGTAACATCAGCAGATTCAATAAATCGATTCCAGCAAATAGTAGAACTTTCGAAGGAATGGTTGGAAGTAATGTCATCTCGTAACGCCCATTTTCAAAACTTTCTTACGAAAACGAGAACGCTGGTTTGTGGTACTTGTGTAGGGATTGCACGTAATCACTACGGCATAAATGAGAATATATATGATTGGGTGATTATAGACGAAGCGGCAAGGTCTTCAGCAAGTGAAATGGCTATAGCTATGCAAATAGGCAAAAGAGTTCTTCTGGTTGGAGATCATAAACAGTTACCTCCCTCATATGAAGAAGAACACTTACTAGCAGCTCATCGAAAGTTACCACAAGTAAAATTGAGCGAATTAGAGCAGAGTGACTTTGAAAGAAGCTTCTACTCCTCTTACGGCAAAGATATTGGGCAGTCTCTCCTAACTCAGTATAGAATGGTTAAACCTATTGGCGAATTGGTGTCTAAATGCTTCTATGAGGGATTGCTTGAAACAGGAAAGAAGTATGCTTCAAAGGACTTAATCCTAAACCTTAAAGGCTTAGATAAAGCAGTTACTTGGCTAGATACATCATCTGCCGGGGACAACTCAACTGAGAAAAAGCCTCAATTCTCTAATGCGAATAAAAACAGCGTTATTAATGAGTACGAAGTCGATGTAATTATAAGATTAATACAAAGATTGATTACCAACAGCAATATTGAAGATAGGTTCGAAAAAGGGAATCAAGAGGAATCTCCAATAGGTGTTATCTGCATGTATGCGGAACAACAAAAACTGATGATCAGAAAAATTAATAGTTTAGCGTGGGCAAGAACTTTACTAGAGAAAAGACTATTAAAGATAGATACCGTTGATAGTTACCAAGGAAAAGAAAATGACATTATTATTCTTTCTCTTGTTAGGAATAATAAGCGTTTTACCGAAGGTTTTGTATCATCAGAGAATCGTGCAAATGTAGCGTTGTCTAGAGCAAAAGAGAAACTATTCATTATAGGTGCTGGTCACATGTGGACAGAAAGGAATCACCAAAGTGCTTTTGGTAAAGTTTTAAACCATATTAAACAAAATAGTGAATGCCAATTGGTGGATGCTAAGAAAGTTAACAAGGAAAGCTAGATATGGAATTTGTAATAAATGAAGTAACATACTCTTTGCCTTGTCGTTCTTTTGTAATTGACTACGCTGTGAGTGAGAAGCGAAAACTAGCTGTTGTTAAAGAGTTTACTATTCGGCTGCTATATTCTTTGAAGGGCATTACTCCCGAAAAAATAGCCAGTTATTTTGGGTTTACTGCTGATGAAACACAGGTAGTTTTGGCTAGCTTACAGGAAGAAAGGCTAATCAAGTGGGATGATGGAAGTGTAGAGCTAACGACTTATGCATATGACAGATTTGAGGAAGTAAATGGAAAAGCTGAACCTAGGTTTTTCGAGGTTGAAGATAAAATTGATAGCGTTACTTTCGATTTACTTTCTTATAAATTAGTTGCTGAAAGCTCTTCAGGATCTGTATCACCTAACAATATGGAAATACCTCTCCCTCAAGATGCTATGGAAAAGTTAACAGAAAAGGCTAAAGCTGCTTTTGATCAACAATTCAATACATTTATTGAGAAGGCTAAAGGTATAGACACATACACTGAAGCAGTCGAGCTTTATAAGATAAACCAAGTCTATAATAGAAATGATAGATTGTTACCAGTAAGAATCAAATACATTGTAACAACAGAAAACTGTCATACGCCATCAATAAAATATATAGATGAATGGATGGAAGACTGGGATGATGATAGATCTCTTTTTTCGTGTATTTGTAGTCAAACAGAGTCCACTGGTTTTGGGCAAACAAATCTAAATATATCTCTTGATGAGTATATTACTCTTACCAAAGACCCGATTATTTTAAATTTCTATCAAAATGAGAACTTTGATTTTCATTCTGCACTTAAAGCCTATGAATCTAATAAAGGGATTTTTGAACTAGAAACAAGAATGTTGGTTGGGAATATTTATTCGACTCAGAATCAAGATTTAATTCAATCATTGTTAGACTACAAACTAGGCGATGGAGCGAAAATACCTAGTAAAGGTGTTCTTTGGTCTGTAGATCCTAGTGATAAAGTATGGGGGCGCGGTCCCGAAATTGAGTCTTTTATACAATCTATTGAGCAGAGGTTAGATGACAGAAAAAGGCCCGTTGGAACAGTTTTAGCTGTTAATGTTCAAAGTAAGCAAGATACCTTCAGGCTGAAAGATCTTTATGGAATTACTAAATGTCACTTCCAAGGATTAAATAAGTATATTGGAAATGGGCAGATTGAGATTTTCCTAATTCCGGGTGTTTTGGTCGCCTGCACTTTTCATTTCTTAATTGAAAATCACTATCCACTTAGTTTACCTATTGGTTTTGTTACAACAGACCACAAACGAATAGAAAGTATCGAAAAGTACTTAATCGAGATTTTTGATAATCCAGCTAATGTAAATAACTACTTTGAAAGGTTTGATGTAGAAGATGATAAAACAGTTTTACATAATAAGGTCATACCTTTGTTTAGTAACCACATAGCAAATACTAAAAATACAAGGAACATTTGAGTGGCTATAGAACAAGGTATTTGGAAAGTTGGTGATAAACCAACAAAATTAAAAACTATTACTTTAGAAAGTGAACAACAGTTAGAGGATCTGATTGTTGCAGACATATCTATTTTAAATGCAAATTGGTTGCTAATTGGTCGTCAAGTTCGAACTGATTTTGATAAATACATTGATTTACTTGCTATAGATGCAAGCGGAAGTGCCATTATCATTGAGTTAAAACGTGATAAAACACCAAGAGATGTCGTAGCTCAAGCACTAGATTATGCTTCTTGGGTGGTCGAAATTGACGATAGTAAATTAGTTGATATTTATCATGATTACAGTACGAAATGCGCAATATCGGAACAAAGTTTGGATAGGGCGTTTGAGTCAAAGTTCGGTGTTCCTTTCAAAGATGTTAACTATGACGGCTCACACCAAATGGTAATTGTAGCTGCTGCATTGGACGCAAGTTCAGAACGGATCATTAACTATTTAAATGACAAAGCTAAAATACCTGTTAATGCTGTGTTTTTTACAGTATTTGAGGATGGAATAAACCAGTATTTAAGCCGAGCTTGGATGATAGCACCAGAAGAAACCCAAGAGCGCGTTATTTCAAAATCAACAAAAGAGCCTTGGAACGGTGAGTTTTATGTTTCTTTTGGGCATGGTAAAGAGCGGCATTGGAATGATGCTTTAAAATATGGATTTGTTTCAGCGGGTCGAGGGCGTTGGTATTCCAATACATTAAATATGTTAGATATTGGTGATCGTGTATGGATTAAAATTCCTCAAACGGGCTTTGTTGCTGTTGGAAAAGTTGCTGGTGAAATTTCAAGAGCAGAAAACTATCAGTTTTTAAAGCAAGATAATAAAACCTTACTAGACTTAGACACTGATGGTGACTATTCAAATTTTACTAATTTAGACGATGATGATGCTGAATACCTGATTCCTGTTGAATGGATTAAGGCTGTGCCGTTGGCTCAAGCATTTAATGAAACAGGATTGTTTGGAAACCAGAATTCAGTCTGCAAACCACAAACACCCAAATGGTCGCATACTGTTGAAAGAGTAAAAACGCATTTCAATCTTTAGAATTAATATTCTAAAAGCAAATATGAGTACTTTTTAAAATAATCTCAAATTACGAGTCCCTAGGGGACTCAATCTCCAGTGAGTCCCAAATCTCAATTTAGAGTCCGTTTGTCAGGCTAGACACCTTTTTAAATACTTTTATACTCTATTTAACATAATATATATTATGCGAAATTAAGTATATGGAGGTTTAGGGGCGTTGATGCCAGTATTATTAGTTGGTTTGTCGTGCGTGATGGCTTACATACTTTTTTGGCATAGCGTCGCGCTGTGTTAGCCAAATGAAATAAAACGTGCAGAAAATGTGGTTAGCTTAATTAATATAATATGCGTGAGATTTAAATCTGAGTGATAAGTGGCGGCATTGCCTCTCACATTTTACGTAGCTGAACGTTTGAATGAGCGTTGTATTGACTGATGTCATTGCTCGTTTTAAATGAACGCCCAAAGACACAATACATAATTAGAAATGGCATAACGTCTAACTAACGGTGAAAGAAAAGAAAAACGGATTTACTCCTAACTATTGGCTGCATAATTTGGCTGAATAATAACGGGCACTTGTAGCTAGCAATCTGTTTTGTAAAACCTACAGATAGCATTTTATTTTAAGAAATAATGTTTTTCTAACGTGGCAATATCATCTTCAAAGCTTAGTTTTTTCAGGCTTCTTTTATAGGTACTTTTGGCAGTATTGATTGCGTTTACGCTCACATCTTCATCGGGTAATTTAGATAACGCTTCTAATGATTTGAGTAATTGAACAGAAACTTCAATCATATTCGCGCCGTCCCGCGCTATAGGTGTAAAGGCGTCATTAAACATATCTGCGGTATTAAGTTTTGGTACGGTAACATTTGTGTACTTTTCTAATTGCTTATTTTTATCACTGTGTTGAGAGTCTTTCTTTTCGCTGTGGTTAACGTTGTTGTTTTCTTTACGTGACCAATATGTCAGCAAGCGTGTGTAGCTGCCAATAATGCTTATGGCGGTGCCTGGGTCGTTAACTGATGGCGATAACGCTCTAGCGCCTATTTCCGCCAATACAATAAGACCAAACCTAGGATCGGCCTCAAACGAACGTTCGTCACCAATATTGAACGCTGATATTAGTGTGCCTTTTGACGCAGTGATTGCACCGTGCTTTAGTTGCTGGCCAGTAGCGGCGTTCGATTCTATATACGCAAGAGGTTTATCAGGGGTAACAAAATCTCCTGGCAATACTTGAATGTGCACCCGCGCATTGTTGTTACTGGCCCAGGTATGGGCTTTGGGCATATCGACAAGTTGTACGTACCCTATTTCGTCAGTAAAAATGGGTTCTGCCCCCTGCTCTACTAACGCGTTTATGTTGGGGGGAATGGTGCCCGCTAACCTTGGGTTGTTAATACGATGGTGTATGGCTTTGCTAGCAGCATCTTCTACCTTTTTCACGGTTGACCCTACACGCCCTAGCCTAGCAACGCTGTCTACCCAGCGAATAAACGTGAGTATAACCACGGCAAAGACAATACCTGTAAGAACAAACAGTAGAAACACGCCAGCATCTGCAAAAAAGGCGTTTTTTGCCGTAGTTAATGCAACAACGCTGAATATAAATGCGCCTACAAACGTAGATAATGCGTTTTGTGATACATCATCAGCAATCAGTAAGCTGACAGATCGCGGTGTTGATGAGCGACTAGCCGAGGCATACGCGTTCACCATAGTGCCTGCAGAAAAAGTGGCAATGACCAACATGCTTGAGGCCATTATTGACAGCAAGGCTTCCACCGACGCTTGATCTATAACGGGTAAATGCTCGGCAATGGGGAGTCCATCTGCAATTTTCGCTGTAAATACGGCCGCGATGGACAATACGCAAAAGGTTAAGGGCTTTACCCACAAACGCTCTTTAAAGCGATATACAAGAAAGCGAAATTTATCTACTGATATGGGTGCATCCATGGTGACTTCCTTTATATGACAACGGTATTTCGCGTTGTGGGCGTTATTTGTTTCTACGGCTATTACCCGAACATCGTTTAGAACAGTATTTTACCTGAGCCCAATTTTTCTCCCATTTCTTACGCCAAACAAAAGGTCGCAGGCACACTGGACACATTTTTTCGGGTAGTTCAGACTTCTTCATTATTCTCCAGCTTATTGATAAAGGCATTGGCGTGTGCTTTCATTGCATCAATATTGTCGTCTTTCATACGCTCATAGGTTTTATATATCATTGCCATACGTGGGTTCCCCTTTAGCTTTTCTTTTTGTTGGCTAATGAAATTCCAGTATAAGTAATTAAATGGGCATGCTTTTTCGCCGGTTTTTTTAGAGACGTGATAACCGCAATTTTTGCAGTAGTTAGACATCTTGTTGATGTAACTGCCGCTAGCAACATAGGGTTTACTGGCTAAGTGGCCTCCGTCACTGTACAAGATCATTCCCGCGACGTTGGGAAGCTCTACCCACTCGTAGGCATCGGCATACACTAAAAGGTACCACTGCTGAACGTCGTTGGGACTTAACCCTGCAAGCAAACAAAAATTACCAATAACCATTAAGCGTTGAATGTGATGTGCGTATGCATTGGCTTTGGTTTCTTTAATGCACTGGCGCATACAGTTCATGTTGGTTTGTGTATCCCAGAAGAATGCGGGAAGACTACGGGTGTGGTTAAAGTAGTTACCTGTCTTTAGTCCCGGCATGAAATACCAATAGAAACCTCTCACGAATTCTCGCCAACCAAGAATTTGTCGAATAAACCCTTCTACAGAGTTCAGCGGCGCGGTGCCTGCGTAATACGCTTGTTCTGCTGCGCTTATACATTCTAACGGGGTTAATAGCCCGCAATTTAGGTAAAGCGCTATGTGTGAATGGTATAGCCAAGGTTTACCTTCAATCATGGCGTCTTGATACTGCCCAAATTGAGGTAACCTTTCGTCAATAAAGGTGTTTAAGACTTGAAGGGCTTGTGTGCGGGTGACCGCATAATGAAAGGGTGTTAGGTCGCCAAAATGGTCACAAAAATTATCTTCAACCAGTGATATTACTTCTTGTGTAACAATATCGGGGGCAAATTTTGAATGCAGGGGAACCTGTTCTGTTGCGCTCATGGGTTCTCTATTTTGAGCGTCATAATTCCACTTCCCACCTACGGGGTTTTTGCCTTCCATTAAAATCCCATGTTTTCTGCGCATTTCCCGGTAAAAAAATTCCATACGATACTGCTTACGACCGTCGGCCCACTGTTTAAATTCGTCAATGGTGGCCAAAAAACGTGGGTCATCTTCTATGGTAACAGGTACATTTAATACCTGTTGCCATTGCTGCATGCTTTTGTATAAGCGGTATTCGCCGGGCATGGTAACTTTCACGTGGTCGAAGCTACCCTTCGCTAAGGTATGTTTTATTTGTTCAAGTAAACTGCCTTTGTTTTCTGCTGAGTCATATTTTATATAGGTTACCCCAAAGCCGTGTTCTGTTAACTGCTTTGCAAAATGACGCATCGCACTAAATAAAAAAGCGATTTTCTTTTTATGATGTTTTACATAGGTAGCCTCTTCTTTCACTTCTGCAAGCAAAACGCGATCGTTCGCTTTATCCGCCTGACTGAGTACCGGTAGACTTGGCGTGAGTTGGTCTCCAAGCACAAGAATAAGAGTTGCCATTCACCTACCCCTTTAATTGTTGAAACGCATCTAAAGCACGTTCGCGGGATGCTTTTAAATCGACAATGGGTTTGGGGTAATGGGTACCTAGTTCAAGGTTTGCTTCTTTGGCAATAATGGGTGGCGTTTCCCATGGTTTATGAATGTATTTATCGGGTAGGTCTTTAAGCTCAGGGCAATATTTTCGTACGTACTTACCTTGCTTATCAAACTTTTCCCCTTGCAGTATGGGGTTGAATATTCGGAAGTACGGTGCCGCATCGGCGCCGGTGCCAGCTACCCATTGCCAACTTGCACTGTTGCTTGCTAAGTCAGCATCAAGCAAGCAGTCCCAAAACCACTTTTCTCCCTCATGCCAACTCAGTAATAGGTTTTTTACCAAGAACGAGCCCACGATCATTCTTACACGGTTGTGCATATAGCCGGTTTGCCACAACTCTCGCATGCCTGCATCTACAATAGGAATGCCAGTGTTGCCCTGCTGCCACGCTCGTAATGCTTTGTTATCACTTCGCCAATTAAATTTATCAAACTTTTCGTTAAAGTTTTTATTCGGCAAGGTGGGGAAATGAAACAGTAAATAGTAACTGAATTCTCGCCACCCTAATTCACTCAAATAGGTATCTATGCTTTTATCTTCTGAATGACCAAACTTGTCTTTGATGGCATACCAAATCTGGTTAGGAGAAATTTCTCCAAAGTGCAAGTGAGGAGAAAGTTGAGATGTGCCGGTGACAGACGGTATATCCCGTTTATCTTTATACGATCTAGCCCCTTGCTGAATAAAAGTAGCAAGCTTGTCTGCCGCGCCTTCTTCACCGGGGTGCCAATGGTTTGGAAAGTTAGAAGCCCAATCCAGTGATGGGAGCAGTGTCAAACTATCAATACTATCACCTTTATTTTTTACATCAGCATAAGTGATACGCGAAGGCGTTGATTCTGGGTAGCGTGGCGGCTCTACATTTAAGCAGCCTTTTCGATAATAAGGCGTAAATACTCGGTATGGCGTCTTATCTTTCTTAAGCACCTTCATAGGCTCCCACAACAAGGCACCGTTAAAACTCTGAGGTTGAGCCCCCTTTTCAATGAGTTTTTTCTTTATGGCCTTATCGCGATTTATTTGCCAAGGTTCATAGCAACGGTTCCAGTATATGTGTTTAACATCGAAGGTTTCCATCAAGGATAAGACTATCGTTTCTGCATCGCCTTTAAAAATTTGCAAATGGCCGTTTAGTCTTTTATTCAGACTGCTGAGCGAGTGATGCAACCACCACTTACTGGCCCCTCCAGGCTCTCGTCCGTCTGGCGTTTTCGTGTCGTAAATATAAATGGGAATAATGTTTCCCGACGCGCAAGCAGCATTCAAAGCGGGGTTATCTTTCACTCGCAAATCCTGCCTAAACCACATGATGCTTACTGGAACCGTCACAATTTTTCCTTTTTTAATGAGTCTTTATTAAGGTTTAGTTCGTAGTGTTTTAATCAACAACCTGTCTTCTACGTTTTACTGGGGCGTAAAGATCCTGTAGTTAAAAATAAACCTGTGATTAATATGGATAATATAAATACTCAGCCTGCGAACACCGCCGAATCACACCTTCGACAGACTCGTGGTCTATTTTGGTTCAGATACGACCTTCGCTTACATGACCATGCTGCACTAGCGGCAATGACTCGCTTAGTTGACGAAATGACCCTTGTGTATATTCTCGATGAAAGCTGGTTTTGTCCAAATGCTTATGGCGTTCAGTCAATGGGCGAACACAGATATCAATTTTTAATGGAATCGCTTTCAGACTTACATAACGCATTAACCAGTGTAGGGCATGAATTGGTTGTTATCACGGGTAATGTGGCCGAAGTGCTTGTTGAATTATTGACTGAAAATAGCTTTAGTCATCTAGGTGTTAGTCATTACGGTGGCTTTAATGAGGTTAAAGAAGTCGACGTTATTCAGCAATATTTCCCAGCGGTAACCATGGTCACTGGCAATACGTGTTCTTTGTACAGTCCCGCCACACTGCCATTTGATGTGAACGACACTCCCGATGTGTTTTCGCCATTTCGCCGCAAAATTGAAAAACACGGCGTGAATATTCCAGCGTCAGATGATGTTACCCATTGGCCATTGTCTTTCACACCTCGCATGAATAAATCCCGTACGATGACGTTGAGTGCGCCACCACAACTTGATGACGAATGCACTGAAACTTTTACAGGAGGAGAGCGTGCCGCCCTTGCGCATTTACATCGCTATCTCTTTGATTGGAAAGGTGCTTCAACTTACAAAGAAACCCGAAACAGCCTCGATAATTGGCGAGACAGTACCAAGTTATCTCCTTGGTTAGCCATTGGTGCCTTATCACCTAAGACGGTGATGAGACAACTGTTTGCGTTTGAAGAAAAGCACGTTAAAAACGACTCTACTTATTGGGTTTATTTTGAATTGCTTTGGCGAGAATTCTTTTTCTGGTTACAACAAAAACATGGAAGTAAGTGGTTTGCCTATTCAGGCATTCATGGAAAGCAGCCAAATACCAGCCACGACCCTCAGGCATTCTTATCATGGTGCAATGGCACTACGGGTTACCCCATCGTTGATGCTTGTATGCGGCAACTGGCAAAAACCGGTTTTTTATCTAATCGAGGGAGGCAAATCGTCGCCAGTTGTTTTGTGCATGAGCTGCGCCAAGACTGGCGGTATGGCGCAGCTTGGTTCGAGCACAAATTAATTGATTTTGATGTAGGGAGTAATTGGGGGAACTGGCTTTATCTCGCTGGCGTCGGGAGTGATCCAAGAGGCCATAGGCAATTTAACTTGCTTAAACAGACAGAAGCCTACGACCCCAACGGAGAATTTTGCAATAAGTGGCTGTCATAGATACCTCAGAGGTCACGTTAATTTGGTTAAAGCGTGATTTACGACTACGAGATCACGAACCGCTTTATCGGGCGATACAAAATAACGAAGCTATTATTTTGTTTTACTGTTGGGAGCCTAGCCTCATGAGCGACCCGCATATGTCTGATCGGCACTGGCAGTTTGTACACCAGAGTTTAGAGGCCATAAACGCGCAAGTGCCGGCTTCAATAAGCGTTTTGCAGCTTCATATGGAAATGTTGGCGGCATTGGACTTTCTTAGCCAACATGTTGGGGTTACGCGTATCAGAAGTCACCAAGAAATCGGTGTTTCGGTTACGCATAACCGAGATTTGGCAGTGGCCGAGTGGTGTAGCCGGAATCAAGTGACATGGCATGAAGCCAAAAGCGGCGCGGTTATCAGAGGATTGCCGAACAGAAAAGCGTGGCAAAGTCATTGGGAGTTGACCATGCATGCTCCTACTCTAGACCCTGATTTATCCCAAGCTAATTGGTTCCCTTGGCAGCATCTTCCAGTGATGAAAACCCGTGTGTATCAACCCTCGCTAGTACAACATGCTCTAATGCAACCCGGGGGGGAACCTCGCGGTTGGCACGTCATGCATCATTTCTTTAAAGGTAGAGGCGAACGGTACCACCGCGATATTTCTGCACCGCTAGCTTCGCGCACGTCCTGCACACGATTAAGCCCCTACATCGCGTGGGGAAATCTATCGATTAAGCAGGTTTACCAGTTTGTTGTACACCAGAAGGCAGCGAAAGAACACACGACGAAATCGTGGCGAAGCGCCATTAACGCCCTGCTCTCGCGGTTACACTGGCATTGCCATTTTATTCAAAAATTTGAAAGTGAACACGACATGGAGTGTCGGCCTATTAACAAGGCATACAACCAATTTCCATACATTGATGGCCCAGAGGCAGAGCGGCGCTTTTACCTTTGGAAAAACGGACGCACAGGCTATCCGTTGGTCGATGCCTGCATGCGGGCGTTGAAAGCCACGGGCTATTTGAATTTTAGAATGCGTGCCATGGTTACCAGCTTTTTATGCCATCACTTAAATGTGCATTGGCTAAAGGCTGCTCACTATTTAGCGAGCCAGTTTTTAGACTTTGAACCAGGCATTCATTATCCACAAATTCAGATGCAGGCTAGCGTAACAGGCGTCCACACTGTTCGCCTGTATAATCCTCATACGCAATCTCAACGGCTAGACCCTAATGGAGAGTTTATTAAGCGATGGGTGCCAGAGCTTTCTCTGTTGCCTTCCGACGCCTGTCATGCTCCTTGGATGTTAGGTCCGTTAGAGTGTGTGATGCTAGATTTTGACCTTGTTCGTGATTATCTACCGCCCATTCTCGACATTTCTTATCACTCAAAGTTAACGGCTGACCGTTTATGGCAGTACCGAGAACGAGACGATGTCTTACAAGAAGCGCAACGTATTGTTAGGCGTCATACATTAAGCCATAGCCCGTCTCGACAATGGGTAAGTCAACAGATGCGCAAAACGAAATGATCATTTCGCTCGGTGCACTGTTACATTGTGCCATGAGTTTCACTATTCATGACATCATGAGGGCTAGCGGTTATTTTTTCTTAACCACTCATTTAACAATTTAATTTGGCCACACTTGTACGCGGCATACATTAGCCTGACTGAATTAGACACTGCTTCACTGTCACTCCATCCGGTTTTTTCGCGAATTTCATCGTAGCAAAGCTTTGCTTCTGGCGAGACATAACCGCGAACCAGTTTTTTACCTGCTTCTCGTTGGCGTTCACGAAAGCGACGTTGCTTATCAGCGTTCGCTTTTGCTTTGTCTTTTACTGTACTTTTTTTGGTTTTTTCTGTCATAGTAATCACAAGCTCGTTAGATATTCGAGTTTACCATGCGTTTTTGTGAAGAAAAATGACTGTTCAGAGTTGTTTGGCTTACAAGTGTTCGCTAAATTAGCATCGTAATTTTTAAAACAACGAGTTGGGAATGTCAGAACAGAAAAACAGCTTTAATAGAGACGACCTTTTAGCCTGCAGTCGCGGTGAAATGTTTGGCCCGGGAAACAGTCAGTTACCTGCGCCAAATATGCTAATGATGGATCGTATTGTGTCTATAACAGAAGACGGCGGTGAGCACGGTAAGGGTGAAATTATCGCCGAATTGGATATTTCACCAGACCTTTGGTTCTTCGATTGCCACTTCCCTGGTGATCCCGTCATGCCAGGCTGCTTGGGCTTAGACGCCATGTGGCAATTAGTTGGCTTTTTCTTAGGTTGGAGCGGCGGTCCAGGTAAAGGGCGAGCGCTTGGTGTGGGTGAAGTGAAATTTACCGGCCAAATTTTACCAACAGCGAAAAAAGTGACTTACAAAATCACCATGAAACGTGTCATTAAGCGCAAGCTGTTTATGGGCATGGCTGATGGTGTGGTTGAAGTTGACGGTAGAGAAATCTATGTAGCGAAAGATTTAAAAGTCGGTTTGTTCCAAGATACCTCAAACTTTTAGCCAGTTTCGCTAAGGGCGCACACGTTGTTGCCCCTATAATGAAAAAAGCCCCGCTAGGGGCTTTTACATGCATAATCATTAAAAGAGAAGGCGTTACTTGACGCTCAGTCCTATGTGCCTATCCTCTACTGCCTCACGCCAGCCTCCTAACCATTGAGAGCGCGCATCGTTCTGTTGAAAAGGACATATGTCCTTAGAACGACCGCTAATTCCTGCCTGATACCCTTTTGAATGGGCGCGTGTCAGTTTGTCTCTTTTTTGTCTTTTCATTGATTAGCCTCTTGTCTTTGTTGGATGTGCAACAAAACTTTTCCTAGGCGCTCTACATCTATTTTGTCGATAGTGCCGGAAAATTTTTTAGTGCACACTACTGTGATAGTGCAACTGACCAAATGGTTCAAGATAAATTACAAGTTAAATGGCTTGACAAACCATAAGATGATGAAGATTTGAGGATTTTATTGTTACACTTTTTATGCATAAATATTTCATTTTTTAAATGCATAAGTAATAAAAAAGCCGCTCTAGAAAGAGCGGCTTCAAAACAGGTTTCTTAACCCTTTTACTTGAACCAGCGTCGGCGGATGAAGGCCATACCAGCAAGCAGCAATAACCCTAACTGAGAGGAACTTGCCCCTGAGCGTTCATAAGGCTCATCCTCTTCTTCCACATCACAGTCTTCAATGGTGCCTGTCGAGGGGGTTAGTTTTACTGCGACAATTGAATCCACTTCTACCGTCTCACCTTCAGAATTGATAATTTCAACCCCAGTAATATAGGTGCTTGCTTTCTTGATCCTCGCGTTAGCAATAATTTCGTCGTCATCATTGATATCCAACGCTTCTACTAGCTCATAGTCGCTATCACAAGAAATGAGATCGTTAAGGTCAGTAAATTCTTCGGTCTCAATGTCGTACATGAACGCATGTGTTTCGCGCAATGTATCTGACGTTGCTTCAATATCGGCTTTACCTACAATGATATTGTTGTTGTTTATCGCATTGGCAATAACCGCAGACGTCGTGAAAAAGCCATCGGGGTAAACTTGTTCTGTGGTGTCTAGGTTGTAAGCAAATAAACGCGCACGAGCAATATCGCTGTACGCACGTAAAACCGCACCTGTTACCCAATTATTGTCGTTAATGGCAATCGCTTGGCTAAGCAAGTTTTCTTCCCGTGGTAGTAATTCCACCGTTTCACCATCACGAAATACGGTGGCAACGCGTTCGCTCTCCGTTAACCCCGAAGAGTTAGGGCGAGTAATGGTAACCGTGTCGCCGGTTAAGCCCTCGCCCACAGCAATGCCTTGGTTATTAATATCATAAGCATAGGTAAAATAATGGGTTGTGCTGTCTTCATCAGGGTCGAACAATAACGGGAAGGTATCCGTACTAATGATGTCGCCATTAACGTCAATTTGCCAAATCGTAGCATTCACTTCTGAGGCAAGGATAAAGCTCGACATAAAGCTAGTTGAATTGGTAACGAAGTAACTTGAAATACGTGGCACGTTAAAGTCGCCAGCGTAGATGTTGTAGTAACAGCGCCCTTCAGGGATATCGCCACGCAATTCATCGTCTTCACAGATTTCGATGGCATCATCCACCGTATCTAGAAAGCTCACCGTACTAAACCCAGCCACTTGCAGGTTACTGTTAATGGCACGGGCAGAAGCAAAACCACCTAGCGTGTCATCAACGGGCGTTAAAATACTGGTGTTATTAGAGGATTGTACGAAGGCTTGCTGTGTTGATTCAGGATACGTGTAGTTGATGGTATTGCCATCTTCATCTTCGTATTCATCTAAAATAACCAGACCTGTTGAGTCGCCAACGATGAAGTTACCGTTTAAGCTATCTTGACCAATGGCTTCAACCGACTGCGTGTAATCGTCAAACTTGTCGGTGACTTCGTCCAGCCCTGGCACCAAATCAAAGTCGTTGGTGTCAGTCATATAGGTACGATAGCTCGTTAGCTTTTGCCCTACAGAGGCGCTTTGGTTGCTAATGAGGTAGCTTACAATAAACGTATAGTCAGCGTCAGTGAATACACCTTGACGTGCATCGTCTTCATTTTCTAACGAGCCGCCGTAGAGGTCGAAGAAGGTGGTATCGTCTTCTAATTGTTCCACATCTACCGGTGGGTTGTACTCCGATTCTACCGTGGCTAGCATCTTGCCAGCGTTATCAATTGAGGTGGCAAAGTAATTTCTACTTTTGTCCTCTAAAGGAAGAGGCGTCACTGAATAGGTTGCGGCTAAGGCCGAAACACTTCCTGTTGCCAACAGAACGGCGGCGGCAAGCTGAGTTCGTTTCATCTAAAATCCTATTTACTGCTGATTATCTTCCAGCATACTTTCTAATTCATCCCAGCGCGAATACTTAAGGGCTAGGGCGTTTTCTTTATCTGCTAAGCGCGATAATGTTTCTGCAGTGGTGTCATTGTCCTGTCTAAAAAATTCAGGGTCATTCACTTGCAATTGTAACGCTTCAACGTCACTTTCCAACTGTTCTATGTCAGCGGGCAGTGTTTCTAGTTCACGTTGGTCTTTGTATGATAACTTTTTCGTCTTACGGGGAGAAGACTTATGGCTAGGACTATCACTTGTTGATTTAGTTTCATTCTTTACTTTAGCTTTTTCTTCTTTCGTCACAGCCTGACGTTGAGCGTCTCTTTCTTTGTACCAATTCTCAACATCCGTAAAGCCACCAATGAACTCTCTTAACTCCCCTTCTCCTTCAAATACCACACAGCTGTTAGCCACGTTGTCCACGAATTCTCTATCGTGGCTTACCAATAACACAGTACCTTGATACTCATTCAATAAGGTTTCCAGCATTTCCAACGTTTCTACATCAAGGTCGTTGGTGGGTTCATCGAGAACAAGAACATTGCTAGGTTTAAGCATGAGTTTGGCAAGCATAAGGCGGTTTTTTTCACCACCAGACAGTGATTTAACCGGTGCGTTTACGCGTTCAGGCGTGAACAGATAGTCTTGGAGATAGCTGATGACGTGACGTGGATGACCATTCACCATAAGATCACGCTTGCCATCACCTACCGCATCAATGACGGTTTTTTCTAAATCCAGCCCGTGTCTATGCTGGTCAAAGTAAGCCACTTCAAGGTTAGTGCCTTGTTTCGCTATTCCGTTATTAGGCTGTAACTCACCAAGAAGAAGTTTAATCAGGGTACTTTTACCGCAACCATTAGGGCCGATAAGCGCGAGTTTGTCGCCTCTCATTACGTTGAGCGAAAGCCGTTTGACAATGGTTTTTCCGCCAATACTGTACGCAAGATCTTTGACTTCAAATACCATTTTACCTGAGCGTGCGCCCTGATGTTGGCCCACCACGGCATTCCCTTGTACAACGCGTCGGGCATGACGTTCCTCGCGTAACTTTTTAAGTGCACGAACACGCCCTTCATTGCGGGTGCGTCGGGCTTTTATACCTTGACGAATCCACACCTCTTCTTGGGCTAGCTTTTTATCGAACTCTGCATTTTGTGCCGCTTCGACTTCCAGGTCGTGTTGCTTCTTCTCTAAATAAGTTTCGTAGTTGCCGGGATAACTGGTGATTGTCCCTCTGTCTAAATCTACGATACGGGTAGCCATACTGCGAATAAACGCGCGGTCATGGCTAACAAAAACAATGGCGCCATTGTAGTTAGACAAACTCGATTCAAGCCAGCGAATCATTTCTATATCAAGGTGGTTAGTTGGTTCGTCCAGTAACAACAAATCGGGTTGGCGAACTAACGCGCGGGCTAAAGCCGCTTTTCTGCGCCATCCGCCAGACAAGGTGGATAATGATATCTCTGGCTCGAGTTTTAGCATGGTCAGGGTTTGTTCAATTTGCTGTTCAAACTGCCACGCATCGCGCGCTTCTAATATCTCTTGTAGCGCCTGAAGTTTATTCAGGTTCACTTCACTCGGATCTTCGGCGACTAACCGAGTTTGATGGAAATAAGCTTTTAATGTTTCCCCAATATCTGCGAGCCCTTCAGCCACATAGTCAAACAAGGTTACATCGGTTGTTTGAGGCGGATCTTGTTCAAGCCGCGCAATAATAGTGTTATTTTCGATGATACGCTGGCCGTCGTCAGCAATAATATCACCCGCTATCACTTTCATTAGGGTGGATTTGCCGCTGCCGTTTCGGCCCACTAAACATACCCGTTCTTTTGGTTGAACCAGCAGTTCTACACCATCAAGCAAAGGGGGATTACCGTAAATAACAGTGATGTTTTTTAACTGCAAAATACTCACTGTAAAAATGTCTCCAAGGTACTACTGTCAAATGGCCAACCTATCTCACGGTTATTGTCTGCACGTTTCAGCACGGGAATGCGTGCGCCGTACAAATGATATAAGTTGGCATCGTTGCGAATATTGACTTTTTCAATGTCTAACGCGGAATACATAGCGGTTTTGCTTAACTCTAATTCCGCTAAATCACACAAACTGCACTGCGGGCCGGTGTAAAACACTATTTTCATAACGTTAAAACCCAACATTGGTGGATGTTTCCTTTGCGGGCAAAGTCCTCTGGAATGGTTTCCTTGGTAATATTTTCTATTTCGAAACCTAGAGTTTCAAGGGCTGCGCTATCCAGTTTAAAACCACGTTTATTATTAGAAAAGATAATCGTGCCTTTTTCATTTAGGCATTTGTGCGCATGGGTAAGCATCATAATGTGATCTCGTTGTACATCCCATGTGCTTTGCATTCGCTTTGAATTAGAAAACGACGGTGGATCAATAAAGATTAAGTCGTACTTTCCTTTATGGTCGCTTAACCAGGTGGTGCAATCCGCTTGAATAAACGCGTGAGGGCCTTGCAGTTTGTTTAATGCGACATTCTTTTTTGCCCAGTCTAAATAGGTTTTAGACATATCTACAGTGGTCACCGATTTCGCCCCGCCCTTAGCGGCAAATACCGACACACTGCCTGTGTAGGAAAAGAGGTTCAAAACATCTTTTCCCTTCGCGAGCTGCATCACTTTTTGGCGGGTATTTCTATGATCTAAGAATAAACCCGTATCGAGATAATCGGTTAGGTTGACAAGAAACTGAGCGCCGTTTTCGTGCACCGTCATCATTTCGCCAGTTTGATTGAATTTCTCGTACTGCTTTGTACCTTTTTGTTGGCTGCGTACTTTTAATGCAATCTGTTTTGGCGAAACACCAGTAACGGTTGGCAAATACAACAACACTTCTTGCAAACGTTTACGGGCTTTGTCTTCTGACACGGTTTTAGGTGGCGCATACTCTTGCACCACAAGCCAATCATCGTATCGATCAATGGCCACGTTATAGTCAGGTAAATCTGCATCGTAAATTCGGTAACAATTGGTATCGGTCTTTTTAATCCAGCTTTTCAATCGTTTCAGGTTTTTCTTGAGTCTATTGGCAAACTCATGATCACCCGCATCCTCATTAAACTGCACCACGTTTTCTTCGTTCAATGCATAATTAACAAGTCGACACTCAAGCTTTCCATTATTCATGGCATAGTCTTTCGAGGCGCGAAGTTTAAGGACGCGTAATAGATCGCGGTTACTACTCAGCAAGGTAACATGCCAGCCTTTCCATGCTTCTTTGAAGCGTTTGCCCCAGTCATTAAAAAGTGGAATAAGTGAGGTTAATTCACCTAATCGTTCACCGTACGGCGGGTTTGACACTACAAACCCCGGAACGGCCGTGGGCGGAGAAGATTTTGTTGCATCTTGTACACTAAAGGAAATATCGCTAAACACGCCGGCAAAGTCAGCGTTAGCTTTTGCAATACTTACCATTTTACGGCTGGAGTCCGCTGCGTAAATGCCGGTTGCGGCGGGCTTTTGTGAAGCAAGGGCACTTTCAACTAAGGCATCCCAAATGGCGGCTTCGTGTCCTAGCCATTTGTTAAAACCCCAAAATTGTCGTTTCATACCTGGTGCAATATTGCGGGCAATATAGGCGGCTTCGATGGCTATAGTGCCTGATCCGCACATGATATCCGTAAGTGGGGCTTCGGTATTTTCCGTCCAGCCACTACGCATAAGCATCGCGCAGGCAATATGTTCTTTTAGGGGCGCATCACCGGTTTGTTGGCGGTAGGCGCGTTGGTGGAGACTGGCTCCTGCCATGTCTAGACCAATAATAACGTTATCCCTTTGCAGCCGCGCATAAACAGGGAAATCTGGTAATTTACGTTCGACAGAAGGTCGCGCCAACCCTTGCTCTACAAATTGATCCACAATGGCGTCTTTTATTTTAACTGCGCCAAACTGGGTATTTTTTATGGCAAAGTTGGTACCAATAAATTGTACAGATAAGGTATGGGATGATGCCATGTGTAACTGCCAGTCCACCGACATGGCCGTGTCATAAAGGGCATCGGCATCATTGGCTTTACCGGTAGCGAGTACCCAAATGACTCGGTTGGCTAGCCGAGACCACAGACAAAGCCGATAAGCGTCTTCTTTGCTGCCTTCAAACTGCATCATGCCTGGCGCTAGTTTAATTTGCGCATCAGGACACAAGGTCAGAATTTCTTGTTTAAGAAGTTCATCTAATCCGCGACTGGTTGTTACCAGAATAGTATTCATTCAATTACCTGATAGAGCGCACACCATGGTGTGCGCGATTTTGTCAATTTTGGTGTTTTTTTAGCGACAGTGTTTTGCCGCTATTATAACGCTTTTACAATTCGGTTAACGAGGCTTGGGCCTTGATAAATAAACGATGAGTACACTTGTACTAATGATGCCCCAGCATCCAGTCGGGCTTTTGCCGTTTCTGGTGAATCTATGCCACCTACTCCGATGATAGGGATAGCTCTGTCTAATGCGGCAGAAAGTTTCTTGGTAACATTTAAACTCATGTCAGTCAGTACGGACCCGCTTAGGCCACCGGTTTCGTCGCCATGCAGTAACCCTTTCACTTGCTCACGAGACAAGGTCGTGTTGGTGGCTATCACGCCGTCCATTTTACTGTTTATCAATGAGGCTGCAATGCTAGTAATTTCATCGTCGCTAAGATCTGGCGCTATTTTAATAAATAAGGGAACGTATTTACCGTGGGTTTGCGTTAAGGTTTCTTGTGCGGCTTTCAGCCCTGCAAGTAATGCATCTAGCGCTGCACCATATTGCAAGTTTCTTAACCCAGGTGTATTGGGAGATGAAATATTGATAGTAACGTAGCTCGCATAAGGATACACCTTGTTCAAGCAAATGAGATAATCGTCTAACGCTTTCTCGTCTTCAGTATCTTTATTCTTCCCTATATTGATGCCAATTGGGCCTTTAAATTGCGCCGTTTTTACCTGTTCTACGAGGTGATCTACCCCTTTATTATTGAACCCCATGCGGTTAATTATGGCTTGTTTTTCAGGGATGCGGAATAACCGAGGCTTCGGGTTTCCTGCCTGAGGGCGAGGCGTCACTGTGCCAATTTCTACAAATCCAAACCCCATTTGGGCAAACGCATCAATACAATCCCCGTTTTTATCTAGCCCGGCCGCCAAGCCTACTGGGTTATCAAATGTGATCCCTGCTACCGTCACCGGTTTCTTGACAGTTGTGGTGCTATACATCCATTTTAATGGCGTATGTTGCGTTTTATTTAGCCAGTTTATGGTGAAATCGTGACTTTTTTCAGGTTCGCATTGAAGCAGTAGTTTTTGCACTAATGATTGCATGGGTGTTTTCGATCACTTAATTGGTATAAAAAAGCCCTGATAAACAGGGCTTGGACATCTCTGAATGCGTGTATTCTAATGGTTAGACTTCACGCTTAAAAGCATCAATTCACGTAATGCGACAGAAAACTTCGCAAATTCGTGAGTTGTACTGGTTTTAAACTCAGACATCATGTGATACCAACGCTTCAACAACACCTGATTACTCTCAATCCATTCATCGAGAATTTGATCGGCATCGTCAATATCTGGGTTAGAGTGCAACAAATTTGCTGTAATTGAGCGCTGTTGCCAGTCAAGCTCTTCACGGTAAGATGCCCTGGCCAGGGCTTGCCAATGGTTACTGACCGCTTGGTTGTTGATTTGATCTAAGAACCAGTGAAGTTCTAAACGAGAGCCTAACTGGAAGTATAAGCGCGCGATAACGTCTGTGCTGTGTTTGTTCGAGCTAACCACTTGAGCTAAATCGAAACTTGAGAACATATTAGAGAAACTTGCCACCTTGTAAGCGATGTCTTGTGGTACACCTTGCCTCGCGTAGCGGCTGGTTTTATCTTCTAATTGGGTGTACTCCCCTTCGACTAAATAATCTTGTAGGTTCTTAGACAAGATTTCGAAGGTATCTTTGTAGCTTGCAATGGCATCTTCAATACTCAGTGACTTATTGCCGTGTCTAATGTACCAACGCGCGGCGCGGCGCATAATACGTCTAGCTTCGTCTAGCATATGTAACTGCAATTTGGCATCAATCACATTGTCTAGGTTTTCAATCTGTGACCACAAATCGTCCATATTGAAAATACCGTGCACTATCGCGTAAGCGTCAGCAATTTCCTGCACACTAGCGCCCGTCTCTTCTTGTAATCTGAAGACAAAGTTAAGCCCCATGTCGTTAACCATATTATTGGTTAATTTTGTGGCAATAATTTCGCTTCGCAGCGGATGTTGCTGCATGTGAGATTGAAACTTCTGTCTGAGCACTTCAGGGAAAGCGCTAATGAGTAAGCGTCCATGATATGGGTTATCCGTAATGTCAGGAATATTCAGCTCATCTTTTAACACCATCTTGCCGTAAGCAATAAGTACGCTAAGTTCAGGGCGTGTAAGGCCGCGGTCTGACGCCACCCTATCTGAAATTTCATCATCACTTGGGATAAACTCCAGTTCTCGGTTAAGCTGACCTTCACGCTCTAAGCCATGGATAAACCGCAATTGTTCTTTCAGCTGTTTGACGCCTGCCAATTCCGTGATAGAGATGGATTGCGTTTGACGATAACAGTCTTTCAGTACGATACGAGAAACATCGTCAGTCATGTCATACAGTAACTTGTTGCGTTGCTTGAGGGTCAATTCACCATCGTTCACCAAACCATTTAGCAGAATTTTGATGTTAACTTCGTTATCTGAACAATCAACACCACCCACATTGTCAATAAAGTCTGTGTTAACACGGCCGCCATGTGCAGCATATTCAATTCGACCAAGTTGAGTGAGACCTAAATTTCCACCCTCACCGACAATTTTCGCTTGAACATCTTGTCCATTAACCCGTAAATCGTCGTTGGCACGATCGCCCACATCAGAATGGGATTCTTTTTTACTCTTAATGTAGGTACCGATGCCGCCATTCCAAAGCAAATCAACAGGCATTTTAAGAATGTTATGAATTAGCTCATTCGGCGTCATTGTCATTTGACGTGTGCCTAACCACTTTTTCATTTCAGGGGTTAGTTTAATGGATTTTGCAGCACGGCTGAATACACCACCGCCTTTGGATATAAGCTTGGTGTCGTAGTCTTCCCAGGTTAACCGTGGGTTTTCAAACAAACGCATACGTTCTTCGTAGCTAGCGGCCGCATCGGGATTCGGGTCAAAAAAGATGTGTAAATGGTTAAACGCTGAAATAAGCCGCGTATGCTTCGACAACAGCATACCGTTACCAAACACGTCGCCGGCCATATCGCCGACACCCACACAGGTAAAGTCTGTAGTCTGACAATCAATACCAATTTCTCTGAAGTGGCGTTTAACCGACTCCCAACCACCACGTGCGGTAATGCCCATTTTCTTATGGTCGTAACCAATACTGCCACCTGAGGCAAAGGCATCCCCTAACCAGAAACCGAAATCTTCAGCGATGCCATTGGCAATATCAGAGAATGTGGCCGTGCCTTTGTCGGCAGCTACCACTAAATAAGGGTCGTCTTCATCAAGGCGCACGACATCAACGGGGGGGACAATTTGGCCGTTAACAATATTATCTGTAATGTCTAAAAGGCTGGTAATGAAAATCTTATAGCAGGCTTGGCCTTCCGCTTGAATGGCTTCACGCCCTTCACCCACAGGAAGCTTTTTACATACAAAGCCCCCTTTTGCACCTACGGGGACAATGACCGTGTTCTTAACTTGCTGTGCTTTTACCAAGCCAAGAATTTCTGTTCTAAAATCTTCTTGGCGGTCAGACCAGCGTAAACCGCCGCGGGCGACTTTCCCACCTCTTAAGTGCACACCTTCTACACGTGGGCTATAGACAAACACCTCAAATTTAGGCAGCGGCAATGGCATATCAGGGATACGTTCTGGCGCCATCTTAAATGAAACATAGGATTTTTCGTTGCCTTGCGCATCATTTTGATAAAAGTTGGTTCTTAGCGTGGCCGACATCATATCTAAGTAGCGACGGATAATTCTGTCGTCGTCTAAGTTACCCACGTTGTCTAATTGCGCCTTGATGTTATCAAGTAAGCTTTCTTCTTTTTTAGCATTGCGTTTTTTCGCGGGGTTAAAACGCACATCGAAGAAGCTAACTAACAAACGGGCAATGTCAGGGTAATTCGCTAATGTATTTGCAATGTAGTCGCGGCTAAACGAACTGCCGGTTTGGCGCATGTATTTTGCGTAAGCACGCAATATCGTGACTTTACGGCCTGTAAGGTTTGCACCTAGTATTAAGCGGTTGAACGCATCATCTTCGAGGGTGTTGTACCACACCTTCGCAAAGGCATCTTGAAAGAGTATTTGGGCATTTTCCATGTCAAAGTGTTGGCCACTTTTGTGCAACATGGTGAAATCCATTACCCAATTCTTTTCCCCTTTCGAGCATGTGATTTTATAAGGGCTTTCATCAATAACCCGCAATCCGAAGTTTTCCAACATAGGAAGTACGTCAGATAAATGAATGGGCTCTGCACGATGAAACAGTTTTAGTTTAACTATTTGGCTGTCGTTTTGCTCTTCTTGAGGACGATAAAACAGCATATCTAAAGTACGTTCGTCACTCAGTTGCTCAAGTTTACCAATATCTACAAGTGCAGCTCCGGGTAGGTTGTGCTCCATGTAACTACGGGAAAACGCATTGTTATACTTGCGCTCTAAAGCCTTACCAGACGCTTCACCGTAATTTGCAGAAATCGATGACGCTAACCTGTCATTCCAGGTTTTGGTTAATTCAATGATGTTTTTTTCGATTTCCTTCACGTCATATTCCGCATTGTTATCTTTCACTCTGGCGATGTAATGGGTGCGTGCGTACACGGACTCTGAGAAGAAGGTGGTAAATTCAACTTCTTCTTTTGCACCCAGCGAGGCTTTCAATAATGCTTGTGTTTCTTTACGCAACTGCGTGTTGTAGCGTTCTCTGGGTACAAATACCATGCACGAAAAGAAACGACCGAAGACATCTTTGCGAATAAATAGCCGAGATATACCCCGTTCTTGCATCTGAAAGATACCCATAACAATTTGAGCCAGTTCGTCCGCCGGTGTTTGCAGCAATTCGTCTCTCGGGTAAGTTTCAACAATGTTTTCAAACGCTTTAAACGCATGTGTGCCTGGCTCAAAGCCTGATAGTGCACAAATTTCCTGCACCTTTTCTTTCAAAATAGGCAGTTGCGTTACACTCATGTTGTAGAAAGACGCAGAGTACAAGCCTAAGAAGCGGTGCTCGCCTACGACATTGCCGTCTTTGTTAAATACTTTCACGCCTACGTAGTCCATGTAGGCTGGACGGTGAACACGTGAACGTGAGTTGGTTTTCGTCAGAATAAGCGGGTGGTCGCTTAATGCTTCTTCTCTGGCAGAGGCAGGTAACTTGGAAAGCAAGCGTTCACGGTCGTTAATTGAGTTTTTCAATAGCCCTAGACTGGTGTCGTTAGCGGGGATCCATCTGTGGTCTCCCTCAATGGCTTTCACCTCATAATAGCGATAGCCCATCATGGTAAAGTTGTGATCGCTCAACCACTCTAAAAAGGTTTTGGTTTGTTTTTTGTGGGCAGCAGATACCGGCCAGTTAAATTTAGCCGTGTCTTTAATCACCGTCTGCAGCTTACCTGTCATATCTTGCCAGTCAGCCACGGCCAGCGACACTTCATCTACCACGGAATGCAGCTCTTTGGTTAAGGTCTCGATATCAGACTTACTTGTTTGCCTGTCAACCTCAATAAAAATTACCGTTTCTTTGCGTGTACCTTCAAGGGTTTTACCCGGCTCGGCAAAAGCAGTAACTTGCGCTTTGTCATTTCGCTTAATCGCAATAGGGCTGTGTAAAAATAGATGGGCCGTGATATTAAGCCGGTTAAGAGACATTCTTACCGAATCCACAAGAAACGGCATATCATTGACAATAATTTCAACAATGGTGTGGCTTGAATGCCAACCGTGTTTTTCAATTTCAGGATTAAACACACGAATGTAGGGGGCCGTGCTTTTAAATTTTGCCAACCCACTCCATAGGCTGAGTGTGGCACCGTACAAATCGCTGTCGTTGCGGTTTTCTAAATCATCATTAGAAATGTTTTTATACAACAGGCGGCCGAATTGCTGCACAAGAGACTTCTGCTGCGCATCCACTTTTTTATCGATAAGTGAATAAACGTTATCAAGCAGTACTGAGTGTCGCTGTGAGTTGACTGTCATTAGTAAACCTTATAAATGTCGTAAGTGCTGAGTTACAAAGCTATTTTCGCTAAAACGAACAGTGAATTAAAGCCCTTTTTAACGTCATATTAACAGCATAGATAACTATGCAGAAAACACCTACAAAAAAGGGCCTAACGGCCCTTTTTTTTGCATGCTTACGCAAAAATAATTATGCGTCAGGGTCGTTTTTATTCCACCAGAGGAAACGCGCTAAGGCTGGAAGCACAATAATGGCCCCTAACATGTTCACAACAAACATAAAGGTGAGCAAAATTCCCATGTCCATTTGGAATTTAAGCGATGAGAATACCCACGTGCTCACGCCTATTGCTAGTGTAATCCCCGTAAAGAGGACCGCACTTCCCCGTTCTTTTAATGCCGCTAAGTAAGCTTCCTGAACGGTGGCACCTTTTTTCAGCATTAAACTCTTCGTAGAAAGGATATAAATACCATAGTCCACACCTATACCCACTCCTAGTGCGATAACAGGTAGCGTAGAGACGGTGAGACCAATTTGAAGATATGTCATTAAGGCTTGCGCTAAAACCGACACCACATAGAGTGGGATCACCACTACAAGAGTTGCTCGTATAGAACGGAAGCTTATTAAACAAAGCGCAATAACCGCACCAAATACGTAAAGCATCATGGGATCTTGGGCTGCCTTAACCGCTTCATTCGTCGCCGCCATTACGCCAACAGGGCCCGAAGCTAAGCTAAATGACATGTCATCGGTTTGGTACTCATCGCGATAATCCTTCACCGCTTCAACCACGCGAGAAATGGTTTCGGCTTTGTGATCTTCCATAAAGAGGATGATTGGCATGACAGAGCAATCGCCATTCAGTAAACCCGATGAGGTTGGTACCCGCGAAATAGCCTGTACCAGTGTTTGCTGATTACGTGGTAATACTTGCCATTTCACATTGCCTTCGTTGTACCCTGCGTTGACAATTTTCGCCACAGACGCGAGTGAAACCGCAGACTGCACACCTTTAACATTCTCCATTTTCCATTGGAAATCATCCATGGCTCGCATCACGCTGTGTGACGTACAAGCTTCAGGCGTGGTTTCTACCAAGATAGAAATGTAATCAACAGTAACTTCATATTTGTCCGTAATAAGGAACGTGTCTTGGTTATAGCGCGATGTTTCATGAAGCGCAGGCGCACCGGCATGTAAATCACCTATTTTCATGTTTTGTGCCTGGAAATGCCCAAATACAAACAAGATGCCGGTGATGATTAAAATAATTGCCGCTGGTTTTTTACGAGAGCACGCCGCAATCACTGCCCAAAAACGAGCATTGGCATTTTCTTTACCGGCAAACTTGTCTACATACTTTTTATCAAGCTTTAAGAAACTCATCAGCACTGGTAACAGCACCAAATTCGTCAAGATAATCACTGCCACACCCATACTGGCGGTAATGGCGAGTTCTCGAATAATGCCGATATCAATAACCAATAATGTCATGAAGCCTACGGTATCAGAAAGCAAAGCTATGCCCCCTGGTATAAGCAGGTTTCTAAATGCTGCCATTGAGGCTCGCTTCGCGCCAATGCCGGTAACGGCCTGTTTCTCAACAGCGTTAATCATTTGAACGCCATGACTGACGCCAATGGCAAAGACTAAGAAAGGCACTAATATCGACATGGGATCCATGCCAAAGCCTAACGAGGTTAACAACCCTAATTGCCAAATGACGGCAATTACCGAACAAAGTAAAGGCAGTAAAGTCAGCATTAAACTGCGCGAGAAGAAGTACACCATGACAGCGGTAATCGCGATAGCGATGGCGAAAAACAGTAATACATCTTTCGCTCCATCAGCCACATCACCAATCATTTTCGCAAAGCCGATGATATGAATGGAAATGCGATCATTTTCGTATTGGGTACGGAGTTGCTCTTCCAATTCAGCGGCTAACGCAAGGGTATCTAAAGGTTCGCCTGTTTGCGGGTCGATATCTAATAGTTGTGCCGTGACCATGGCGCAACTGTAATCGCTGGCCACTTGACGTCCAACAATGTTGGCTTTTTCAATGTTGGCGGCCACCAATGCGAGGGCGTCGTCACTTTGCGAATTAAAGTCTGCTGGAATGACGGGGCCGCCAGCAAAGCCCCCTTCTACAATTTCGGTAAATCGCGTAGAAGGAGAAAAAAGTGATACCACCAAGGAACGATTCACACCGTTTACAAAAAACAGCTGATCGTGCACATTTTTTAACGTGTCGAAAAAGTTCGTGTTAAAGATATCACCGTCTTTATCACACACCGAAACCAAAATATTGTTTGCGCCGCCAAAGTCTTTGCGGTGTTCAATATAGGTTTTCATGTATTCATGATTCAGTGGGATGTTTTTTTCGAAACCTGCGTCTAAACGCATTTGTGAGGCTTGATAGCCGAGAAAAAGGGTTGCAAGTGCGAAGATAGCAACCAATAGTTTGCGATTTGCAAAAACAAGATGTTCTATAAATTGGGTCATTGTCTAGTGCTACCCTACTCTAACGTTAGCGTTTTAATACCATTGGCGGTTACAGCAATGGTCTGGCCCTTAAACGACACAGCATTAAGCAATGCTGCCTTATCTGCAACTTGTTGAGTTGCAACGCCCTTAGCGGGTTCACAATTGGAAGGGCTTGCGTATGGGTCGTGATAACTGGTTTCAAATGGACGCTCTGCAGACACTAAAATACCATTGTTACCAAGGGCGAAAACCTGATTGTCATTACCAACGTAAATAGAATTCAAAGTGCTAGTAGAGCAGGTATTGATGTAGTCCCAATTCTGATTATCTCTTGAAACAAACACATTTCCTCTTAGCCCAACGGCAAGCACTGTGGTCTCATCTAACGGTTTGATATCAAAAAATGAGCCGGTGTAATCCACGGTATAGCGTTGCCAGGTCTTACCTTTGTCTGTACTGCTAGCCAATAATCCAGCTTCGCCAGCCAAGTACAATGTTGACGCTGAGCCTGTGACTCTATTTAAGTGAGGCAGTATTGATTCTAATTCTTGCTGGTAAAATGCTTCGCTTTCTTCCCGAACACTTTCTAAGTATTCAAGGTCATAAGGGTCTAATAAACTGGCATGCCTCTCTGCTGCCCAGTTTTTACCACCGTCTGTTGTGCGATAGAAAAGGCCGTAAGCGCCTATAGCAATGCCATGTTCGGCGGTGAAGAATAATACATCAAGAAATGGGCGTTGTAATTCTGGCTGAAAGTTTTGAACTTGCCAGGTTTCACCTTTATCCGGTGAATGTAAAATAACGGCATCATGCCCTACTGCCCAAATGTTATCGCCCACAATGGTGGTTGCGGTAAGCGTTGATTGACTAGGCACTTCAACTTGTTTGAACGATTTACCATCCTCAGAAATAAGGATGTGACCTCTTTCACCGACAATAACCACAAAATTACCTGCGTCCACGTCAAGCAGTACGGACTGTTCAACCAAAGGTGCGATAAACGCTTCTTCCGCGTGCAGCTTAGATGAATAGCTTACTGCGATTGCTGCTGTCATGCAGGCTGCAATGGTTCTTTTTATCATTAACCATTCCCCTAAATTTTAATTGTCCAAAAACAAAAACGGTTGGCAGTGCCAACCGTTTGTTGTGAAAGGTGATTAGCGCATACCTTCTCGTCGTAACGCCTGAGGCGTAAATTCAACGTCTCTTGGGCGTACACTAAAGTCGTACATAGACTCTTCGTTATCTAACCCAATAGCCAAGTAACGACGAGAATTTAAATCGTGATACGCATCAAGGGTAGACCACTGTGTTGGTACTTCATAGTAGTTAACACCATAAGCTACAGCAACACGATAAAGTTCGCCACGGTTATCATACATATCAGCCACTTGTACTTGCCAGCTATCTTCATCAATGAAGAATACGCGTTTTTGATAAATATGACGGAAGCCTTCTTTTAGCGTTGCTTCAACCACCCAAACGCGGTGCTTTTCCCAACGGGTTAAATCAGGATTAACGTGGTTTGGCGTTAAGATGTCTTCATAGCTTGCGTTCTCAGAGTGTAACTTGTAGTTGTTATAGGCAACATACATCTCTTTTTTACCAACTAACTTCCAGTTATAACGGTTAGGTGAACCATTAAACATATCAAAGTCATCGGTAGTACGAAGGCCATCTGCTGCGGTTCCCGGCGTGTCATAAGCAATGTTTGGTGCTAGACGAACACGGCGCTGCCCAGTGTTGTAAGTCCATGCTTTGCGAGGCTCTTTAACTTGGTCAACCGTTTCATGTACCAATAGTGCCGTACCGGCCAAACGTGCAGGCTTAGTCACTTTCTGTTTAAACATGAATAATACGTTTTCGTCAGTCAGTTTCTCAGGTGTTGCCCCTTCTTCAGCGTATTTAATCATAAGCTGTTCATCGAAACCGATAACGTTGTAATCACCCGATGTGGTTACTGCTGCTTGACCGCCGTTTCGTTGTACGGCTTCACCGCGATAGCGAAGAATATGATTCCAAATCGCTTCTAACCCATTTTTTGGAATAGGGAATGGAATACCGAGTACCGCGCCTTTAATACCGTTACCACCATCTAGCAATTCTGCGCGGGTAGCATTTACCTTAGTGGCCTCATAAATTTCTTGCGGGTTAGAGGCTGAACGACGGGTTGGGTAAACCGGCATACGGAACGTTTCTGGGTAGGCTTCAAATAACTTAATTTGGCCTTCAGAAAGGTACTCAGCATACTCTTTGTAATTTTGTGCGGTTATTTCAAAAAGCACTTTATCTTCTGGATAAGGGTCAGGGTGATGATCGCCCACTGAATACCCATCAGGTGCTTTGGTAATACCGCCAGTCCAAGCGGGAATGCTGCCATCAGCATTGCCCGACTTTTCTGCACCCAATGGCGTTAATTCGTTGCCAAGCTTGTTTGCTTCAGCCTCAGTGATTTTCGCTAACGCATGCGTTCCAGTGAGTGCTAGCGACATTGCCGCTGCGATAAATCCTAGTTTCTTAATCATAAATACCACTCTTTAAATTGCGTACTTGATGTTAAACGAAATGAAGTCTCTATCTGAAAGCGCATTCGTTGTACCTATGCCGCCCCAGAAAGCACTGTAAGAAGCGGTTGCTGACCATTTGCTTAAGTAGTCAAATGTCAAAGATACTGCCGCTGACTTAACATCTTCGGTGAAAAGGTATAGTGGATCCGGTGTGGTTCCATCTACATCATGAGAAAACGTTGCTCTTGCACGCAGGTTAATGCCTGCCATTACGTCGTTCCAATCGGCCACCGCAAGTAAACGGTATCCCCACGCATCTTCAGTGGCAAATGGATTGGTTTCTGGGCCATTTGACAAGCCAACGAGTAGCCCGTCACGGGTATTACCATCGGCGGTAGGCTCAAGCGAGGGGGTACGTGACGTGCCTGGCGCGTTCAAACGAATAACGTCCGGGTCTGGCATATCAACAATATTGACGTAACCCACTTCACCTAAAAGTACGAAGTTGTCAGTGCCAAATTTAGGGCCAAAGACATGAGATGCTGTAAATTGCATTTGCCAAGTATCTGAAAATAGATAACCTTCGGCTGTTTCGCCAGGTCCTACCGTACGGCCAATGTTGTTAAGCTGTGATATGCCGGCTAAGTCGTCACGACGTAAAGCGTCAATATCTGAGTTAGCTAACTGTTCAGGCATACCCATATAAAGGAGTTCAACATCATCAATTTGTAGAGGCTCATCCACACGATAAGCAAATTCACCTGCAAAGGCGGTTGTGCCGATATTGGTATTAAAGCTCATGCCATACAGGCCAATATCTTCAGGATAGTAAAACTCTGATTGAGTAAACACGCCTAAGTCGGTGATATTGTCTTTTGTGATGGTATTTTCTTTTAAGTACGCTAAGTCAGTGAAAATACCTGCGGCAGAGAAATCAGATGTTTTACCTGAAATCAAAGGGCGTTGGCTATGGTAGTTAATGTGGTAAAAACTAAACTCAGTTTCGTTTAAGTTTTCAGCAAACCACGTTAAACGTAACCCATATTGGCCTTGGTCGTCAGCGTCGTTATGGGCTTCATCAGAATAACCTCGAATGGCCACTTTTGTGCCGTAAACTGCGTAAGCGCCTAACAAATCGGTTTCGCTAGTACCCGCATTAAGCAGTGCACCGTACTGATTGAGCACTTCTAGTAAGTGATCTAGGTCAATATCAGGGTTACCACTAAAGCCTAACTGAATATTTTGGCTTTGACCGCCCTCGCCTGCAAAGTCATTGCCGGCGAAGTAACTTCCTGAAACAGGTAGCCAACTGCGTTGCCATTCATACTGGTAATAACCTGAAATGCTCACGTTGTTTGTTATACCTAGTGAGGCGTAAACCATGCCTACCGGTAAAAAGACTTCTTTAAGTTCCGCACCAGGCGCTCGAGCACGGGTAACATCAACAGGGTTGGTGGTATTAATACCGTGCTGAATGAAGGTACTTTCACCCCAGCTGATAACTTGGCGGCCTACACGTAATGTGAAGGGCTTATCGCCAATCCACCAATCACCATAGAAGAAGGCATCATAAAGGCGAACATCAGTACAGAGTAAATCTTCGGCTGCAGGGTCTTCACATAAATCGTGCTGCACGCCAGTAATGGGATTTGAGTAAGGACGATCGCCATCCATTTGCTCAAAATCATAGAACCAGAAACCACGGGCAAAGAAGCCGTAGTCGCCAAAATTAATATCAAGTTCATGGCTACCGGAAATTTGCGTCGCGAACGCATCACCGGGATCGTGGGATAAATTACCTAAATCGCCATTCGTAGAGTATCCGCCATCGGCAAGTGCCCATACGTCACTGCTAGCATAAAGCGGATTAAAAGCTGCATGATAACCAGACCAATCAAACTGCGCGTGGTTACTGTTACCTATTAAACTATAGTCACGACTTTCTGTGCGTATACTCGTCGCGAGTGTAAACGTTGAATCCAGTGAAATGGTGGCGTCACCGACCTGCCAGTTTGCAGCGTGTGCGGGAAGACTTACTGCACCTAATAGCGTGAGTACGCCAGCAGCAACGGGTGACATTTTGAAAGCGCTAGGCCTGTTTATCATATTTTTATACTCCCAAGTCTACGCGTGAGATTGCGTGACAACGTGATCAATCATATCGATTAACAAAATGATTACATCATTTTGTCAGAACCGCAAGAACTAATCCTACCAGTTAACAAAATTTACAACATTAGTGGTATCAAATAGTTAATGCTGCAGTAAGAGTATAAAAGCTGTTTATTTTCATGTTTAAAAAATAAACAGCTTTTAACATTTACTACTATTACGCAGTTCTCGGAAGAATGAAATTGAGAATAAGTATAAGATGTGTGTGACGCTGTTTGCGTTTTGGTAATTACCGAACGCGTTCGAAAGCGACAATTTTAAGTTGTGCGTTCACTGTCATTCTAAAGCGCCCTTTTACACCTTGTGAGGTGATAAATTGCCTAAGTCGACTGGTTGGCACTTGCACTTTAACACCATTGTCAGCGACCAATACCACATTAGGCACAGAAGGAGAATAAAGTGCCTCACATTGACTGTAAGGCACATTGATTGAGAAAAAGTAATACGTTGAATTAGTGGTTGTGTTGTTCATCGTAAGCGAGGCTTTTACTTACCTTTTCAAAAAGATCTTTGCTAAGGCCTTTATGATTCAGTAATCGCGCTAATTGTGCTTTCATCAATTGCTGATGATCTGCATTGAACCCTTGCCATTGAGTTAAAGGCGTCACAATTCGCGCTGCCACTTGCGGGTTAATCCCATCAAGCTTTAATAAGTAATCAGTCACAAACTTATAGCCACTTCCATCTAGCGCGTGAAACTTTTCACTGTTGTAAAAAGCGAAACTACCCACCAGAGAACGTACACGATTAGGATTACCCAGACTAAATTGCGGATGTTCGCTTAGCATGGTGATGGTCGCTAAAATATCGTCTTTTGGTTGGGTGGCATGTAACGCAAACCATTTATCTAACACTAATGCGTCATGACACCATTGGGTTTCAAAGCGCGCCATCAAGGTCTCGAAAACACGGGTATACTGCGCCGCTTTAAGTGCGCCGAGAGAATCTGTCATGTTATCGGCGTTATCAAATTGGGAAACCACGACGTGCTCAAACTCAGGTAATCTCGCTAAGTGAGCCAAAATCACATTTTTACAACGTCGTGCTATTACCGCGCTTTGGTTATAGGCGTAGTCCCCGGTATCAATGTGCAAAAAGATATGGTTAAGCACCTTACTTAATTGCTGTGCAAAGAGAAGACAAAATTGGTTTCTAGCGGCAACGAGGCGCGCCACATCAATGTCTTTTCTCGTTTGACACAAAGTTTCAAAGGTGGGAATAACTAGACACTCGCCTAGCAATTCTAAATTGCCCTGCTCGCTTTTTATCGCTGATTCCAGACCTGTCCACAATGAGGATTCTATAGGTGCCGTTACGTCATCATACAATGCACTGATACAGCGACTATACAGGGTTTGCATGGCATCCCAACGGTTAAAGGGGTCTTTACCGTGAGTAAATATTGTCAGTAAACCGTCTGTTTCAAGGGGATTATATACCTTCACCGGTGCAGAAAAATTACCTAACAAAACAGGGGTTAATTTTTCTGTGGTTGCGCTTACTGAAAAGCTGAGCGAAGGGGTATCCAGAATGATAAGCCCATTGCTAATGAGACCTTGTTCATCAACATACTGATTGCCGTCTTCATCAATAATTTCTATGGCAACAGGAATATAAAGAGGTTGCTTAGTTGCTTGATCGGCAGTGGCAGGTGTCGTCTGTGAAAGCGTGAAGTTGTGCTTGCCAGTTTGCGCATTGAATTGGTGGCTTAAGCTGATTTCTGGCGTACCTGATTGACTATACCACAGTGCGAAATGACTCAAATCTATCTCTGTGGCAGATTGCATAGCTGCCACAAAATCATCGCAGGTGACGGCCTGACCATCGTGACGTTTAATGTATTCGTCCATGCCACGCCTAAAGCCTTCTGGACCTAGCAAGGTATGGAACATACGAATTACTTCAGCGCCCTTGTCATATACCGTCACTGTGTAGAAATTATTCATTTCGATGACTTCATCAGGGCGAATGGGATGACTCATGGCACTGGCATCTTCTGCAAACTGATGTTCACGCATTACCCGTACATGCTTAATTCTATTGCTTAGTGGCGAGGTCATATCGGCACTGAATTGCTGGTCTCTAAACACAGTTAAGCCTTCTTTTAAGCTTAACTGAAACCAGTCTCTGCATGTCACGCGATTACCTGTCCAGTTATGGAAATACTCGTGGGCTATTACAGATTCTACATTGAAGAAGTCATCGTCGGTGGCAGACGCTTGTTCAGCGAGTACAAATTTACTGTTGAAAACATTTAAACCTTTGTTTTCCATTGCACCCATGTTGAAAAAGTCCACGGCCACAATCATGTAAATATCTAGGTCATATTCCAACCCAAATACGTCTTCATCCCACTTCATCGCGCGCTTAAGTGAAGCGAGGGCAAAATGGCCTTGGGCTTTTTTTCCTTTATCGACATACAACTCGAGTGCCACCTCTTTACCGCTCATGGTGGTGTACGTATCGGAAAGTAAATCAAAGTCCCCTGCGACTAACGCGAATAAGTAACTGGGTTTAGGGTGCGGATCGTGCCAAGTGACAAAATGTTTGCCGTCGTCAGTTTGGCCTTTATCCACGGGGTTACCGTTAGACAATAGCATGGGTAAATCAGTGTCGCCCACCACAGTAACCGTATAAACGGCCAAAATATCTGGACGGTCCATAAAATAGGTAATACGACGAAACCCTTCTGCTTCACACTGCGTACAATAGGCGCCACCAGACAAATACAAGCCTTCAAGCGCTTTGTTATTTTTAGGGTCTATTTCTGTGTGAATTTCTAACTCGAACGTATCCTCGTCGGTATTAATGGTGAGACCTTCGTCACTGAGTGTGAAATCTGAAAAGTCATTTTTGTTTAACAGTAGGGATTTAAGCGTTAATTTATCCCCATCTAATACTAATGGTTTGTTGTGGTCACCCTGCCTGTTGATAGTGAGTACGCTGACGACGCGGGTGGCAGTTGGATGAAGATTAACGGTTAAATTGACCGTTGAGATAAGGAAAGCGGGCGGTTGATAATCCGCCCTCTTTTTTACGTGTACTGACATAGATTCTCCTAACAGAAATTCTACGCAACAACATTACTGACTAGCTTCGTTGGCACCTGTTGAACCTTGCGGTGGTGTTAAACGAAGAATCTTTATTCCAAGGTAAGCATAAATGATGGCTAATATTGGATTAATAACATTGAAGAATGCATAGAAAATATAATCAAATGGATTGACCAGTAGAACACTGTGCATGTAAGCGCCACAGGTATTCCAAGGAATAAGTGGCGAGGTTAATGTGCCACCGTCTTCTAAGCTGCGAGATAGGTTAAGTTGGTCTAGTCCGCGCTTTTTAAATTCTTCTTTATACATACGTCCTGGCATGACGATAGAAATATATTGATCTGCTGTAACTAAGTTAGTGGCAAAGCAAGTTAGTATGGTTCTGCTAACCATATCACCGGCCGATTTTGCACCGAGCAGAATGGCCGAAACAGCACGTTTTAATAGCCCTACTCGTTCAAGTACTGCGCCAAATGACATAGCACAAATAATCAGCCAGATGGTATTGAGCATGGACGACATGCCGCCGCGAGAAAGCAAACTATTTAGGTTTTCATCTGGGGTAGAAAAGCTCACGCCGTCAAACAAGGCAATCCAAACGACTTTTAGCGCACCTATGCTAGCACTGTCGCCTTCACTTGCCATTGATGAAACTAAATCCCATTGAAAAACGACCGCCCAAACACCACCTAGCAACGCACCAATAAATACCGCGGGAAAGGCTGGCATTTTCTTCACCGCTAAGGTTAACAGAACCACTAAGGGTACGAGCATGTACCAACTAAGGTCAAACGATTCACCTAAGAGTAATTGCATTTGCTCAATACGTTCAGCTTTCGCTTCACCTACTTCGCTAAACCCTAAGAATACAAACAACAATAAGGCAATCACAAAGCTGGGTATGGTGGTCCAAAGCATATAACGGATGTGCTCGAACAAATCGGTGCCTGCTACTGCTGGCGCTAAGTTAGTGGTTTCGGATAGCGGTGATATTTTATCGCCGAAATAAGCGCCCGATACCACTGCACCTGCAGTAATCGCGGTAGACATTTCCATGCCTGCAGAAACCCCCATGAGTGCCACACCAACCGTTGCAGCGGTTGTCCATGAACTGCCTATACTCATTGCTACTACAGCGCAAATTAAGCAGGTTGCAGCATAAAAGAACGAAGGATTAAGGAGTTCTAAGCCAAAATAGATAAGCGTGGGCACCGTACCCGCTAGCATCCATGTCCCAATCAAAGAGCCGACTGCCAGCAAGATTAGACAGGCCCCTAATGACATGGATATACCGTCTACGATGCCTTTTTCAATGGCTTTCCAGGTATGGCCGTTTTTCATACCAATGATAGCGGCTAAGCCCATCGCCAAAAGCAAGGCGATTTGATTAGGGCCATAAGAGGAGTCATCTTCAAATAGGAAAACGGCACTTCCCATCATGATAACCAAGGAAACTATGGGGATAAGTGCATCAAGTAATGATGGTGTTTTTAGTTCTTTTTTCATTGTTATATTTTTAAAAACCTACTGTTTACATTACGGAGCGATAAAACATGAGCGCAATGATGACCGGGCAGACAAAACGAACATACCAAGGCCAAATTTTCCAAAAAACACTGTGTTCAGCGTTTTCATCACCCTCTTTGAGTTCCGCTAAAATGGCGTCGCGTTTCCAAATCCAACCCGCAAAGATGCATAATACAAGGCCGAGTAGCGGCTGACTGTATTCTGTTGTTAGTGCGATGACAAATCCAAATAAGGTTGAGAAATTGACAATGATAATGCAGCTCAACCCAAAGATAATTGACGCCATGAGCAAAACCGCTTTCTTTCTTACTAACCCTTTGCTTTCTACCATGTAAGCGACAGGCACTTCTAGCATCGAAATTGAAGACGTAACTGCCGCAATGGCCATTAACGCAAAGAAAGTAAAAGCAACAAAAATGCCGACACCGCCAATAGTATCAAATAATGCAGGCAAAACCTTGAAAATGAGTGTGTCGCCTTGGATAAGCGCGCCGTCTGGCGTAAAGATCTCTACACCGTTGTTAAGTGCCACGTACATGGCTGGAATGATGAGCATACCTGCGATAACGGCAACACCAATGTCCACTAGCGCAACAGATGCACCGATTGAGGGAAGGTTTTCTTTTTTGCTTAAGTAGGAACCGTATACCAGCATGGTACCAACACCTAACGACATAGAGAAAAATGCTTGCCCCATGGCATTGATAAGTAAGTCAGGATCGAGCACTCGAGAAAAGTCAGGCACTAAATAAGCGCTCCAGCCTTCAATGGCGCCGGGCTGAAAACTTACGTAAACAATCAGTGCTATGATGAGCAGAACCAATGTGGGCATTAAACGAACAGACCACTTCTCAATTCCGGCTTTTACACCACCCACCACGATAAACGCCGTTAATGCCATGAAAAGAAAACAGAATATCGCGTTACGCGTAACCGAATCAGTAAGCAGCCACTCGCTTGCACTGGTTAAGCCGAACAGGCTTACGGCGGCGTCGGCGAAATACACCAGCATCCAACCACCCACAATGGCATAAAACGCGAGAATAAGGGAGACAGTTACGCACCCCCACAAACCTGTGGCTCGGCCAACAAAATTGCCGGAAATTTTACCCAGCGCGTCCACCATATTAGCGCGAGAACTTCGCCCTATGATGAGTTCGGCCATTAATACTGGATAGGCCAATACGAAGGCGAGTAAAAGGTAAACTAATACAAAAGCGGCACCGCCATTGCTTGCCACCTTCGTCGGGAACCCCCAAATATTGCCTAATCCCACTGCTGACCCTGCCGCGGCCAACACAAACCCTATGCGCGAAGAGAATTCGCCTCTGATAGCCATGTCGTTTCCCTTTATTATTGTTGTATGCGGATGTCAGACACAAAAAAAGGGCTGGCCATAGACCAGCCCTTCATCGACAACCTTTAATTTCTTGTTATTGCGTATCTGCCTGTTTGAATCATATCGAAGGTGATATTTGCTGCTTCATCCAAGAAAGGATCAAGCTCATCCATGTCTTCAGGCAAATCGTCTAACGAAGCCACGGTTTCCATACCAAGGCGCTGTAAACGCTCATTAGCGCGCGCTAGCGACTTTTCTTCAGCTTCTTTCTTATCGGCTTCTCGCTCAGACTTTACTAGCGAGATATAGTTTTTATCTTTGTTTTCTTTATATTCTTCAATGTCTTCATAAATATAAGAAAACTCAGGGTCTTGCATGATACGTTTATTGTGCTTCGCCGTTAATACGTCTAATGCAGCTTGACCATCAGCGAAGGTAGTATAATTCGCTCGTTTAATGCTGTCCCATGGCAATGCATTTTCTGCCTTAGCCTCGCCCCACTCTTCAGGCTCAACTGCTGACGGATAAAGAATGTCTGGTACTACGCCTTTATGCTGTGTGCTACCACCGTCGATACGGTAAAATTTTGCAATCGTGAATTGAACACTGCCTAGCGGATTATCATACAAATCGTAGATTTTACCCAGGCCACGGTGTTGTTGTACCGTACCTTTACCAAAGGTTTGTTCGCCAATAATTAAGGCACGGTTGTAGTCTTGCATGGCGGCAGCAAAAATTTCTGATGCTGATGCACTGTAGCGGTCAACCAGCACGGTTAGCGGGCCGTCATACGCCACCATACCGTCTGTGTCTCTATTGACGCTGACTTTGTTTTGGCCATAACGTATTTGAACCACAGGTCCTTTTTCGATAAATAAACCGGTAAGTAAAGTGGCTTCAGTCAGTGAACCACCACCGTTACCCCGCAAATCGACAATCATACCTTTCACATTTTGTGCTTTAAGGCTTTCGATTTCTTTAGCAACATCAGCATGCAGGTTATTGTAAAAACTTGGGATAGTGATAACCCCTAGCGGTTCATCTGCGTGTGGACCACTGTCTGGAACATACACTTCAGAACTCGCAGCACGGTCTTCAAGTTTAATTTTGTCTCGGGTTAAGCTAACCACAGAGTTGGTTTTACCGTCGGTAACCCCTTTTTGAACCTGTAAACGCACTGTACTGCCTTTCGGCCCTTTGATGAGTTCTACCACTTCATCTAACCGCCAACCTACAACATCGACGAATTCTTCATCTTCTTGCGCAACGCCAATAATTTTATCTTCAGGTTTAAGTGCACCAGATTCGTCGGCTGGGCCGCCAGGTACAATGCTTTTGATAACGGTATAGTCATCTTCACTTTGCAATACAGCACCAATCCCTTCAAACGACAAATTCATTTCCATTTGGAAGCGATCTGCATTGCGGGGCGATAAATAACTGGTGTGCGCTTCTACTGTTCGGGCAAAGGCATTCATTGCAGTTTGGAAAACGTCTTCGCTTTTCGCCTGTTTTGTGCGTTTAATTGCGCGGTTATAACGTTTTTGCAATAACTCTTTGGCTTCTTCCCAGGTTTTGTCAGCGAGGATCAGGTTAAGTGCATCGTACTTAACCCGTTGACGCCAGATTTCGTCTAGCTCTTGTTGATTTGCTGGCCAATCGGCTTCTTCACGATCGTAATAAAACTTATCGTCTGCTTTTTCAAAGTCGAATGGCCCCTTGTCTAACAAGGAGAGCGCGTATTCGTAGCGCTCCACTCTGCGTTTTGCACTTACGTTATACATGTCGTATGCAATAGAAAGGTTACCTTTCTTTAATGCATCATCGAATGCAGTGCGGTATTTTTCAAACGCCACCACATCAGACAACATGAGAACCTGTTTATTGTGATCTAGCGAATCAACAAATTTTTGGTAAATACGTGCAGAGAGAGCGTCATCCAACGAAATTTCCTTGTAGTGAGCGCGGGTAAATAAGGCGCTCACTCGCTTTGCTGCAACACTGTGCTGAGTTTCTTGTTGGAGTATGGGAAGCTCTTCAACATCAGGCGTGGTTGTGACAGCGCCGGCGCCTACCCCAACGGTAAGAAACGCACTGGCAATGGAAATTCGAAGGATATCTTTCATATATTACGACCTCTTGGAACGCGCCAAACGTAAAGCATCTGCATTTACTTTTACCACCATGCCCGTGTCTAGCTGAACATGGATCCCGTCTTTGGCTACTTCAGTGATAACAGCCGGCATAGGTGTTTTGCCTAGCTTAACTGTTACTTTTGTACCCTGCTGCAAATCTTCATCAGTCAGTTTTGCGGGTGGTGTTTTATTTGGTCTGTTAATTTTCGGTTTAGTTCCCTGCTTATTATCAGCATGGCCTGAACTGACCGATTTTTCACCTTTTGGACGAGAAAATTGGCGTCTTTCTTTGTTTTTAGGTTGCTGCGCCTGTTTAGCTTTACGCTTTTCTGCCGCTTTCGCCTTACTTTCTTCTAGTTGTTTTTGGGCGTGTTCGGCATGCTCTTTCTCGATAGCGTCGCCTTCAGCACCATCAAGATCCACACGATGTGCGCCCTCTTTAATGCTGTAAAGGTAGCGCCAACTGTTGGTGTAATGACGAAGGGTTGAGCGTAGAAGCGTTTTGCTAACACGTTCTTCATCATTCAATCGTTCCGCTAAGTCTTGAAAAATGCCAATCTTAAGAGGGCGAGCTTCACCTTCTACGCTGAAGCATTTCGGAAAGGTTTCTGCAAGGAAAGCTATGACTTCCTTACTATTGGTAAACTTCTGTGGTGATTCCATTAAACTTTCTAAATTATTTAAGAGATTTCTTCATTACCCGCATCATCCCAAGTTGCCAGCGTGTGGTCAACCCAATCGAGCAATTCATCATCATCAATTTCTAATAAATGGCTATCTTGTTGCCAAGATTCCCATACGTGGTGTAACAGTTTTTCGAGACGCTCGGTCTCAATATCTTCGTCGGCTCTGTCATACATAGCATGAAGAATGAAATTCAGACGCTCAGATGCTTCATCTGGGTCGTCATGAAAGTCGTCCATATCTTCGAACGTAGAAAGAACAACGTGAATATCTACATTGTATTTCATAATGTACGTTGAGATTCAATTAGAATATCAGCGATTTGTTTAAGTCCCGCCTCATCATCGGCGTCAAAACGACCAAATTTGGGGCTATCAATATCTAGCACACCGATTAATTCGTCGTTCACAATAAGGGGAATAACAATTTCTGAATTAGACGCGGCATCGCATGCGATATGGCCTGAGAAGGCGTGTACATCGTCAATACGTTGAATGGTTCTGGTTTCTGCAGCAGTGCCACATACACCCTTACCTATTGGTATACGTATGCATGCGGGTTGACCTTGAAACGGCCCTAGTACTAACTGAGATTCTTTGTGGAGATAAAAACCAGCCCAATTGACGTCTTCAAGCTGGTTGAATAGCAGCGCGCTCACATTCGCCATGTTGGCAATTAAATCGTGCTCACCAGAAACCAGGCTTTTCGCCTGGCTTACTAACTGGGTATAGTGTTCTTCTTTCAAGGAGTAACCCTAATTTTGAATAATACGAAAACTAACATTTACTCGCGCTTCTACCGTTTCCTGACCAGGTAAAGAGGTGACTTTTTCACTGAGAAAGGCATCTGCACGCATAACTGGAACGGGCATATTGCCACCAGATTCAGAGATTGCAACTACTTCCCCTATTTCTACCCCTAATTCTTTGGCTAAAAGGGTCGCCCGCGCCTTTGCATCCTTAACCGCAGCAACAAGAGCAACATCATAAGCGTTATTTTGCCCTTGTGATATAAAATTGAACTGTTGAATCCGATCTACCCCACGTTTTAGCACGCCATCTAATACTTGATCGTAATGATCTATGTTTGAATCGGTCACCACAATTTCTCTGGTTAAGGTAAATCCATCCTGAATGCGACCATTTGGCCCATTGACGTATCTAGGGTTTAACCGAACCTGCATTGATTGAATGTTTTGCTCTTGAATGTCCATCGAAAGCAAAAAGTTAACCACGTTGTTAATTTCACTGTTGGCCATTCCGTTAAGCTTACTTACTGTATTCCCTTGCGCTTCAATAATAAACGTGACTCGATAAGCATTGGGTGTGACGCTAACCGCGCCTGAACCTTGTACGTGAATTTGCGGTGTTTGCTCTTGTGTTTGGGCATGGAGAGCGCCTACAAATAAGAGCGTAGTAATAGCAAAAACAGTGTGTGTAAGAATTTTTTTGATCATGGTTATTCCTTTTACTTTGCCTATACAACGACGGTTATCGCTGACGTTAACGTTGTACATTCCGGCTGTATTGAAATACGCAGCCCTTGATATCATTCAAGCATAGCCATTATTAGCGTTAATCTATACCAAAAATTTAAGGCGTCGCGTTTGGGTTATGACACACTACACTACGGTTGCTGAATGAAAGGTGAATGGTCTATAGATAACGTTGATAATGCCTAGTCGCAAAAAACAAAAAGCCTTACATTAAAGTAAGGCTTTTAGAAGACGAATTCAGTATTTTGCGACTCGTTGAAGCTACACGGGTCTGCATGGTTAACGCAGTTGAATACGCCGTTATTTTAAAACCTGTTTTAGCGCGGCAAGGCAGTGGTCAATATTGCGGGGTTTGCAGGCATAGCCCATCAGCCCTATTCGCCATACTTTCCCGGCAAATTCGCCCAGTCCAGCGCCTATTTCCAAATTGAATTCGTTCAACAAGCGTTGACGCACATCGGCGTCATTTACGCCCGATGGAATTTCTACAACGTTTAATTGTGGTAAGCGGTAGTTTTTATCTACTGCTAAGGTGAGATTTAATGCTTCCAGTCCTTGCGCTAGCGCTTCATGGCCTCGTTGATGACGTTGCCATGCATTTTCAAGCCCTTCTTCTCTTAGCATCAATAAGGATTCGTACATGGCGTACATGCTATTTACGGGGGCCGTATGGTGATAGGCTCGCTTCGCACCACTTCCCCAATACCCTACAATTAAATTCATATCTAAAAACCAACTTTGTACTTTGGTTTTTCGGTTTTGAATAAGGCTGACTGCGCGATCACTAAACGACACGGGTGAAATACCCGGTACACAACTCAAACATTTTTGAGAGCCTGAATAGATGGCATCAATGCCCCAATCGTCCACTTTCAACTCAATACCGCCTAACGACGTTACTGCGTCTACAATGGTTAAACACTGGTATTTGTTGGCCAATTCACATAATGCTTTGGCGTCATTTCTTACGCCGGTAGAAGTTTCAGCATGAACAAACGCTAATACTTTGATATCAGGGTGTTTAGCTAATAGGTCTTCAACCGTATTGAGATCCGTTTGTGTGCCCCACTGATTATTGATTACAATGGCTTCACCACCACATCGCTCTACATTTTCAACCATGCGGTTACCAAACACGCCGTTAACGCAAACCAACACTTTGTCGCCGGGTTCAACCAAATTAACGAAGCACGCTTCCATGCCTGCAGAACCTGGGGCGGAAATAGGCATGGTTAACGCATTTTCTGTTTGAAATGCGTATTGCAGCAATGATTTTGTTTCATCCATTAGCTCAATGAATAACGGGTCTAAATGACCTAGCGTAGGGCGTGCCATTGCATTGAGAATGCGCGGTGAGACATCTGATGGTCCTGGGCCCATTAACGTGCGTTCAGGGGGAAGAAAAGTAGACAGTTGCTTCATGTAGGCCTCGAATTATCAATGTTGTTTGGTGGCATTCTTACAGTGATAGCGCGTGGGTACAACCGCCTGTGTTCAACATAAATGAAATGAATGGGGGCAAGGATTTGTATTCATAGGTGGCGGTGGATGGGTTGTGAATATCGGGTGGGTAAATATTGAACAACTCAGTGATCATTGGTGGGCATTTTTAAGTATAAAGTCGGACCAGTAGGAACTTTTTGAAATTCTGAGCTTTTTTGACTACCTTTAAATAAAATTCAGTCTGTAAGATAAATTTCACAAATAATTTGTTTATAAATTGAACAAATGTGAACTATAATGACAGTCCGCTTGAGAGATTTAGCGAGTGCTTCTCCCTTGCAACAGTTAGCGCACGGCTCAGTAATGAGCCATTCCCCTAGGCCCGGAACGTCAGTTCTGGGCATTTTTTATGGGCGACTGTAAAAATAAGAGAGTGGAAACACGCGCCCGTCAGTTTTATGTTTCAGAGATCAGTTTAAGATTTTGTCGGTAGTTAACCGCGTTTTCAACATAATGTTGTGCAGAGCCTTGTAATTGCTTTTCTGCACTCGCGTCTAGCTGCTTAATGACCTTTGCCGGAGCACCAACCACTAAACTGTAATCGGGGATGTCCATTTTCTCAGTGATCAACGCATTCGCACCAATGACGCAATACTTGCCTATTTTTGCGCCGTTTAGCACAACCGCGTTGATGCCAATAAGGGAATAGTCCCCTACTGTGCACCCATGCAACATCGCTTTATGTCCTACCGTTACCCCTTTGCCAATGTGTAATGGTATACCTTGGTCGGTGTGCAGAACACTGCCATCTTGAATGTTCGACGCTTCACCTATACAGATTTTATCCATATCTCCACGTATTACAGCGTTAAACCAAACACTGCTTTTTTCATGCAGTTCCACATCACCGATAACCTGTGCGCCTGGCGCAATAAAGCAGTCATCTGCACATTGAGGGCTTCGGTCATTTAATTGATAGCGCATTTAGATTTCCCTTGTTGCAAGCGTGTTTTCCGCTAGATTACACATCCACTTTTCGCATTAAGCCTTCTTGGGTTGTTGATGCGACAAGTTCGCCAGCTTGATTGAAAATTTGTCCCCTTACTATGCCACGAGAGCCGCCACTAAATGGGCTTTCCATTGCATATAACAGCCACTCATTGAAATTAACTGGACGATGGAACCACATAGCATGATCTATCGTCGCAATTCTTAATGATTTATCGGTAACCGCAATACCGTGAGGCTGTAAAGAGGTGCTTAAAAAATGATAGTCTGATGCATAAGCAAGCGCCGCTTGGTGAATCGACAGAGCGCCCGATAATGTATCTCTAGCTCGCATCCAGATATAGCGCGTTGGCGGGCGTTTAGCCGCTTGATATGAGTTTGCTGCATCAATTGTACGTATATCTACCGGTCGATGATAACTTAATGCTTCGCGCATGGGCCGCGCTATTTTATTGAAATTGGCTTCATAAAATTCAATGTCCGATTGAACTGCCTCGGGAGGAGGGACATCTGGCATTTCTGGTGCTTGATGATGCATACCGTCTTGTGGCACTTGGAAAGACGCTGTCATATAAAAAATACTTTTACCGTCTTGAATGGCCTTTACACGACGAGCTGAAAAGCTACGACCGTCACGAACCACTTCAACATCATAAACCACGGGTTTTTTAGCATCTCCAGGAAGCAAAAAATAGGTATGAAATGAATGCGCCACCCTGTCTTTATCTACGGTTTCATATGCGGCCGCAAGGGCTTGACCAAGGACTTGCCCACCAAATAATGCGCGAAAGCCTAAATCCCAACTTTCGCCGCGATAAAGGTTTTGCTCCACGGTTTCTAACTCAAAAAGTGAAGATAGTTTAACGTCAGACATGCTGATTTTTCTCTCTTTGTTCTGCTCTTGGGTTTCTTGGGTAGTACTTTTCCGGTAGACACGGGCTGTGCTCAAAAAAGCGTGTATCTTTATAGGGTAACTTCATAAAGCCGGAAATGCCTAACCCTTTTATGTTCGGGATTTCTTGTACCAGTGCATGAAGCAACTGTTCAAATTGATGTGTTTTACTGTGATCCAGTAGTGTGTAGTAGCTATGCACTTTCAAATGATGTGGTAGTGCTTCAAAAATAATACACCCAGTATGATGGATATTATTCAGGGATTTTATTAAAGAAATTATGCTGTTGGGCAATTTTAAAAGTTCGTCGGGGTCGTCACCGTCTTCAAAGTAAGAATGGTGCCTACTTTGATCTTTGGCAACAGACACTTGAGATATTTCAAAGGGTATACGGCAGTCTTCATTGGGAATAAAATCATGATTAACATGTTCGCGCTCTATATGTAGGGTATTTTTAGCGTTAAACATACAACATTTGAACACCCCAACTTTATGAATAGCGCGAGCCAACGCAATGACATTGTTCACCGCCATCTCAAACGCTGGCTTAAGTGTTCTGTCGTACAAATTTAAGCTGGAATCAATATAAACGCCATTGGGTTCCCATCGAATGGCCATGCCGCCTACCACAGGGTAACGACCTAATCTGCCAATGGCAGAAATAAACGCTTTTTCTGTATCTCCCATACCTTGCAGGTAGTTTTTATAGTAGCGATCGAACTGCGCATCATTGATGTAGCGTAAAGTATCTTCGTGAAGGTCTGCTTGTTGACGAAGGTATGACTTTCTTGAACTGTATACCACAGTCTCTATTTCATTGGATGCTTCTGTTATCCACGTAGGAATGCTGGCCTGGTAGCGTGTTGGTTTGTCTTCGGTGAACACCATATTTTTGAGTACATGAAGGTGCTTTAGAAAGTAGTCGCCGCCTTGGCGTCGCTTAAGAGGATCCTCAGATAGCATGAAAGTGAGTATATCTGCCAACATTTTAGGTAAACCCAGTGATATCGGGCGAATAACACTGGCACCATAACGGCAAGATTGCCCTGACGCTAAAGCGTAAAGAGTACTTGCTAAGCCTTGTTCATCAAAGCGCGGCGAGGACAATGCGCCGTTTAATTGCTCTTCGCCAATAAAGTAAACATCGCCTAACCTTGCGTTAGTTTGCTGCAACTCGCTGGACATGAGATCCATGACATTGCTACCGATAAATTGCCCATTGGCGTCTACCTGCGCAAAAACAGACGACCCCCAATCGATTAAGCTTATAGTCTCATGGTGAGCGTCCCAAACTAGGTTGGAAGGTTTAATATCGCCATGAACAATAGGCTTCTCTTTTCCGTGCTGAGTGTTGCTTCTCAGTGTTATCAGCAACTCCCCCACCTGCACAGCAATTTTCACGATGATTCGCGGGGGCAGAGGCCCTTGCTTTAAACTTACTTTTTCTAGGTCTTCTCCAATCGCTCGCTGCATGACTAAGATAGATTGCTTTTTTATTTGCTGGAAAGCTCTGAAGTCTGGCACGTAAGGGTGCACAACTTGGGACAGCATAAAAGCTTCTTCTTCCAGTCTATCTTGAACATGCTGCGGCAGGTTAATTCGCGAAAACTTAAACACCAGCGCCTCCCCGGACGAGGTGACACCGGAAAAAGCAAAGCCAAAGGCACCTTTTCCTAGAAGTGACAACGAGCGATAGCCAAGGTTTTCTAACTGTGCAATACACAAGGCCACCCAGTCTTTTAGTTTTTTAGCATCCGCATGAGAAAGCAAATAAATGGATTGCTCTTCGGGAATGTAAAAATGCTTGATGTCACTTGGATTTGGCATACCTAATTATCGTTAACCAGCCAGGTAAGATGGAACGCTGTATTGTCTCCTAGATGGGGAGCGACCTCTTGGAGTGCATCATTTAACTGAACGTCGAGCTGCCAAGGTGGATTTAGCACCAATACGCCTGAGCCATACATGCCCGCTTCTTCTGTGTTTTCAATTACCGTGAGTTCGGCCTGAAAACAAGGAATACCAAGTTCCACTAAGCTCGCTATCATCGCACTGCACGCCAGGGATTTTTTGTCTGCCCTGGCAGACAATAGCGGATACCAAATGACAATTTGCCCTTGTTGCCAGCGCTGTAATACCGATTTAACGGTGACAGATACATCAGTGTATTCCTGGATACGCTCGTAAGGTGGGTCAATAAGTACAGCACCACGATTAGGCTGGGGAGGTGTGAGAGCTTTAATGCCTTCAAAGCCATCCCGCTGATGCACGTGGCAGCTTCCCCCTACTTTAGCGGCATGTTGTTGAGAAAATATCACGTGATTTAACTTCTCAAATTCTGCGGGGTGCAGTTCCATCAAATGCACATTGTCCATTTCGCGCACAAGGTTAGCACTTAGCATAGGCGAACCAGGGTACATCCCTTTATCGAAATACGTTTGAATCAACGTATGGTAGTGGTTAAGTAAAGAGGACTGAGGAGAAAGCTGAGCCACTTTACTTACCCCTGATTCGTACTCTTTATTTTTAGCAGACATGGCGTGATCAAGTTGATACTCACCGGCCCCACTGTGAGTATCAAATAGGGTGAAGGGTTTATTTTTTTTCTTTAAATGATTAATGACACCTATCCAGCACAGGTGTTTTATAACATCGGCGTGATTGCCGGCATGAAATGCATGTTGATAACTAAGCACAATTTACCGTGTTCTCAGTGGAAAATTCCACGAATAAGCTAATTTAGCATGCAATAGTAACGCCTGACGCTTAGCAGTGACAAGTACAGCGTCAGGCATTATGTAGCCCTAGCGCAAATGCATTAGCATTTTTTCTGGTGCTTGTAGGTAGCTCATCCAAAGATTGTTAAATTTAACCATGGTTGCGCCGTCAATAATGCGATGATCTCCTGACCAATTAATCATCATGATTTGCTGCGCTACCACCTCACCTTTGGGAGTAAACCGTGGAAGCGACTGTGTTTTGCCTAATGCAACAATAGCGGCCTCTGGCTTATTAATGACAGGCGTTGCGGTTATGCCCCCTATTGCACCGATATTAGATATGCTAATCGTGCCGCCTTTTAAGTGATGGCTAGCTATCTGCCCTTTCCTTGCTTCATCTATAATTTCTTGCATTTGTGTCGCTATATCAAAAATAGACAACTGCTGAACCTGTTTAATATTGGGGACGAGCAAGCCTATTTTCGTATCTACAGCAAAACCAATATTATGATCGTAAAAATAGCGTAACTCAGTGGCATCATCATTAAGCTGGCTGTTGATAATTTCGAATTCGCTTAAGGCCAACGACAGGGCTTTAATAAAGAATGGCATCAAACTGAGTTTCACACCTTTTTCCTCAAATACTGGCTTTAAGCGTTGACGAAGCGCGATTAGGTTGTCCATAACCAGTTCGTCACTTACGGTAAAGTGCGGGATGGTGGAAACTGAGGCCACCATCTGTTTAGCCATGGCAGCCTGAACACCGCGTACTTTTACTGTTTTCACACGGTCGTTTTCTTGTGTCTGGTTAGGCATCTCCTTTAGGGTTGGTGTGTGCGAGTCCTTCGCACCTTTTGTTAATTGCGCCAGTACGTCCTGTTTTAAAATTCTTCCTTTTTTTCCTGTCCCCTTTATGTCACCTAGGTCAAGGCTTTGTTCCCGGGCAATTCGTCTAACAGCAGGGCTAGCTAAGACTTTACCGGGAATAACCACGGGAGGCTCAAAATCACCTGATGGCCACTTATCGTCTTTTACGGGCGCGTTGTCTCTGCTGTTGTTTTCACTCTTCCCGTGACACATATTTTGGTTTGCCGCTAACGGTTCGCAATATTCACTGCCCGCGCTTTCCTGCCCTTTTAATTCGCCTGTTTCGGGTTTTCTGATGAGCGAAAACAACGGGCTATGGACTTTAGCGATGTCTCCTTGGGCATAATACAGCGTGCCCACTACGCCAGAATGCTTGGCTGGGATTTCAACCACCGCTTTGTCGGTCATGACTTCAACTACGCTTTGGTCTTCCGCAATGAGATCGCCTTCTTTTACATTCCATTTTACGATTTCACATTCAACGATACCTTCACCAATATCAGGTAAAATGAAATCTTCATGAACGGCTTCTTGATCACCAAGATTTTCTTGAGCAGGAGAATCATCTTGGTGTGGTGGGACTGCGTCTTCTTGAGTGGCATCTGCTGTGGAGGTCGGTTCAGTGGATAGCCCCCCTGTCGTCTCCATGGCAAATAATGGCGCGTGCACGGCTGCAATATCGCCCTCCTTATAGTAAAGCTTGGTGACTGTGCCGCTATGCATTGCCGGAATTTGAACCGTGGCTTTGTCTGTCATGACCTCAGCAACCGGCTGGTCTTCTTCAATGACGTCGCCTTCGGACACTAACCATTCCAAAAGCTCACATTCAACAATGCCTTCACCAATGTCAGGCAATATAAAGTCAATAGTCATGCTGGGCCCCTTAGTAGTGAAGTGTGCGCTTAATGGCTTCGTAGATTTTAGTCGCGTCTGGCATATACTCTTTTTCGTGCGCCAGTGGATAAGGCGTATCTAAGCCACACACCCGAGCAATCGGCGCTTCCAGATATAAAAAACACTTCTCTTGAATTGTTGCCGCTATTTCACTGGCAAAGCCGCCCGTGAGCGGCGCTTCGTGATTAATAAGTAAACGCCCTGTTTTCATGACAGATGCAGCTACTGTGTGGGCATCCCAGGGTAAAATACTGCGCAAGTCGATAATTTCACAGGAAACGCCATCATCTAGTGCCGTTGCTGCCGCCTTTTGAAGCTCTTCAATTTGTGCGCCCCAGCCTAACAATGTGATATCTGAACCTTCTTGAACAATATCTGCTTTACCCAAGGGTAACTGATAATCTTCCTCTGGCACGTCACTGATTGACGCACGATAGAGCTTTTTAGGCTCTAAAAACAACACAGGATTCTTGTCTCTAATAGACGCCAGTAACAGCCCTTTGGCTTGATACGGGTTTCTAGGCACCACTATCTTTAGGCCCGGGCAGTGGGCGAAAAACGCTTCTGGCGATTGGCTGTGGTAGTGCCCGCCAGCAATACCGCCGCCATAGGGGGTACGAATAGTCAGAGTGCCTACATCAAATTGTCCTCCAGAACGATAACGCCACTTAGCGGTTTCGTTCACAATTTGGTCGAATGCGGGGAAGATATAGTCACCAAATTGAATTTCAGCGACAGGCACAGACCCTTGGGCTGCTAAACCATTGGCAAAACCTATAATACCCTGTTCGGTTAAGGGGGTATTGAAGCAGCGTCCCTTTCCAAATTTTTCCTGGAGGTGACTGGTAGCGCGAAACACGCCCCCAAAGTGACCCACATCTTCACCAAAAACCATGACTTTATCGTCGTCTGTCATGGCAGTAATGAGGGCATTATTGATGGCTTGTAGTAAATTCATTTGTGCCATTATTTCATTCTCCCTGACGTTTTAGGGTACATGTGTGGGTATTTTTTAATGTGTTGTTTAAGGTCTTGAAGTTGTTCATCAAGGTGCCAAGGCACTGAATCATAGACATCACTCACAATGTCATCGATAGGACAAATTTCGGTGGTTTCGCACCGCTTCATTGACGCTAAAACCTCTTGGCGCATTGCGGTAAGGCGTTTTTCATTGTCTTGTTCGTTAAACCAGCCTTTGTGGGTTAACCAGTTGGCAAACCGAGTAATAGGGTCTTTTGTGCGCCATTTTTCTTCCTCTTCTTTTGAGCGGTAACCGCTAGGATCATCGGAGGTAGAATGGGCGGCTAACCTGTAGGTCATCGCTTCAATAAGTACAGGGCATTGTTCTGCAAGAGCGATTTCCCTCGCCCGTTTCGTTGCCGCGTAAACCGCTAATACGTCGTTGCCGTCTACCCGAATGGTTTTTATTCCGTAACCTAACCCGCGAGACGCTATGCCATCACCTGCAAATTGTTCCTCTGCTGGTGTGGAGATAGCGTAGCCATTATTTCTGCAAAAAAAGATGACAGGACAGCTAAGTACCGCTGCCATATTAAGCCCCGCGTGGAAATCTCCTTCTGACGCGGCACCTTCTCCGAAATAGCATATGGTAATTGCGTCTTTCCCTGCCATTTTTTGACCATACGCATAGCCGGAAGCTTGCGGTATTTGGGTGCCAAGAGGAGATGAGATCGTCATGAAATTTAGCGCTTTATCACCATAATGAATCGGCATTTGGCGGCCTTTATTAGGGTCGTCTTTATTGCTGAACATCTGATTCATGAATTGATCAGTGGTGTATCCTCGATAAGCCAATGCCCCTTGCTCACGATATTGTGACATGATGAGGTCTTCGGTACTTAGTGCCGCTGCGCTTGCTACCGTTGCGGCTTCCTCGCCGGTACTTGCAAGGTAAAAGCTAATACGCCCTTGGCGTTGAGCCGCCACCATTCGTTCATCAAGCACCCGCGTGTAGGCCATGGTCTCGTGAATCTTTAACGCTTGCGCTTGACTAATGTCGGGTAAGGTTGCCTCCGGCGTTGCTTTACCGTTTTCGTCGAGAATTTGCAGCATTGGGATGTCAATAATACCGTTATCTATAATATTCACATCGGCAACAGTTGTTACTTGTGCTAGGTGGTTTCTGTCTTTCATTATTTTCTCCAGAAACAGTGGGAAGCTTCCACGAATTTAGAATGAATATGCTAGTAGACTCACGCTGGCACTTTCTTGCTATTTCTCCACGAAAAGTAGTTTTAAAAGGAACATCTATACTCTTTTTAGGAGCTAAACATGATTAGCATCCTAATGTTTTAATTTAATGTTAATTAATTGCGATATTTGCGTGAAATTTGGTGACCTGGCGTTTTTGTATTTGGATAGATGTATTAAATTTAATACGCCTTTGTTCATTACAAACGGTCATCAACTGTGTTAGAAATGCATTAATCCTCGAACGAAACTCTGTTTATATTCCCTTGCTTTTTTATTGAAGCGCTGGCAGGTAAATGGGTTATTTTAATAATAAAAAACGGGGCTCCAGGGAACAATCATTATTGAGACTTAGTATGAAAAAGAAACTCTTGAGTACCATCATTGCCTCTACCCTATTTGCAACGCCATCGATGTTGTCCGCTCAGGATGTGAAATCGAACATCATGGCAAGCCATACGCTAGAGCAAAACAATCCAATTGAAGCGTCTTTCGACAAAAAAAATATTCTTGCGAATGCCGTTAAGGTTAATGACCATCAAGTTAGAGTTATTGTGCAGTTGCATGATTCACCTTTAGCTCAGTTTAGTGGGGTTAACCCCAGCGTACGAAGCGCGTCTGCCCAACAAGGCGTAAAGGTAGATTTCTCATCAAACGCGGCCATAAGCTACAAAAAAATACTTAAGAACAAGCAGCGAAGCCTGGTTGAGGATATACACAACTTTGACCCTACCTTTGAAGCCGATAAATCCTTTACCGCTTCCTTTAATGGTGTGTCTGGCATTGTGAGTAAACACGCGTTAGACAACCTAGCGAGTTTGCCAGAGGTAAAGGCGATTTACCCCGATGTGATGCACCGCGCACAGATGGACGCAAGTTTGGATTTAATTGGCGCAATTGATACATGGACTCAGTTGGGGGGCGCAGAAAACGCAGGGAAAGGCATTCGCGTCGCCATTATAGACAGTGGAATACGGCCTGAAAACGCGCTTTTTAGCGGTGATGATTTTGACGCACCGGACGCATCCACCCTGCCCTCTGATGACTATTGCTCAGACACGCCAGATTTCTGTAACAATAAGCTTATTGTGGCGCGTTATGCGTCGATACCAGACGGTTTTGACATTGTTGATGGCGAGTATCTTTCCCCTCTTGGTTATAATGGCCATGGTACCCACGTAGCGGGAACGGCGGTGGGCAATGCGGGCGTTACCGCATCACGAGATGGAGCGACCGCAGAAATATCAGGAGTGGCACCTGCCGCCTACCTAATGGTGTATAAAGGTTTGTATGCGACGCCTGACGACCCTACCTCCTCAAGCGGCATGACCTCCATGTTATTGGAAATGCTTGAGGCAGCACTAGAAGATGGCGCTGACATCATCAATAACTCCTGGGGCGGAGATGGTGGCGCAAGCCCAGTGGGTTCCGTTTATGAAGATATATTTGCTGCTATGGACGAAGCAGGCGTAGTGACGGTATTTTCCGCCGGCAATGAAGGCCCCGAAGCCACCACAATAGGTTGTCCCGGGTGTTCAAAAGATGTCTTAACAGTTGCTGCCACCTCAACCAACCGTTTGTTTGCAAACGAAGTCACGGTTGACGGCGATACCAGTATCGGCGCTATCCCAGCCCTCTATTCTGTTGGTAATGCTGCCATTACATTTACCAGCCCCTTAACGGCACCTGTGATATACGCGGGGGAAATTGATGAAGCTAACATTGAAGGGTGTTCGGCTTACGCAGATGACTCTACCTTTGAAAATGCCATTGCTTTAATTAGCCGAGGCACGTGTGGCTTTGTCGATAAAATTGCCAACGCTGAGGCCGCGGGCGCACTGGCGGTTTTGGTGTTTAACGAAGAGGGCCGCGGTGAAGCGCCCATTATTATGGGCGGGCTAAGTACAGATCAAACAGTTCCCTCACTCATGCTGCCCGCCACACAGGGATTAGCGCTCGCTGAATTAGCTGGCGCCACCGATGAGGATGTTATTGTGACTATCGGCAACGAGGTGGTAGCGTCCTATTCCGATAGTTTAGCGGATATTATGGGCGACTTTAGTTCTCGCGGGCCTAACGGTGACCCGAGTTTCTTGAAACCAAACATTGCGGCTCCTGGTGTGCGTATTTTTTCCGGTGAGTCGCCAGATGCCCCGGATCATATTGGTGAAAATTTTTCGTTTAAAAACGGTACCTCCATGGCGTCTCCCCATGTTGCTGGTGCCGCCGCATTGCTAAAACAAATGCATCCTGAATGGAGTGCACAGCAAATAAAAAGTGCCTTGGTCACTTCCTCTATTCGCGACGTACTGAAAGAAGATGGTCTTACACAAGCTGACAACTTCGACATGGGGGCGGGACGGCTCGATTTATCTCGGGCTAGCACGGTAGAAGTCACCTTCAGCGAACTGAGTTTGGTGTCGGCCGAATGCTTTCTTACCTGTGACTTGTCAATCACCCTGACGAATACGACTGACAGCGCCGTGACGCTTAGTGGTAGCCTGTTGTTTAGTGATGATGGTACGGATGGGTATCTCACTCCTGCTTTGACCACGCTTGCACCAGGGTCGTCTGAGGAAGTGATATTAACCCTTGATGTGGCAAATGCTGCTTCCAGTGAATGGTTATTGGGTGGTGCAATTTGGTCTGACGGTGATGAGGCTACCACGGATTACTATATTCCAATGGCGATCTATTCTGTGAGTACAGATGAACCTTCTTTGCTGAACAGCGAAGTAAGTGTTAGCACGGTAGAAGCGGGAGATAATGTCACCACTACAATTTATGCAAATAATAAAGGTGTCACTGGCGTAACCAGTATTACAGGGCAAATAGACGAAAAGCTGTCTGTTAACACGGACTCGATAACGGCCATGAAAAACGGCTCACAAGACACGGTGACCTTTGATGCGCAAACCAATGTGCTCACCTGGGAAGGTTCGTTAGATATCGCCAGTATCAACTTCAATGAGGATACTGGAATTGCAGCGGTAACAGGCGGCGATTATCTTCCTTTGGCATCGTTAGGGGTCACCCCCGTATCCTGTACTTCACTGTGTGATGATACGTCAATTGTATTTAGTGGGGTGCCTGAAATACGTTACTTAGGTGACGGTTACACAACCATTCAAATATCCTCAAATGGTTTTATGGCCATGGGAGCTGAGTCTGGAGATATTTCTTCTCCCTTTGCGGAGCAATTGCCAGGCTCTGACGATCCAAATAATATTCTCGCGCCCTATTGGACAGATTTAGATTTAGACGGCACTGACGCGAACGACGATGGTACGGGTGACATGTACGTGGCTATCCTTGGCGGCGGTAGCTACCTGGTTGTGGAGTGGGCAAATGCGCAGCTTTGGGACCAACCAGGGACCAGTTTTAACTTCCAAATTTGGTATGACTATTCTAATGAAAGCTTCCACTTTGTTTACGGTGCAATGGATACGCCAGTAGACCCAGTTGTAGTGGGGGCTGAAAACAGCTTCGGTACTGTAGGCGCAACCCTAGCCTATTATTCCGAGGACGGTTCTCAGGGGAGCTTGCCGACAGAAGGTAGCGAATATGTACTTGCATACAGTGAAGGCGATGAGGTGTCCATTTCTTTCGAAGGGACAGTGTTACCTGTTGCCGATTACATGGATGATAGTTTCAGCGTGAATGAAGATGCTAGCATTACTGCAAATGTCATCGCTAATGAAGCAGACGACACTATCGTCAATACATTTACAATGGCGTCCTTATCAGGTGATTATAGAACCTTTACGCCCATCACCATTGATAAAGATGCGCTTGATATAGATTCTGTCACCATTTCAGTCGCGCCTGAAAATGGAGTAGCAACCACCAACGGTGACGGCACCATAACCTATACTCCCACGGCTGACTTTTTTGGTGAAGATAGCTTTAAATATACGGTGAGCACCGAAACGTCAACGAGCGGTGACGACCCCCTCGATGGGCAAGTGATCGGGGAAGCTACGGTTAATATAGCTGTAGCGGGTATTCAGGATGCGCCTGTGGTTACCATCAGTGCCCCTTCAAGCGTGAAAGAAAACGAAAGTTACTCGGTAAGTGTAACGGCGAGTGATGCCGATGGTGATGATGTTGTTGTGTCTATTGATGGTGTTGAAAGAACCAGTTTAACTGGCACTGCACCGAGTTATGATACCGCAACATCGGTGTCGTTACAGGTGTCGGCAACTGACGGCATAGACACGACATCGGAAACGGTCACTATACGTGTAGAAGAAAAGAGTGGAGGCGCGATAAGTTGGTTATCGGTGCTTCTTGTTCCTCTATTGTTTATTCGAAGACGCCATACGCGGCGCTGTCATTAGACGCCGTTAGTGCACCATTAAAAAGGCCGCTTATGAATGACGCGGCCTTTTTTATTACCGCTAGTGGTGTGGTTCACCCTAACCTTTTTGCCTTGCTGCTAGTTATCAGCCATTAATAAGGTATCTTCCCCCACTGACTCGGGTTGCGTGGGCCTTACAATGGGGTGAGCCACAAGTGAGTGTCGTAGCTTAGGTTTAAGTAACCACGCTAATGCACGGGTATCTGTTAAACCACTATCTAGCCAAGTATCAATACTGCCATCGTTATGTGATAACACTAAGGGGCTGGATTTACTGTGGTATTTTTCCATTTTTGGGTGTGCAGGTAAGGTTACTACTGAGCAGCTTACTTTGTAATGGTTTGTATTATCTTGCCCTTTATATTGCCAAATTCGGTATAACCCGCCCATGGCCATTGCATGGGGAGGCTTGTCTTGTGCAAAAACCGTGAAGTCCGTATACCTGGCCTGACTTCCCTTCCCCTCGGTTTCGCCAAAGCCTGCGGCAGGAATAACGCAACGCATGCTTCGAAATGATTGATAGCCAGCGGTTCGTTTCACGTTAAGTTTATCGTAACGTGTATTAAATGACGTGTACTTCGAAGGTTTAAAATCTACCACAGTGCCGTTGCTTATCCGTGGTTCCAGCAAAAGCCACCACAACGCATTATGCATTTCTCGCTGCCCATGAGCGTTTTCTAACACAATAGATACCGTGTTCGCGGCAGTGATAACCCTAGAAAAGATGGGGCCGGTTTCAGGCCATAAACGAATTTGAAGCTCTTCCATTAAGGCCCGTACGCCTTCGCAGTCAGTGACGTTTAATCTACCACACATCTTTACACCTTCTTTTGGGCTATCAGCATAGACATTTTGTTAATCACATGTAATATTAATTCGTTTAACAAAAAAGGTAGCCTGTTGTAATAACGGGAATAAACGTATCAAGGGAGTGATTTTTAACCAATATGACTGCAATTACACACGTGTTGTCTTCACCCAGTGTGAGTTTACTCAACGTCATTGCCTTATTGTCTGCTGTGGCCACCTGTACCTGGCTACTAATGGTGCAACCTCTCCGTTTGTACCGATACGCTAGTAAACGTTTTGCTATTGCAAACGCGACGCTGTTTCTTTATATCATAGCCTATCAAAACACATCCATTGGTGCTTTCAGTCACAGTGGTTTATTAAGTCATTTAAGTTTGTTCCTCTTTGCACTGCTTTACCAAAGTGGTGTCCGCATACTTTTTAAACGCCATTTGTCGTTGGTTGGCTTAACTTTGGTCATTGCATTGGTGTGTATTTCATCGGCACTGCCTTTCATGAACGCCATGGCGATGCCTTTATCCCTCGCCATAATATGTTACATGACGGCGGCCATTTTCTTTAACGGCACTGTTATTAAGTATTCGGCGCTAAAGCGCGAATTTAATACATTATCGGCGTTAATGTTAAGTATACCCGATGGGCTATTCATTGGTGTGTTAGCCATTGCTGGCGTCTCTTATTCATCTTTAATATTCAGTACTGCAGAAAGTATATGGCCCTTATCGCTCAACATGGATATAGCCCTGTGGTTCGGAATAGGTTTAGTTTTGCTAATCAATGTTACCGCCATGGCGGCTGCGGTAATGCGGTTAGTGCTTAAAATGAAGTTTTTAGCCGAACACGATCAACTCACGGGTTTACTAAATCGGCGCGCCATTTCCAAAACGCTTGTGTCACTCTGGTTAAGACTTTCCAGTGATAACCATTCGGCGACTAAGCGGGAGCGCCATTTACGTCTAACCAAAGGCGTCCTAAAGCACAACCAAAGTGATGTCCATAAAGACAACAACTTCAGTGTGTTAATGATAGATATTGATCATTTCAAACAGATTAACGATGAGTTCGGTCATGAGGCTGGTGATTACGCCCTCACATTTGTAGCGCAAACTTTGTCTGAATTAGTCCGTGAAACTGACTATTGTGCGCGTTTTGGCGGGGAAGAGTTTATTGTTATACTCACCAATACCACCCACGACACAGCCCTGCGTCGAGCAGAAGCAATATGTGATCACTTTTCAAAGGCGGTATGGCGCGAGGGCGCGAATCCGATAACGTTAAGTATTGGCTGTGAGACGGCAACCCACACCAAAAGTATTGATCAACTGCTGTCCCATGCCGATGATGCTTTATATCAAGCTAAGCGAAGTGGAAGAAACCAGATAGTGGCTTATTCTTCATCGTTTTCCTGAATTTTTAAGCCAGTATTCGACAGTTTTTTGCTAGGCTGAACGCCCATTTCTCTGAATTTTTCAATTTGGCGCAGTAGGTTTCCCCGCCCTTGAGAGAGCTTATTAACGGCAAGGTCGTAATGGCTTTGTGCGGTATCTAGCGATTTCCCTACTCTTTCCATATCGGTTACAAAGCCCACGAATTTATCGTAAAGTTTGGCGGCTTGTTCAGCAATATGCTGAGCATTTTGATTTTGGTATTCGTACTGCCATATATTGTTGATGGTTCTTAGCGCAACCAGTAAGTTTGTTGGGCTAACCAGCATAATATTATTATCTAATGCCAAAGACACTAGGCTAGGCTCTTCTTCAATTGCCAGTAAAAATGCCGACTCAATGGGGATAAAAAGCAAGACATAGTCCAGTGTTCTTAAACTCGAAATAGCTTGATAATCTTTTGCCCCTAACCCCTTAATGTGACCTTTAATCGAGTTTACGTGGCCAAGCAAATGTTGCTTTCTCACGTTTTCATCGCTTTCATTAAAATAACGCTCATAGCTGGCTAAGCTCACTTTCGCATCAATGATAACGTCTTTATCATTGGGTAAATGAACCACGACGTCAGGCTGTAATCGACGCCCCTGTTCGCTTTGCGCTGCTACTTGAGTTTCAAATTCATGACCTTCACGTAACCCTGACTCTTTTAAAATTCGTTCTAGGATCACTTCCCCCCAATTTCCTTGGGTTTTGTTATCCCCTTTCAACGCGTTAGTGAGTGCAGCAGCTTCTTGAGTGATTTTTTGATTCAGTTCTTTTAGCCCAAGAATTTCGGTTTTTAAGGAAGCTCTTTCTTGACCTTCTCGGATGTGTTGCTCGGTAACTTGTTGTTTAAAGCTATCTAATTGGGTTTTAAATGGGGCAAGTAGCGCTTCAATATCTTGCTTACTTTGCTGATGGTAGCGGGCATTTTTTTCGTCGAAAATGCGATTAGCCAAATTTTCAAATTGCGACTGTAAACGTTGTTCAGCACTGCTCATTAGCGCCAATTTTTCTTCATGGCTTTGCATAAGAGCATCTAATCGCGCTTTTTGCGCTTCATTTTGCGACTGAACTTTCATAAAGTTTGACTGTAAGTTGTTATACGCATTAGAAAGCTCGCGCTTCTCTTCTAACACGATATCGTAATGACGCGCTTTTTCACTGAGGGAGCCAAGTTCTTTTTGAAGCGTTGTCTGATGGTGTTGGTGTTGTTCAATCAATGCATTAGCGGCGTCAAGCTGCTGTTGTATTGTTTTTAAACGCTGCTTTGAAAACGCCCAGATCATTATGATGAGAACAAGAAATAATGGGAAAAGAAGATAAACGGGGTTAGAAACGTCAAAAGTCATATGAATACGAGCACTGTTATTTTATACAGCACTATAAACAAAAACAGGCGCCAATGGCACCTGTTTTTAAAAAAAAGCGAAATTCTAGCCTATTTCGACAATGTGCTATCTAAATCTTCTATTTTCGCTTTCCAAATGGCTGGACCATTTTTGTGGGCGTTTGCCCCGGTACTGTCTACGGCTACGGTAACAGGCATATCTTCTACCTCAAACTCATAGATAGCCTCCATGCCTAAATCTTCAAACGCGACCACACGAGATTTCTTAATAGCTTTAGATACAAGATAAGCTGCGCCACCTACCGCCATCAGATAAACGGCTTGGTGTTTGGCAATAGAATCTACTGTTGCGGGGCCACGTTCAGCCTTCCCAATCATGCCGATAAGGCCGGTTTTTTCTAGCATAAGGTCGGTGAATTTATCCATGCGCGTTGCCGTAGTCGGGCCTGCTGGGCCGACGACTTCGTCGCCAACTGCATCGACGGGTCCTACGTAGTAGATGAACCTATTGGTTAAATCCACACCTTCAGGTAAGCCTTCGCCATTTTCCATCATGGTTTGGATTCGCTTGTGTGCAGCATCTCGACCGGTAAGCATCTTGCCCGACAGAAGCACGGTTTCACCGACTTTCCAGTCTTGTATATCTTCTTTCGTGACATCGTCAAGATTAACGCGGCGGGTGTTTTCGCTCACTTCCCATGTGACCTCTGGCCAATCCTCTAATTTTGGCGGCGTAAGTTCCGCAGGGCCTGAGCCATCAAGATAGAAGTGAGCGTGACGGGTGGCGGCACAGTTAGGGATCATTGCCACTGGCTTAGACGCAGCATGGGTAGGCAGTGATTTAATCTTAACATCTACCACGGTAGTTAACCCACCTAAGCCTTGTGCGCCAATACCTAAACGGTTAACACGGTCAAAAATTTCAAGACGAAGCTTTTCATCGGTGGTTTCTGGGCCACGCTCTATGAGTTCTTGAATATCAACCGGATCCATAAGGCTTTCTTTTGCAAGTACTGCGGCTTTCTCTGCAGTACCGCCAATGCCGATGCCTAGCATGCCCGGTGGACACCAGCCAGCGCCCATAGTCGGTAAGGTTTTAACCACCCAATCAGCAATATCATCACTGGGGTTTAGCATTACCATTTTTGATTTGTTTTCAGAACCGCCACCTTTCGCAGCGATCATGACTTCAATTTTTTCCCCTGGTACCATATCAATATGCACCACAGAAGGCGTGTTATCTTTCGTGTTCTTTCTTGCGCCAGCAGGATCGGCAACAATGGATGCGCGTAATGGGTTATCAGGGTTCAGGTAGGCACGACGTGTACCTTCATCAACCATCTCCTGTACCGTCATGTCGGTTTTGTCCCAGGTTACACCCATGCCTATTTTAACAAAGCAGGTCACAATACCCGTATCTTGACAGAGCGGGCGTTTACCTTCAGCAGACATTCTGGAGTTTATGAGAATTTGCGCCATGGCATCTTTTGCTGCTTGGCTTTTCTCTCTGTTATAAGCTTCTTCTACTGCTTTTACGTAATCGAGCGGATGATAGTAGGATATAAATTGCAGGGAATCTTCAATGCTATCTATGAAGTCTTGTTGACGGATAACGGTCATGGCATCCTCTTTTTATTGAGCTTTCGTGGTCTTGGCTTGGTAAAAAAGCGTATACTAGCGCATCTAAAACAATCGCACCACGAAAACAGCCTTAGTTGGCGATGATTCGGGCGCATTAGCAACACCCTTGGTGGGTATTCTAACTATTATTATCATTACCTAGCGCAGAGTTTAGATTTTCATGTCCGTGTTACCTCTCTCGTCAATAACCATAACTGAATACAACGACACCCATAATAGACGCTTAGTGGATATATTTGCGCCACATGCAAACGATCCTTGGGCTATCTTGTTCGATAATTGTGATTCAACAAAAAGCGATGGTCGATTCAGTATTATGCTGTGGCAACCTGTTCGCACGGTAACAGCATATCAAGGGCAAACGCGCACGCATTGCCTATTAACAAACAAGAAAGAAGAAATAGACTCCCCGCCTTTTGAGGCAGCCGAGCACTTCCTTCATAGTATGGTTAAACCCCTATCGATAGCGCCATCAGCGCCTGATATTGCAAACGTGTTGCCGTTTATGATTGGTGTTGCTGGAATGGCTGGTTACGACACAGGACGCTATTACGAAGCCTTACCTTCATACGCTGAAAGCCACTACCAGACAGAAGATTTCGCCGCTGGGCTTTATTTATACTCATTAATTGAAGACAACCTAACAGGTAAAATGTATTACTGTAGCGCAGATGGCACCACAATCCCGAATCTGCGAACCTTCGATAGCGTACCGAAAGCCGATAACCAAGGGTTTCGTCTTACCAGTGATTGGCAATCGAATTTAACCAAAGAAACCTATATTAGGTGCATCAAAAAGATACATGACTATTTAAAAGCCGGCGATTGCTATCAAGTCAATTTTGCGCAGCGTTTTACGGCTGGCTTTAGCGGCTCTGTTTGGCAAGCGTACGAGGCATTAAGGGTGGCAAATCAAGCGCCTTTCTCGGCATATATGAAACTTGCTAATAGCAGTATCGCCAGTATTTCCCCGGAACGATTTTTAAAGGTCGTCAATAAAATCGTTGAAACCAAACCCATAAAGGGTACGCGCCCACGCTTTGCCGATAAAGAAGAAGATGCTGCAAGCGCGTCCTCATTGTTAACGGCGGAAAAAGATCGGGCGGAAAACTTAATGATTGTGGATTTACTGCGCAATGATATTTCCAAGCACTGCGTACCGCATAGTGTCACTGTGCCCTCGCTTTTTGCCCTAGAAAGCTATGAAGCCGTGCATCATTTGGTAAGCACGGTAACAGGGGTACTCCATGATAACGTTAGTCCTCTTAAGTTACTTGCCTCGGCGTTTCCGGGTGGTTCTATTACTGGAGCGCCGAAAATTCGCGCGATGGAAGTCATTGATGAGCTAGAAATACACCGCAGAAACATATATTGTGGCAGTATGTTCTATATGGGATTTAGAGAGGATCTCGATTCAAGCATTTGTATTCGAACCTTACTTGCCGAAAAAGAACAAATACACTGTTGGGCAGGCGGCGGGATAGTTCTTGATTCTGTGCCCGAGGATGAGTTTCAGGAAACATTAGATAAGGTTTCAAAAATCCTCCCTGTGTTATCGTCACAGTTTGGGAGCAATAGTGACAAGGACTGAATTTTTACACCAATTTCATCATTTACGGTTAACGCGAAGAGAGCCGGATTACCCACTTAAAGCTGAAGCTCGTCCGGCGGCGGTGCTTATTCCGTTGTTAGATTACGGCGATAAATTGCATGTTTTGCTTACCGAACGCGCGCATCATTTACGACATCATCCTGGACAAATTAGTTTTCCTGGCGGCGCAGTTGAAGAGAGCGACGAAACTGTAGTCGAAGCGGCAATGAGGGAAGCGAATGAAGAGATAGGGTTACCGCGACAAAATGTGGAAGTCATAGGTCTATTGCCTTCCTACAGAACGGTGAGCAGATATAAAGTTGCCCCTGTCATTGGTTTTGTCGACCCGAACTTTCAACCACAGTTAGATGCCAATGAAGTAGAAAGTGCTTTTGAAGTTCCCCTCGCCCACTTATTAGACAGGCGCAATCATCTGGTTCATACCACTCATCGCGACAAACGCCCTTTTCCTATTTATTTTATACCTTGGCAAGATAAAATGATTTGGGGTGTTACCGCGGCCATACTGCGGAACTTGTCACATCATATCCACCCTTAAATATTTCTTTACACCTCATTAGCATTTCTAATCATCTGATTAGCTTTTCTGTATTGTACTATCCTTACTATACATGCATGATCTTAAGTCTAAGTCATCGTTGAGGTTTGTTATAATGATTAGTGTTTTTGATATGTTCAGTATAGGTATAGGGCCTTCGAGTTCACACACTGTTGGACCCATGCGCGCCGCTGCTGATTTCGTGAAAACATTATCTAATGATGAAGCCCAATTTAACGCCATTGATAAAGTTACCGTGGAATTGTTCGGTTCCCTTGGGCAAACCGGCGTGGGCCATGGAACCGGCAAAGCGGTTATTCTAGGTTTATGCGGTGAACTTCCCGACCTTATTGATGTCGATAAAATAGACCCTCTATTAGAAGAGGTACATACCACACAGCGCTTAGCGCTAAATGGATCGCATGCTATATCGTTCCCCAATAAAAATGCCATTGTATTTCATCGTCGTAAAACATTACCAAAGCATGCAAACGCATTAACGCTATATGCCTATTGTGGCGAACAGATAGTGGCAGAACAAACTTACTACAGTATTGGCGGCGGTTTCATCATTAAAGATGAAGACTTTGATGAAACCAAGACGTTGGCGGCAGAGACACAGTCAAAGGTGCCCTTCCCCTTTAAAAGCGCGGCAGACTTGCTCGTTCAATGTAAAAACAATGGATTGAGTATTAGCGCGCTGATGCTGGCCAATGAAACTACGTTTCGACCTCGTCATGAAGTAAAACAAAAACTGCACCATATATGGCTAACCATGAAAGCCTGTATTCAACGTGGTATCGAAACGGAAGGCATATTACCGGGTGGACTTAAAGTCGTGCGCAGAGCCCCTGCGCTTTATCGACGTTTGCAAACGGAACACACTAGCGATCCTATGCAAACCATGGATTGGGTAAATTTATTTGCCCTAGCGGTAAATGAAGAAAATGCAGCGGGTGGCCGAGTGGTCACAGCACCTACTAATGGCGCTGCGGGTATCTTGCCGGCTGTGTTGCAATACGTTGATAAATTTATTCGCCCTGTTGATGAAGAAGTGGCAAGTCGGTTTTTACTCACGGCGGGTGCAATAGGCATTTTATACAAGGAAAATGCATCAATTTCTGGTGCTGAAGTGGGCTGTCAGGGTGAAGTTGGCGTGGCCTGTTCTATGGCTGCTGGCGCGCTCGCTGAAATTATGGGGGGCACGGTGTCGGCGGTTGAGAATGCCGCAGAAATAGGCATGGAGCATAACCTTGGACTGACCTGTGACCCCGTGGGAGGCTTGGTTCAAGTGCCTTGTATAGAGCGTAACGCGATGGGCGCAATTAAAGCAATAAATGCGTCTAGACTGGCCTTAAGAGGCAGCGGTGAACACAAAGTGTCGTTAGATAAGGTAATTAAAACCATGCGTGACACGGGCAACGACATGAAAACCAAATATAAGGAAACCGCACGAGGCGGTTTAGCAGTCAATATTATTGAGTGTTAATGGGCGTCTATATCGACCAGTACATTTAATGGTACACCTTGGTGTGTAATATTAAATGCACTGGTGACAGCGTTCGCCTTATTTCACTGGCAAGGTAACGCCTTTAAACATTTTCTCTACTTCATCATTGTTTTTAAGCATCATGGCTTTTTCCACCTTATCTTTAGTTAAATGAGGTGCGAAGCGCTCAATAAAGTCATACATGTAACTGCGTAGAAACGACCCTTTTCTGAACCCGATTTTGGTCGTGCTGTAATCAAACAAATGGCTGGCATCAATTTTCACTAAATCGTCGTCTAGCTCTTCACTGACTGCCATAGACGCTATCACACCAATTCCCACGCCCAATCTTACGTACGTTTTGATTACGTCAGCGTCGGTGGCGGTAAATACGATTTTAGGGGTAAGGTTAGCGCGCTCAAATGCTTGGTCTAACTCTGAACGGCCCGTAAAACCGAAAACATAAGTCACAAGGGGGTACTTGGCAATATCGCTAATGTCGATAGTGCCCTTTTTCGACAAAGGGTGATCTTTGTTTACGATGACACTTCTATTCCAGTGGTAGCAAGGCAACATGACCAGGTCGTTATATAAGTGCAAAGCTTCAGTCGCAATGGCAAAGTCAGCTTCACCTTTGGCCGCTAAGTCACTAATTTGAGACGGTGTGCCTTGATGCATGTGTAAGGAAACTTTGGGATACTTTGACATGAACCCTTGAATAACATCAGGCAATGCATAGCGAGCCTGGGTATGGGTAGTTGCAATGTTGAGTTTACCCTGATCGGGTAAGGTGTGTTCACGGGCAACGGCTTTGATGCTTTCTACCTTGGCTAAAATTTCGCGAGAAATATTAATAACATCATGCCCTGCATCGGTGACGTGGGTGAGGTGCTTACCGCTACGGCCAAAAATCTGAACGCCTAACTCGTCTTCCAGCATGCGCACTTGTTTGCTGATGCCCGGCTGCGAGGTAAATAAACTTTCTGCGGTTGCAGATACGTTCAAATTATTGTTTAGTACTTCTACGATGTACCGTAACTGTTGTAATTTCATTGTGAACACCACTCGTCATTGTTGTACTACTACTATAACGCTATCCTTATAACCAAAACTACTATTTATTGCTATACACTATTACAAAAAGCAGTTTTGACTGCGAAAAAGGTAGGCATTTTACAGCGAAATAAGTGATACTAACCGCTTGTAACTTACCGAGTATTTTATTTTCTGGCCGATAAGCGGCATGTAGTGTGGCGTAGCGTCACTATGTTGAAGAAAATATAAGGTTAAAAAAATGACTGATAATAAGCAGCTATCCTCTCCCATAGACTTTTCATCCGTATTAGCGGCTGCTGTTCATGATATGAAAAACTCTTTGTTTTTACTTATTCAGTCCATTGAAAACCTGGCGGGAGAATTGCCTTCTGACAATGTTGAAGCACGAGAGCAAGTCGCTAATGTGCATTATGAAGCCTCACGGTTAAATACTAACTTAGTTCAAATATTGTCGTTATATCGTTCAGAATTAGAAAGCTTACCCATTACTGTGGATGAGTGCTTCATCGCCGATCTAATAGATGATGTGGTGGGGTCTAACCGCCTGTACGTAGAGCAAAAGAAAATTGGCATTACCATTCAGGTGGATTCCGAACTAAGCTGGTATTTAGACAGTGAACTTATTTATTTGCTAATTAACGATGTATTAGTCAATGCCCTTCGTTACGGAACTTCGAAGATTATCATTTCGGCTTCAGTGCAAAACGCACACCTCAACATTAAAGTAGAAGATGACGGTGCGGGTTATCCCCCATCCATGCTTGAAAAGAGTCACGAATCTTTGTCTGAGTTTCAACTTAGTCAAGGGCGTACGGGCTTAGGGTTATTCTTTGCGCGTTTAATTGCAGCCGCGCATTCACAGGGTGAAAATAGTGGTGAAATATCACTTTCCAACGGCGGTGATCTAGGTGGAAGTGTTTTTGAGGTAAAAATACCGTAACATTAGCCGATAGAATAGAAAACACGTTATAACTATCGAACGATAGCAATACATAATGACTTAAATGGAACTACACGAATGTACGTGATAATAATAATTCTGATTGTTGTACTTTTAATTGCGGCCATATTTATTAATGCGGTACAACAGCATCGCGCAAAAATTGAATCAGAACGCCGTGCTGAGGTGTCCAAACAAAAAGCAATTATCGATGAGACAGAGAATGTCATTATGGCCTGTGTGAATATTCCTACCTCACCTCGTTTGATGGAAGTCTTGCATAATCGCGTGCTAAATGCGCTTAAAGTGATTAATGAGCACAATAGTACCCCTGAGATTAAACAACGGATTAATGACGCTGAACAACGCACAAGCAGTGGCAGTGGCAGTGATGGCACCGCGACGAGCGATTTCGTTTTGCCCGATAATGACAAATTAATTATCCAGTATATTCAGGCGGTCAAGAAACTACGTATTCTCCTTCGCTCGGAACATAGTAAAGGCAAAGTGGATTCTAAAACGTTTATTGATGAAGAAAAGCAGTTAGAGCGTCTACAAATTAAAGTGAATGTGGAAACACTGATTAAACGAGGTCGGGCTGCACACCAAACAAATATGCTAGGTTCAGCACGCCAATATTATGAAAAAGCCAAAGCTGCGCTAGAAAACCAGAATCAAAAAGATGAATACGCCCATTCTCGGTTAGCCAACTTAACGGAATGGTTAAACGAAATTCAAAGCAACCTGAAAAGTGTGAATGCGCAAGATCGTGCGAAACGTCAAGAAGAAGAGCGCGACGAGCTAGACGAATTATTTGCACCAAAGAAGAAGTGGTAATTGTAAAAGTTACCTCTTCGTCTCTCCTCTTTTCCCATAAAATATTTACCACCTATTCCTCAATCCTACACATAAAGGCCTAACGACGTTAGGCCTTTTTTATTGGCTATTAAATATATTCTTTTGCAATCAGAAGCTTAGCGGCTGCTGGTCTATTGGCATTGGTTTTGCGAGTTCCAGATTGAATAGATTTTCGAAGGATCAGTTAATCAAGGGAACAGTTAAATGGATATCAAGCAGCGTAAATTGGCTATTAAACCTTTTTCAAAGCAAAGCGGCAAAAATGTAACCTCAACGCCAAAGCACAAATCGGTGTCTAAGCGACGCGCTAGGGTGTTGGTTAAACGATCATTGGGCAAATCCTTTATTGCACTTGCGGCATTATGGGCGCCGCTTGTAGGCGTTGCAGCACCAGTAACCACACCATGGCATCAAAACACTGAACCAACTGAGCAATTTTCTTCATTAGATAGTCGTGTAGCACGTATGCAAGAGGCGCAAGCCTATTATGAAACGATAATAGAGCAAGGTGGTTGGAAGCCATTAGACGCCGGTGAACTATTGGCAGAAGGCGCACTGCGTAAAGGTGACACCTCACAAGCGGTGTCGTTACTTATCACTCGCCTTGCTAAGGAGTATCCTGCGCTTCACACTTTATGCGATGACCGTTCCGTTCTATCACCTAGCCTTCGCCACTGTACTTTTGATGAATTAATTGAAGACGCAGTGAAAGACTTTCAACAACGCCACGGACTAGATGTTGATGGCGTAGTAGGCAAAAATACGCTTGCCGCATTGAATATAACCGCAGAACAAAAAAGGCAACAACTGGCATTAAACATTGCGCGTCTAACCGCGTTTGAGGCAAACGATGAAGATGCGTATGTGCTCGTGAATATTCCAGAATTTCGTTTGCGTTATATCAACGATGGTCAGGTTAAGGCGAAAAAAGATGTGGTTGTTGGTAAGCCAAGTTGGGCCACGCCTTCGTTTAGCGATGAAATTGAAAAATTTGTGGTTAATCCAGAGTGGCGAATCCCGCTTTCTATCGCTACGCGAGAAATTGCACCAAAAGTAGCTGAAGATCCTGATTACCTTGAAAAAATAACATCGTCATTCGTAAAAATAGCTTCATCGACGATGAATTGGTTGACCCTAGTACCATTGATTGGGCCAGCGTAAAGCCGTATCAATTTGACCATTTCCTGGTGAAACTACCTCACGATAAAAATCCATTGGGAAAAGTGAAATACCTGTTCCCTAACCCACATGCGGTGTATGTGCACGATACGCCTTATCAACAGTGGTTTAACGAACCTGTACGTGCAGCGTCTCACGGTTGTATTCGTCTAGAAGACCCATTTTCTTTAGCAAAGCTAATTGCAGAAGAACAAGGCGTAGAGAGTTTAATGGACAACGTAATATCGGCCAGAGATCTACGTGAATCAAAAACATTTCATCTTAAGGAACCCCTACCGATTCATTTAGTGTATTGGACCGCTTGGGCAGATGAAAATGGCAGAATTAATTTCAGAAATGATATTTATCGACGTGATGCGCGAGACACGCAATCGTTATCTCAATTAGCTTCTTTATAAAAAGGCAGGAGTTTTTGATGCTGACAAAGGTGACTATGAAAACAATCACGCTGGTAACATTATGGGTGTTATCTAGCGTGACCATGATGAGTGCTTGCCAAGCACACAATATGCAAACTAAGGCCGCGCTGCAAAAGGTGCCACCTCATGAGCCCGTAATTATTGATAACCAAGACGCCCTCATAGATGCGGAATTTAGCCTTAAAATTAATAACATTGTTGTACCTTACAATGTGTTTTCGTTGTTTGTACTTCCTGAGGAAGTGACAGAATTAGAGATTATTTATCCTCAGCCCGACAAACGCTATGAACTTTACGAAAATGGCGCGAAAGTTCAAAAGTCTGAAGATCTCACTTGGCATTGGAGAGCGGCAGATGAACCCGGTGAGCAGCAGTTAACCATTAAAAGCCAAGACGGCGATGTCAGCATGACATTGAATGTGTTTGTCATGATCCCCGCCGAAGAAGTACAAGGCGGCCGCTTGAAGTATTACCATATTGGTCCCTACCCTGATGAAAGTGAAGTCACAGACAAAAACATGTACGTTGAGCCTAATGGTTTTATTGAAGTCACGAAGGCAAATCAGGAAAAACGATTGTCACCGCATTTTAAGTTGAAAGAATTTACCAGCAAGCAGCGTTCTGGTTATCCAAAATTCGTGTATCTTCGAGCGCCTTTATTGCTGAAGCTTGAAATGCTTAGGCGTGAAATGAACATGAACGATATTCCGGTTCAGAACATGGTTATTATGAGTGGGTATCGTACGCCTCAGTACAATCGAGCGATTGGCAATGTAAAGTTCAGTCGCCACGTCTATGGTGATGCGGCAGATATTTTCGTTGATAATGATGGCAATTATCGTATGGATGACTTAAACAATGATGGTGCTGTTAACATAGGTGATGCTGATGTGATGGCCAGTGTGATTGCCGAACTTAATAAACGCAGTGAATATAAGGGGCTGATTGGCGGCTTGGGCATTTACGGGCCAAAACCCCATCGCGGCCCGTTTATTCACATTGATACGCGCGGGCTCAAAGCGAGATGGAGAAAACCGTAAACGCCATTGCCCAGCCCTTACCCTTACTCTGCGTTTTCACCGTAATGCATTGCCACTTGGGTCCAAAGGCGTTGCGCGGCTACCGACAAATCGCCGTGAGATTTTGCAATCATACCTACCGATTTTACCAAGGGTTGCGTACTTAGCTTTATTGTTCGCAACCCAATATTCTCCATATGGTTTTTACATAAATTAGGCATGACGGCGATGCCCAATTCCTGTTTAATCAAATTACCCAACGTGGCCAATTGACCTGTTTCAGCCACAATAGTCGGTTCGCCAAAAAGAGCAAGATGTTGTTCGGTCCAATGTCTTACCGCCGAGCCTCTATTCATCATGACGAAGGGATAATCGAGACATTGGTGCCAAGATATCTGCTTTGCTGTATTTAATGGGTGATTGGCACTTAGTACTAACAAAAACTCATCGTCGAACAATGGACTAAATTTAAGCCCTTCGGTTCTCACCGGTTCAAAAGTAAACCCCAGTTCAGCGCGGCCTTGAGAGACTTCTCGAATCACTTGCTCCATAACCACATCCAAAATGCGTAGATTAATATTCGGCGCAATGGCGTGGTATTGCGCTAATAACAAAGGCAAGTGACTCTCAGCAAAAGACGGCATGGCGGCAAGCGTTAACTGTCCTTTTGCCATGGCAAAGAGGTTTTGAATGTCAGAGAAGGTTTCCTCCCAGTCCCGCATGATTCTTATGGCATTAGGAAGGAGCGCTTCGCCTTCTTTGGTTAATTCCACCCGTCGTGTGCTGCGCGTGAATAGTCGCCCACCTAACTGGCCTTCCAGTTTTTGGATAGATGACGACAACGCAGGCTGAGTGATATGAAGCTTGGTGGCCGCGTCTGCAAACGTAGCGGATTGCGCCACGTGGATAAACGCTTTTAACTGGCGATATGACACGTTCATGATTAATAAATATAAGTTATCAATGAGACATTAAATTCAATTTTACATACTTAATAACATTGATGATACTTTTTATTAACGTAAACGAGTGGAGAATATTCAATGTCGGGTTTCGACAAAGTGGTTTCAGATTATTCGGCAGCAATGTCAGGGCTAGAAAGCGGGATGACCGTTATTGCGGGCGGCTTTGGTTTATGTGGTATTCCAGAGGGGTTAATTGCTCAAATAAAGGCAAGTGGCGTCAATCAGCTTACTGTTGTTTCTAATAATTGTGGGGTTGATGGGTTTGGTCTTGGTGTGCTCTTAGAGGACAAGCAGATTAGGAAAATGGTGTCGTCGTACGTGGGTGAAAACGCCCTCTTTGAAAAGCAGCTGCTCAACGGTGAATTAGAGGTTGAGTTGACGCCGCAAGGCACATTGGCCGAAAAAATGCGCGCAGGCGGAGCGGGGATCCCGGCGTTTTATACCGCTACCGGGTACGGAACCCCCGTGGGTGAAGGTAAAGAAGTAAAAGAATTCAACGGCAAGCCCTATATCCTTGAAGAAGCCATTACTGGTGATTTTGCCATTGTAAAAGCATGGAAAGCAGACAGGTTTGGCAATTGCGTGTATCGACATACCGCTCAAAACTTTAACCCTATGGCTGCCACGGCCGGTAGCATTACCGTGGTGGAAGCTGAAGAAATTGTAGAACCCGGCGAACTGTCACCCAGTGAAATTCATACACCAGGCATCTATGTGAACCGCGTTATTAAAGGTGAATTTGAAAAGCGTATAGAGCGACGGGTTGTTGCGAAGGAGAATAACTAATGGCGTTAACGAGAGATCAAATAGCAATGCGCGTGGCACAAGAATTCAAGGATGGTGACTATGTCAATTTAGGGATTGGCATCCCTACTCTTGCAGCGAACTTTGTTCCTGATGATATTAATGTCATGCTGCAATCGGAAAACGGATTGCTTGGCATGGGACGTTACCCAAGAGAAGATGAAGTCGACGCAGACATGATAAATGCGGGGAAAGAAACGGTTACCGCCATTACCGGCGCGTCTATTTTCAATTCAGCTGAAAGTTTCGCCATGATTAGAGGCGGACACGTTGACTTTACCGTGTTAGGTGCTTTCGAGGTGGACGTGAATGGAAACATAGCTTCATGGATGATCCCTGGCAAGCTAGTCAAAGGCATGGGAGGGGCTATGGACTTAGTCGCGGGGGCAAAAAATATCATTGTCACCATGACTCATACTGATAAACATGGCAATTCAAAGCTACTTTCCGAATGCACTCTCCCCCTTACCGGTGTAAATTGCATTACTCGCATTATTACCGATTTGGCGGTGCTGGAAGTGGCAGAGGGTGCCTTCGTATTAAAAGAAACTGCACCTGGTGTGACGGTTGATGAAATTCAACAGAAAACACAGGGTAAATTGGTGGTGCCTGACGACGTTAACGTCATGGTCGTTTAACCATTTAATGAAAGCACGCACTCGCCGTGCTTTCATAATATACCGCTTTAAGAGATAATAGGCCTTACGATTGTTTATGAGGCCCTACCTTGCTAGTTACCGACTTACCTGTTCATCACAAAATTATCGCCAAGCTTGAAAATAAGAATATTTCTGAGTTAACTGAAATACAGGAGAAAACCATTCTACCTGCGCTTCAGGGCAAGGATATTATTGCTTCATCGAAGACGGGGTCGGGAAAAACCTTTGCGTTTTTAGTGCCAGCAATAAACCGGTTGATGTCGCAAAAAGCACTGAGTCGACAAGATCCTCGCGCCCTCATTCTCGCGCCAACCCGTGAACTGGCCAAACAAGTATTTATTGAAGCAAAAACACTGTGTTCAGGTCTTAACCTTAGTTGTTCACTCATCGTTGGTGGTGAAAATTATAACGATCAAGTAAAAGCGCTTAGACGCAACCCCCATGTTATTGTAGGTACGGCTGGCAGGATTGCTGACCATTTAAGTGACAAAAGCATGTTTCTTAACGGCTTAGAGTTACTTATTTTTGATGAAGCTGACCGTATGCTTGATTTAGGTTTTGCACCACAATTATCAATGATAAATGGGTTTGCTAACCACAGAAAACGTCAAACCATGATGTTTTCTGCCACCCTAGATAACGTTGAATTGAACCACATGACGACTAAACTCACACGCTCTGCCGTACGAGTCAGTGTGGGTGATGCAACGGCTGAGCATGGTGATATTGAACAAGCCTGTTTCTTCGCTGATAATATTGAGCACAAAGATAACTTATTGCGCCATGAACTAAGCCATCGAACTTTCAATCAAGCTATTGTTTTTACTGCCACCCGAGAAGATACCGACAGGCTAACGGCGTTACTCAACCAAGATAATCTTGAAGCCATTTCATTGCGGGGCGATTTACCGCAGAACAAACGCGCGGCAATTATGAGTGAGTTTACCCGCGGCCAATATTCAATTTTAGTCACAACGGACTTAGCGTCTCGTGGCTTAGACTTGTCAAAAGTTGGCTTGGTTGTGAATTTTGACTTGCCCAAAAATGCTGATGAATATATCCACCGTATTGGTCGTACAGGTCGCGCAGGCCAAAAAGGTGAAGCCTTTTCACTGGTCGGCCCAAGAGATTGGAAAAGTTTTGAAGCGCTTAAATCGCACCTACAGTATGCATTAGCTTGTGACAACCACAGTGAATTACCAGCACGTTTTTCTGGCTTTAAAGTAAATAAACCGTCTGCCGACAAGGCTAAAAAGTCGAAAAATAACCGCAGTAGCGACGGTCAATCAACACATCAAAAAATTAAGAAACGTGTTGATACTATGGAAGGTAAAGACATTGGTATGGCACCTATCAAGCGAAGACCTAGAGCCATTGAATCCGACGATAATGATGACGAATAATCAGTTATAACGGCTGGAATTTACGTTAGGGGGTAGCGGTTTGCCTGTGTTGTGCAATCAGCAGCCCCTCAAACGTCTCTGCATCTACCGGTCTTGAATACAAATAACCTTGACCAAAATCGCATCCCATTTGGCTTAATATATGGTGTTGCTCTTTGGTTTCTATCCCCTCAGCTACCACGCTAATTCCCAACTTTTTCGCCATCACAATAATGGCTTCACAGAGCACCTTATCATTACTCACTTCCGTCATGGAGTTAACAAAGCTGCGATCTATTTTAATTAAGTCAGTTGGGTACTTTTTAAGGTAGGAAATGGAAGAATAGCCCGTACCGAAATCATCAAGGGCAATATCGATACCCGCTTGTCTAAATTGAAATAGCTTTTCAGATATTCGATCGTCGCCTTCCATTAATAGGTTCTCAGTTATCTCAAGCACAATAGCATTGGCGGGCGTATTGGTATCGAGCAAGTATTGCAGCCAATGAGTAATACAGGTGTCTGAATCGGCATATTGTTTCGGTGACGTATTTACGCTTATCTGTAGGAATTGACCAAAATGTCGGCGCCACCGTTTTACTTTCGTACATACCTGGGCAAATACCCAATTGCTGATTTCACTAATAAGCCCAAACTCTTCAGCAATGCCAATAAATTCGTCGGGGGCTATCCGCCCTCTAGACGGATGATGCCAACGAATTAGCGCCTCTGCTTTTACAATGGATGTGGTTTGAATATCGACAATGGGTTGATATTCAATGAACAACTGCCCTTCATCTATGGCAGTTCTTAAGTCGGACAGTAACCCCATTCGCTTTAACGCTTGGTCTCTTAACGCCTTCGTATAATAGTGGTAGCTATTTTTCCGGGCAGCCTTAGCGCTATACATGGCCTGATCTGCATTCTTTAGCAAGTTAACAATGTCTCTTGCATCATCCGGGAAAACCGTTACCCCAATACTTGCCGAAGAATGCACTCTATGTTCTTGCAACTCAAAGGGAAGCGACATCGTTTGTAATATATTCTGCGCCACTTTTTCCAGTTCAATGAAGTTGGTGACGTCGTTAATAATGAGCACAAATTCGTCGCCACCTAATCGGGAGACAGTATCTTTGCTACTCACACAAGACTCTATTCTTTTCGCCCCTTCGATTAATAAAAGGTCGCCTACACTGTGGCCTAGTGTGTCATTAATATCTTTGAAATTATCTAGATCGAGTAACAACACTGCGACTTTGCTTTGTTTACGTGATGCTATGCTTATTGCCTGCTTTAACTGTTCTTCCATGAGCTTTCTGTTCGGCAAATTGGTCAACACGTCATAATTGGCTTGCCGCCAAATGATTTGGTTGGCGCGCTCACGCTCAATGGCGATACTGGCGAGGTGGGCGAATTCTTCTATTCGGACGAGTTCGTCTTTTGATGGTGTTGCAGCATGTTCATGATAAATGGCAAAAGTGCCTAAAACGGCGCCATCAGCCCCCCGGATAGGTTCAGACCAACAGGCGCCTAAATTGGCGTGCTGAGCACACGCTTTCCATGCGGTCCAATAAGGGTGCACATTGATATCTTCGACAACTGTGCGGGCATTGGTAAAAGCGGCGGTACCACAAGAGCCCTGCCCTACACCAATTTCAACCCCGTCGATGATATCGTTATAGAATGCTGGCAAAGAAGGCGCCGCCCCCATGCGTAGCCTATTCCCTTCCAGTAAGAGCACACTGCAGTATTGGTTAAGATACTCTTCTTCAATAGACTCCACTATATGCTTAAGTACACTGGGTAGAGATTCGCAATTCACTACTTTTTCTAAAATGACGCTACGCACGCGGGTAAGTTTCTGATTTTCTTCTAACGCGGTTTGCTTTTGAGAAAGTTGTGCCGTTAACCAGGTTAATTCTTCGCGATTTAATTCACTTTCAACGAGACGGCATAAATCACTTAGTTGGCCTTCTTCTTGTGGGCTAAATGTTCTAGGCTTGGAGTCAAAGACGCAAAGTGCACCAATTCTATGTCCATTAACCACAATGGGCGTACCAGCATAAAAGCGTATGTGGGGGGCATTGATAACAAAAGGGTTGCCTTTAAATGTTTCTGATTGATGCGTATCGGGCACAATAAATGTCGACGCATGATTTATCGTATGCGCACAAAATGCAGTTTCTCGTGTTGTTTGTTCGAGTGAGAGGTTAACGAGAGATTTGAACCACTGACGTTTTTCGTCAATAAAAGAAATTGAGGCAAATTCACATTGAAACAACTGAGCGGCTAAACGTGCGATTCGATCAAATCGTTCTTCGCGTTGGGTATCAAGGATATTAAGACATTGCAGCGTTTTTACGCGGGCTTTGTCATCTTGTGGGATTACGGGTTCTTTCAAGCGAGGCCATTCCTGTCGACATTTTCATCAATCTACCCCTATCATCGTGCAAATGACGAATTCATACCGGTAGGAAGCAACCATGAGTATAGGCGAAATATTCAGGTCTGCGTACACACTGAGTAGAAAAAATTTATTTGCTGACAGTATCTTAAAGTATAAAAAACCGTTTGAAAAAACAATAGGAAAAACGAAAGGACTGGCCTAAATCATTGACTCTACTTGGTCGCTGCTGCGGTTTTAGAGGACATTTTCACCGCATTATTAAGGGTGCTTAATTCCCGTTCCGTTAAATTCCGCCATTGTCCAGGTTTTAAGTTATTGAGCTCTAAGTGCATTATCCGTGTACGTTTAAGCTTAGTCACTTCATACCCTAAAAATTCGCACATACGACGAATCTGACGGTTAAGCCCTTGCGTTAGGATAATAGTGAAAGAAAACTTGCCTCTGGCTTTAACCACACAGGGTTTGGTGACTGTACCTAAAATGGGTACGCCTCGCGACATGCGCTGGATGAAACGTTCGCTAATTGGCTGATTAACGGTCACTTCATACTCTTTATCGTGGGCATTTTCGGCGCGTAAAATTTTATTTACAATATCGCCGTCGCTGGTCAGTATTATTAGCCCCTCAGAAGGTTTGTCTAATCGTCCAACCGGAAATATGCGCTGTTTGTGATTAATAGCATCAATAATATTGCCTTTTACATGGCGCTCTGTGGTGCAGGTAATGCCAATGGGCTTATTGTAAACAATGTATACCCTGTCTGATTTATCTTTTGCTACTGCCTTAACAAGTTTGCCATCTACCCTCACCTCGTCTTTAGACCCAATTTTAGTGCCTAATTCTGGTGGTTTGTTATTGACTGTTACCCGCTTTTGTTCAATTAACTTATCGGCTTCTCGTCGCGAACATAACCCAGTGTCACTGATGTATTTATTTAGCCTCTTTTCTGTTTGCTCGCTCATGATATAAACCTTTATGTAACGGTGTAATTTTTGCTGAATAACTGGCATAAAAAAACGAGCTAATAGCTCGCTTTTTAAATCTTTACGATGGCGAATGGGAACTTAGTATTCCCACCAACATTCTTGCCACCACTCTAAGAACTCTTCAAAATCGATAAAACCATCGTTGTTTTCATCAATAAGTTTGAAGCCTTCTTCAACATGGCTCGCTTTTGTTTTTGGTGAAATGACCGTCAGTAATTCAATAAACTCAGTTAAGTCTATTTGGCCGTTACCATCGCGATCAAAAAAGCTAAAATCTTTTTTTATCTCTTCAATTTTTTCGTCTGAAAGTTGGGCGTCCACTCGCTTTCCCTTTTAGCTACAACATTTAAGGGAGAGTGTAACGCCCTTCTCTTTCAGTGTCTACGCTTGATTTTCTTTCGCTTTTAACGCGCGTTCGCGTTGTTGCTGCGCTTTTTCTTGGCGCTTCTGTTCCATGGTCAAGCGCGCTTCGGTGCCAACGTGTTCTTGCTGACGTTGCTTCGCCAGTTGCACCTGCTTTTCGCGCTCTCTGAACCGAGCAATCTGGTCTTCGGTGTGGGTGCCATAGCAGTGTGGACAACTAACTCCCGCTTCATACTTATCACTTTGCTTATCTTCAGCAGTAATCGGTAAGCGGCATGCATAACACTGTTCATAATGACTTTTTTCCAGGTCGTGGTTAACCGCAACGCGATTATCAAACACGAAACAATCCCCTTCCCAAAGTGACTCTTCTTTTGGCACATCTTCTAAGTACTGGAGGATGCCGCCTTCTAAATGATAGACCTCTTCAAAACCTTGTTCTTTAAGGTAAGCGGTGGATTTTTCACAGCGTATACCCCCAGTACAAAACATGGCGACTTTTTTGTTTTTCTCAGGGTCTAGGGCTTTTTCCACGTACTCAGGAAACTCTCTGAACGTTTCCGTTTTCGGGTCGATGGCATTTTTAAATGTGCCAATTTCGATTTCGTAGTTGTTGCGCGTATCAATAACGGTAACGTCTGGGTCGCTTATTAACGCATTCCAATCTTTTGGCTTAACGTAGGTGCCTACCGTTCTTCGGGGGTCTATACCTTCAACACCCATTGTGACGATTTCTTTTTTCAGTTTTACCTTGGTGCGATAAAACGGTTGTTCGTCATGTAACGACTCTTTGGTAGAAATAGGGTTGATGCGAGCATCATTGTTGAGGTAGTCAAGTAAGGCATCAATGCCTTCTCTACTGCCGGACACAGTACCATTAATGCCTTCTTCGGCAAGTAACAAAGTACCTTTAATTCCGTTAGATTCCATAGCCTCTAAAAGAGGCTGGCGCATAGCTTCGTAATTTTCAAGCGCAACGAATTTATACATCGCGCAAACAATATATTTAGACATGGTGTTCACCTTTGCTAGTTGGAACGTAAAACCAGTGCAAAAAATGCGGCGCGGAGTGTAACAAATGGCCAGGACGATTGCCAGTTTAAGCAGCAACAGCCTGTTTGGCGTTGAGAATAACCTCTTCCATAAGTGTGTTGTCTTCGTACAGGGTCGAACTGTATTGCTTGGAAAGTCGCTTTTGCGCCCCTAAGGGACAGTTATTAACAATGTCGTCGCTTATTTTCTGTGCATTATCAACCTGTGCCAGTGGCATGGGATGCATGGCCAGGTGTAGCCGTGCGTCTGCAAACTGGTGTTGACTGAATGCCTGGCTCACGCGATTCAAGGTATCCCAATGCGAATCATCTGCTGACAAGGCCGGGTGGCGGTAAAAATTTAGCGAGCGAAGTTGTGTTTCAACGTCAGGCGCAGACGCAGTGGGGCTCTCAATGCCAATAGTATCTGCCAGTGCTGTCTGTTGCATCGCCAAATACAGCGAAAACAATCGCGCATTTTTGGTTGCGTTGGACAATTTCCCGTTAAGTTCAAACCCACTACTGGGATCGATGGAAACAGTGGCTTGGTCTATAGAGTGATTCACAAATCGCCGTTAATCATTTGATTACATACGTACGTTGTCGGCAAGATAATGTTTTTCTTAAGCTTATTCTTGCTCTAATGGTTATTTTAATTAATCATGTAGTTATGCGTATTGTACTTATTTACTCGGACACGAAATGAACTTTGCTAATAAGCAAGTGCTTATTGTTGAGGATCAGCGCCCCTTTTTATTGCTCCTTCGCGGTTTAATGCATTCTATGGGTGCCACGGATATCGTGACCAAGTCTTCTGCTGAAAAGGCCATTTCAATTTGCCGTAAGCAAAAATTTGATGTGGTAGTGTCAGATCTACACTTAGGTAGTGACCGGAAAAACGGCTTTGAGTTTGTAGAAGAGTTAAGGGTAAGACGGTTAATCAAGCCTACAACGGTGTTCATTTTAATTAGTGCTGATAGTGCGAGGCCTGTAGTACTGGGGTCTATAGAACGCCGTCCAGATGATTACCTTATTAAGCCTTTTTCTCAGGTTCAGTTAAAATCCCGTATTTCTAGGGCGTGGTCTAAGCGCCAATATTTAGGTGATGTTTACCGTGAAATTGCCAATGATAATTTAAATACGGCGGTAGATATATGCGAAGACTTACTCGCCAGCCCCTCTCCTTACAGAGGCAGTTGCGAACAACTCTTAGTTGAACTGTACTGGCAACTTGAACAGCCAGACAAGGCACTTGATGTACTCACGCCCTACTTAGATGGCAAGCCCATTATGTGGGCGCAGGTAGCGTTGGGGAAAACCTATGTTCACTTGCAGCAATACGATAAAGCGATGGACATGGCTGAACAGGTTCTAAAGCGAAATCGCTTCAGTGCGGAAGCACAAGACATTTTGGCACAGGCCAGTGATGCCAAGCAGCAAGGTGAATTAGCTATAAGCGCCATAAGGCAAGCGATTAAGCTATCTCCTTTTTCACTACCTCGCCATTTTCACGCGTGTGAAATTGCCCGTAATCACGACGATTACCTATTAGCTGCTGAATCAAGTTTCGCCATTTGGGATTTGTCCAAACGAACGGTACATTACGACTGCCTTCATTGGTGCGGTTACATTAGAAGTTTATTGGATGTTGCAGAATATACCGATGATAAGCGAACTCGAAATAAGTACCAACAAGAAGCATTATTAGCGCTACAACGTGGCAAGTTTGATGAATACCTCCATCGCCTAGATGAAGATTTTGATGTGGAAATTTTTGGCCGAATCATGAATGCTCGGGTGAACGCGATTGACGGCAAGATGTTAGATGCCAAGAAACACTTAGTGCGATCGCAATGGGCAATTGAAGAGAAGTACCAAACTCCGCCTATCGCTTTCATTCCTGATAGCATTAAAGTTATGTATGACTTAGGTGAATTTGAAGATGCGTTAAAACTGCAGGAAGTATTAAAAAACAGTGAAGGCAATCTTGACCCTAATAGCCGTTTTTTACTTTCTAAAGAGCAACACAACTCAAAACAAAACTTTGCTAATTATCAACAGTTTAATCGCGAAGGCATAAAGTACTATCAACAAGGTAAATACGAGCAAGCAAAAGCAGCGTTTGCCCTTGCTCAAGGGTTTGCGCCGGTGAATACCGGGGTCACCCTAAACCTACTGCAATGCTTACTACAATTACTTTTAAAATCCGACAAGCCTTCTCGCGAAATGATGTTAGAGTGCAGAAAGCTGTTCAAATTAATAGATGATATGCCTTTAAAGCAACAACATGCTGAAAAGTATCAGACACTAAGGCAGGAACTAGATCAGATTATAGGGTGAACATAATGAAAACAGGTATATCACTACATGCTACAGTTTCTGTCTTTTTACTTAGCGGTTGTAGTCAAACGCAGCCTTGCGAAGATATTGTAGAAGTTAACCGACAATTACACGTTTGTGAAACCCTCGCCAGAACAATGAATGATAACCGATACCCTCAACAAGCCATAACAGCCAGAAAGCGTTATCAAGCAGAGTGTGAAGATTTTCGATTTTATCGTGACGATTACGACACTATTTGTAAGGGGTCAAACGTTGCCATTGGAAAAAATGACAAGGAAACGTCAAGTAAAAAATAGCCTGTTCACCGCTCGTGCCAATGTCAGTGATGTCGATGGGTATTCGTTGTTGAATTTTTCATGATATTTTTGTGACATCTGTCAGTTTTCCTTACATAATTAGATTCATCATTTTTGTAAGGCAAGTACCCTATCATCACTAATGGCAAGTCACCCCACGCCCTATTCTCCTCATATTCGCCTCCTATCGACCGTCTAATTTTTTTACACCAATATAAGAATAAATTAGCCAAAATTACATTAACTCACTATTATTCAACGTGTTACGTTAAAGCTGAGGTGCTTTGTCCATGTAACCAAACTGTCATTCGGTACAGGTAATGTTTTGTTTCTTTTTTATTCAGCATAACTGCAGCTTTATGCTTCCGATGGAACAAAGGAACAATAATGAAACCTCTCGCTTCAGCAAAGGTAGCCGGCGCCATTGCCAGTGCCCTTATCTCAAGTTCAGCTTTCGCGACTTCGGTGTTTATCAATGAGTTTCACTACGACAACGACGGTGGTGATGTTGACGAATTTATCGAAATAGTTGCACCAGAAGGCACTGATTTAACCGACTATTCAGTGGTACTTTACAACGGAAATAATGGTGCCGCTTACCTGACAGAGACCCTGTCGGGCACCGTAGCATCCCTTGGTGATGGAATGGGAAGTTACGTTATCAACCTGCCTACCAACGGTATTCAAAATGGAGCACCCGACGGATTAGCGCTAGTTGATAGCAACGGTCAACTGATCCAGTTTTTGAGCTACGAAGGCAGTTTTACCGCTGTAGGTGGTGCAGCAGACGGTATAACGAGCGTAGACATTGGTATTGAAGAAACCGCAAGTACGGAAATAGGTATGTCTTTGCAACTGACTGGAGAAGGTAGCGAATACGACGATTTTACATGGCACGCGAATAACCAAACACCGGGCGCGGCTAATCAAGGGCAAACATTCAACTTTACCGTTACTCCGTTTATAAATGAAATTCATTACGATAACGACGGTGGAGACATTAACGAGTTGGTTGAAATAGCTGGGTCTGCCAATACTGACTTATCTGGTTACACGTTAGTTTTCTATAACGGTAACGGCGGAAGCGATTACGCGACCGAGTCGCTCTCTGGTGTTATTCCTAATCTCAACGATAGCGGCTTTGGCGTTCTTGCCTTTGAAAAGTCGGGTATTCAAAATGGCAGTCCAGATGGCATTGCATTGGTCGGCCCTGATGGCACTGTGATCCAATTTTTAAGCTATGAAGGTGAATTAACCGCCACGAGCGGCGCTGCAAATGGCTTAACCAGTATTGATATTGGCGTAAGTGAGACCACCTCAACGGAAGTTGGCCTGTCTTTACAACTTGGTGGTGAAGGAAGGCAATACAGTGACTTCACTTGGAATGCCCCTGCCAGTGCAACGGCGGGTGCCGTAAACCTCACCCAAGTATTTGGCACTTCTAGTGATACTGATGACGGTGATAGTGGCAGTGACGACGATGGAAACGACGCACCGGGCATCATTCCAGAAGGCATGTTTATTAACGAGTTTCATTACGACAACGACGGTGGCGATGAGAACGAGTTTGTTGAAATAGCGGGGCCAGCGGGCGCCGATTTAAGCACTGTCTCGCTGGTTTTGTATAACGGCAATGGCGGCACTAGCTACAAAACAGTGACCTTTACAGGCACTCTCCCAGATGAAGGAAATGGGTATGGTACTGCAGCCATGCTTGTTTCAGGTATTCAAAATGGTGCACCAGACGGTTTAGCGCTTGTTGTTGACGTCGATGTTGTTGAGTTTCTAAGCTACGAAGGGGTTATGACTGCCACCAATGGCCCAGCGTCTGGCTTAACCAGTACTGACATTTTGGTGAGTGAAACGGGAACTGCATTATCAACACAGTCATTGCAGCGTGTGGGTGAAGGCAATCAACGTTGTTCATTTATCTTTGCCGGCCCAGCTGACGCAAGTATGGGGTCGATAAATGCTGGGCAACTATTCACACAGGAAGATGATGCACAGTGTAGCGACATTGACGATGGTAGCGATGACAACCAAGACGACCTCGTTATCGGCCTTTGTGGCGATAGCGCCACCTTGATAAGTGACGTTCAAGGCGACAGTTTTGTCACACCACTAAATGGACAACGCGTGGTTATAGAAGCTGCTGTAACTGCGGTACTCGACGGCGGTAGTTTCTTTGTTCAAGAAGAACCGTCTGACCAAGACAGCAATCCACTCACTTCTGAAGGTATTGCCGTCTATGCCCCTGATGTCAGCGTAAGTACTGGGCAAATCGTGAGGTTACTCGGTACCGCTGAGGAGTATTATGAGCAAACTCAACTCTCCGATATTGAAGCTAATTTAGCGTGTGGAAGTAACACCACGCTTGCGACATCAATGTGGCTCCCTGTGGAAAATGCATTGGCGTTTGAAGCCTTAGAAGGCATGTTAATTAGCAATTCGCAAACCTTGTACGTGACTCAAAATTACAATTATGGTGAATTTGGCGAACTTGGGGTGGCACCTTCTCGGTTATATCAGCCTACACAAATAGCGTTGCCAGGCAGTGATGAAGCATTCGCGTTAGCAAGCGCAAACGCATTATCACAAATGCTTATTGACGACACAGGTTCAGGCGATGCGGTTAGTGCCTATTATGTACCTGACGATGGCTTCACTGCTGACAATAGCGCGCGAAGTGGTATGCAAGTGAGTAACATCGAAGGGGTATTGGGCTATGCCTTTAATTGGTACCGTGTTTATCAAACTAAGTCGCCAACGACAGTAAACACAAATCCTCGTGAAGCTGCTCCCGCCATTTCCGCGAAGGATTTGACCATTGCAGGGTTCAATGTACTTAATTTGTTTAATGGTGACGGTAATGGCGGCGATTTTCCTACTGCTCGTGGCGCCACCACGGCTGACGAATACGCCCGTCAATTAGACAAGATTGTCAGCGCACTCGTTGTCATCAACGCCGATATATTAGGTTTGATGGAAATAGAAAATGATGGGTTTGGTAGCGACAGCGCAATTGCTCAACTTGTTGATGCACTAAATAGCGCTATGGGTGAAGGTACCTATGCCTACATTGATGCGTCTTCTGTGGCCAATAATAATGGTGCCGTTGGTACAGACGAAATCGTTGTGGGAATTTTACATAAACCTGCAACGGTAAGTGTGAATGAAGCGCCCAGAGTATTGTACTCAAGTAATAGCCCAAGCGATGATGAGGGTGTGCTGTTCGTCGATACAAAAAACCGCCCTTCTCTAGCTCAGCAATTTATTCACCTGGCCTCGGGCGAAACGTTTGTGGTCAATGTTAACCATTTCAAGTCGAAAGGTTCGTCCTGCGGCACCGGGGATGATGACTATGAGACAGGCCAAGGTAACTGTAACAAAACCCGTACACGGGCGGCAACCGCCGTGGCCACATGGTTAGAAGCTGAATATCCAGACACCCCGGTTATCTTGCTGGGTGACTTAAATAGCTACGCGAAAGAAGACCCTATTACCGTGTTAAATGATTATGGTTATTCAGATGCCGCTGCAACTGTGATTGGTGAATTGGCCTATAGCTACACCTTTGATGGCCAACTTGGCACGTTGGACTATTTAATGACCAATGCCCTTGCCTCTGAATGGCTGTTTGATGCCACTGAGTGGCACATTAATGCTGATGAGCCCGCCGTTTTAGACTACAACACTGAAGACAATGGCGATTTATTCACAAATTCTCTGCTATATCGTGCCTCTGATCACGACCCCGTGATCGCGACCTTCACTATGCCTAGCGAAACAATGGCCGGCGATTGGGATAGCGACGGTGATATCGACATGATTGATTTACAACGTTTATCTATGGCCATCGCGTCCAACCAAGACATGGATGACAGTTTTGATTTAAATAATGACGGGCTCATTAATATCTTTGACGTCATGATGCTGCGAAACATGTGCACAAATACGGGCTGCGCAATAAATTAACTAGCTTTTAAATGGAGTAAAAAAGATGAAAACACTATTCGCTATACTGGCCCTACTATGGACCGTAAATGCTCATTCAGCTCAAATTTCAGTTTCTGTGAACGAAACCACAATAAATGTGGGCGATGAGGTGGTACTTTCGTTCAGTGGTATATTTGACTTTACTGATGATTTTCAAGGTTACCAACTTTCGTTGCCTTATGATGCAAATGCCTTTTCCTTCGATATCAACAACGCTTCCAGTCAATTTGATGTGGCTGGGTTTACGTCAAACTCAGATAATGGCACGAGCTTAAGCAGCCTTGGGCTATCATTCACAGGCGCGTTAACCGGCACCGTTAACATTTTCACTCTTTCATTGAATGCACTGCAGAGCGGCGTGTTTAGTTTCGACACCAGCGGTCTGCTATTGTCTGATGGGAGTGGTAATATAATAGTCCCGACCTCGTCTACGTCTGCCACGTTGACGGTGGCAGAAGTCTCTGAGCCTGCTATGGTTGTTCTTATCTTAATGGGGGCAGCATTCGTCGTGCGCCGCAGGGTGAAATAAAGTCACTAAGCTGTTTACATTAATCACGCCCCTTAGGCCTTGGCAAACCTCACGGTTTTGCTCTGGATTAAGGGGCGTTTCTTGTCACGTTTTGTACGTATTCAGTATACACCAACAGCTATTCCATAAAGCCTTCGATATCCTCAATAACGTCTTCAATATTGCCAATAAACACGTGCTTTTGTTCATCACTTAATGTGGTGGCCAATTCACTGACCATTGCCGCCATAACCTCAGCATTATGTGCTCTAGCGTTGATGTACATTGGGCTGCGGTAGGTATCTGGGTTTTGAATAAGAGTGATGAGCTGTTGCTCGAAATCTTTATTGATATGTCGTGTGGCGATAATGCGCCTTGCCGCATTAGTCATCGTTTCGCGGTAGTTAATCCATTCATCTCTGGTTGATAGATATTGTTCGCTATAGGTGGCAATAATTTGTTCTTGGGTATCAGTAAGGCGGCCAATTTGCTCTTCCACACTCTCTAATAGTTGCGCTTTACGCTTTTGCTTTTTTTCTTTTTCTGACAGCGACAGATAGTCTTGGCGCTTTTCAATCTCTTCGCGGTTTTCTTTTTCGATTTGAGCAAATAATGTAATAACCTGCTCATCACTTAACGTTTTCGCAATAGCAGCCACATCTGGGCTAACCTTGTCCCTAGCGCGGGTCCAGTGCGTACGGGTGTGCAATAAATGGGCAAGAATGCGTTCGGAAGTTAGACGGTTAGTGAGTACGTCTTGTTTAATTTCTTCAAGCTGGGCTTTGTATTTCGATAACTCCGTGTTTTTGTGCCATTGACGCCACGTGTTTAGATATTCATCAAACACTGTTTTTTGTTCATCTGTTAACTCAACGTAATCATCGAGATACCAATATATCCACCAATCTACATTGTTATAAGCAATTTTAGATGAGCATGCGGTTAAGCTTGTTATGAAAACCAGTAAACATACAAATTTTTTCATGGGCATCCTTGAACAGTCTACATTAGGCCATGTGATACGTATTACCGTTAAATGGGTATTACATTAAGTGGCCTTATTTTAAGCTCACTTTTTAATAAGGTATTCACTTTCGCAAGTCATTACGCTTTAGTGATACCGATATAGGGGTTATATTAAGGGAAATCACGTAACAAAAAAGGGAGAACTTGTGTCAAAACGTGTAGCAGTTTTAACGTCCGGCGGCGATGCCCCTGGGATGAACGCGTGCATTCGCGCGATAGTCATTGCATGTGAGCACCTTGGTTATGCCCTTATTGGATATCAGCACGGTTACAATGGATTGATTAACCAAGAGTATGAATCCCTTTCACTGAATGCTACCCACAATTTAATACAACAAGGTGGTACTATCTTGCACAGCGCTCGCTGTGAAGCTTTTAAATCGGTTCAGGGCGCAAAAGATGCGGCTAGAAACCTAAATACTTTAGGTATTGATACCCTGATTGTTATTGGGGGTGACGGCTCTTTTCGGGGCGCAGAACATTTATCCCAATACTGGCCCGGCCAAATTCTCGGAATTCCCGGTACTATTGATAATGATGTGGCGGGTTGTGACGCTACCGTGGGATATTACACAGCTATCGATACCGCCGTATCTTCCATAGATAAAGTACGAGATACCGCCGATGCTTTCGAACGCATATTTTTAGTAGAAGTCATGGGCAGGCATGCGGGCTTTTTAGCCTTAAATGCGGCGTTAGCGTCGGCTGCGGACTACGTAATTGTGCCTGAGTTATTCGAGAGCGAAGACGCTGAGCTGAAAAGTATTGCGGCGCAAATTGAAGCCAGACGTCAGCTGAAGGGACCGGTGAGTTTTATTGTGGTGGTGGCTGAAAATGTCTGGCCTGGTGGCTTAAGTACACTTGCGGAACGTTTATCTTCACAAATGCAGTCGGAAGTTCGCCCAGTCACCCTAGGACACGTTCAGCGTGGTGGTTCGCCCGTTAGCCAAGATAGGCTACTTGCGACTAAATTAGGCACCCATGCTGTGGCCCTGGTTGAAACAGATAAGAATAAAGTGATGGTAGGTGAAGTGAACCACAAGCCCGTTGAAGTCCCCCTTAAAGCAACGTGGGAAAACAATAAGCCCCTTGATGATTGCAGCTTAAGTACCATGCGAATTACCATGAATAATAGGTACTGAGCCCCATTACTCTGCCACAAAATAAAAAACGCCCACTTTGTGTGGGCGTTTTTTGTGCGTATTCGCCAGAGGTTAGCTACTACATTTTCATGGCGGCTTTGACTTTGTCTCTATGGCTTCTTGACACCTTGAGCTCGGTGTCGTTTTGTAAAATTAAGTGGTATTCGCCGCTGATGTGACTCACCAATTTTTTCACGAAACGAATATTAGCAATGGCAGAACGGTGCACCCTAACAAACCATTGCGGGTTTAACTCTTGCTCAAGTTCTTTCATGGTTTTACGCATAATGTGCATACCGTCTAATGCGTGTACACACATGTAATCACCGGCAGCATCTATCCACTGAATATCCTGTACATTAACCCGGGTGACTTCTGAGCCGTCTTTAATGGCTAACACGTCAGGGTAAGGATTCGTTTCCACCGCTTCACCATTAGCCAGTTTACGTAGAATTTCTTCACAGTCGTCACCGGTCAATTCGGCCACTAAGCTAACCAGCTTTTTAGACTGTTCATCTTGATGGGCCGTGGTAAGGTAGTCACGCACTTTATCGAGAGCCGACTTAAGTCTTTCATCGTCGGCCGGCTTCAATAGATAATCCAGAGCATGAACATCAAACGCCTTAATAGCGTAACTATCGTAGGCGGTAACAAAGACAATCACAGGAATGGGTTGGTTCAATTCACGCAACTTGTGAATAACCTGAAAACCATTCAACCCAGGCATTTGAATATCTAAAAACACCAAATCTGGGCGCAATTGGGAGATGGCACTTACGGCTTCAAGGCCATTTTGACATTCTGCGATAACTTCTACATCGTCGTGGCGCTCTAAGCGAGCTCGCAGGCCGCGCCGTGCAAGTGGCTCATCATCTACCACCAGAGTTTTAATTATTTGCTTGCTCATGCTCATACATCCTTTACTTCATAAGGAATACGCAGTCTAACCCGCACTCCTGAAGGCTGATTATGTTCTATAGAAAATGCAAAGTTTCGTTGGTAAAGCGACTGCAGACGCTCTTTGATGTTAACCAGACCTACGCCATTCTCACGGCTTAACTGGCCATTTTTAATATCAGCTCCAGGGCCGTTATCAGCCACATCAAGTAGCAAATCATTACCAAAAGTTCGGGCAGTTATGGCTATTTGACCGCCGTTTTCCATTTTAGATATGGCGTGTTTTATTGCATTTTCAATAATGGGTTGCAAAATCATGCTGGGCACTAACGCATTATCGCAGTGCTCATCAATATCCCACACCACTTCTAGTCTGTCATCAAACCTGACTTTTTCTATTTCAAGGTAAAGCCTTAACGCCTTAATCTCTTGCCCCAAAGGGACCCGTTTAATTGGATCATTATCTAACGAATAGCGTAGAAAGTCGCTTAAGCGAGAGACCATGGCTTCAGCGGTGTCGTTTTCTTTCAACAAGATAAGCGTAGAGATCGCATTAAGCGTGTTAAATAGAAAATGTGGATTTAATTGATAACGCAGCATTTTAATGTGCGCTTGATGCGCCATAGTACTTGCCTTCAACGCATTTTGCTTTTCTTTTTGTAGCATTTGGAAGTTTTTAATGCCGAAATACACACCACTCCAACACCCCACCATAATGAGGGAGTTAATGGTATTGGTGAAATACATATACCACTCGTCGGGACGGTAACCGTGTTTATATATCTCCCAGTAATTGACGTTTTTAACCACCGCCCATAAAAGTGCAATGAGGTAACACGATGAAATCACAATGATGATCATGTTTAAAGGAGATTGTTTTCGTGCCCAGCGATAAATGTATCTTAATGGAATGGTAAGCAACCACCCTGCATAGGCGTTAAGCAAAATGATAAATACCCAAATAGGGCGAACGTCGTGAAGAAACGAACCTATATAATAAATAATAGCGAAGCCTGCCCACCCTGCACTGTGCAGCGTCCAAAACAAGCGTTCATTACTTTCAATAACGCGCTGAAAGCGACTCACATAAATACCAATTTAATAAATAATAAAGAGATTATACGCAAGCCGCGGGTTAACCGTAGCGGCTTGGTCGTATGCCATAGGCGACTTATCGCAGGAAAGAAAGTCATGAGATTTTAATTTTAATAACTGATATTTAGCCGCTTAAGCCAATGTACCCACCACCAGGCAGGCCCAACAAGTAGAAAGCGCAAATCTTCCAAAAAAGAGGGCTTCTTACCTTCAATTTTATGGCCAATAAATTGTAATGCCCACATGATCACAAACAGCGCTAAACAGGTTTGCCAAACCGACACACCGTAAAACTCAAGCAATCGTATAGCAGAAAAACACACAATGGTAAGCAGTGTCATGGCAGCGCCTATTGGGCCTGAAAGCGAAAAATAATAATAGAGTATGGGCAGCGCAATAAGGTGGGCCCACGTAACGTTGACATTCGCAAGCAGTTCCGGCACGGGAATGGCGTATAAAAGTCCCAAAGTAACAAAGTAAATGCTGGGCACAGCAACAGCGTGAATGGCAACGTTGGCTTTGTTTTGATGGCTTTCGCTGTATTGGGTTAGCAGTCGTTCAATAGTACGCATAACAATTCTCTTTCTAGTTATTTTAGGTCAAGCGCTTTTAATACTAACTAATTAATGTGTGGCGTGATAAAAGCGCATTTACTGTTTCGCTATCACTGTTAAATTTTACTCCGTAATATACAAAATCACTTTCTAATTTGTGATTCCGTACCGACGCCTGAATTTTAGACTCCACGCCATCGGTAGAATAAGTAAGGCTGAGATTCGCATTATCTAATAATACGGGCCACTCTGGGTTTAAGGGTAGCGCAATTTTGCAACCATGTTGTGATATGTCCACGATTATCCCCGTTACTTTATCCGCTTCAGGAAATGTTTCAGAGGTCACGATAACTGAAATACCTGGTTGCGAACGTTTATTCGCACGTAGACCAATGGATTCAATGTGAGAAGGAAAACTCGTTATTAGCAGCCCCGTAGGTTTCGAGAGCAACTTTAATACTTTTACGCGAAATGCAATGACTTGCCCTGCGTCTCCTTCCAGTACGTAACGAACCACTAAATCGTTACCAATGGTGAGCAAATCTCGTGTGGACATCCATTTGGCTGACGTGGGCGCTTGAAATAAAAGACAGTTACCCAGTTCCATTCCTACATAGCCAGTTTTAACGCGCCGTGGCGCGGTAGGCGTAGTAATTTGAAGGTCTACCATAGTGCCAGGAAGGAGTGAACGTAAACTTTCAACGTCTTCTCGGTTCATGCGCCTATTTACCACTTTTTCTTCCATGCTTCGCCATTTTTAATTGTTATTACCACCAATGTAACTAATTTTAGCCTAGCTGACAAAACCTTCATGATAAGGCATCATGAAGGTCTCGTTTATTGTTAGGTTTTTTATGCGTACTTTATCTCTTCAGTATCAGCTTAGTGTTAAATCTTGGCAGCAGCATCTTTTCGCCGTGGAACTTAAGGTTCCAGAACACAACGAAGCCACCCTCACCTTTGCGCTACCGTCTTGGATCCCCGGCAGTTATATGATTCGCGACTTCGCAAAAAGCATCACGGAAATAACCTTTACCCATGCCGACACTGGGGCAGAAATAACGGCTCAGAAAATAGACAAGCAAACCTGGGAAGTTGCCACCAACGGCGATGGCGTTATTGTCGATTATGTGGTTTACGCGAATGACTTATCAGTACGGTCGGCGTTTATTAATCATGAATATGCCTTCATTAATGGCACAAGTGCGTTTTTGAATGTGGTGGAAATGAGCGAAGTGCGTTGCACATTGCAGATAGAAAAGCCGGCGCAGAGCCATTGGCAGGCGCATACCGGTATGACACCTATTGCGCTAGACAGTAATCCTCAATATTGGGCATATGAAAGCCACAACTACGCTGAATTTATTGATCACCCTATTTTTATTGGTGAATGCGAAACCCTGAGTTACGAGGTGGATGGTGTGACCTTCGAGTTGGTTTTTAGTGGTAGCCATCAACTGGACTTAGCGCGAATTGCACAGGATCTTAAGCCCATTTGTCGCCATCATATGGCGTTGTTTGACCACCCCCAGCCTGTATCTCGCTACGTATTTATGACCTTACTGGCGGAAAATGGTTTTGGCGGTTTAGAACATCGAAACTCCACCGCACTGCTCTATCCTCGTCACGACCTACCGCGGTTGGGAGACAATAGCCAGGCAAATAAAACAGACGGTTACATCACCTTTTTAAGCTTATGTAGTCACGAATTATTTCACACTTGGCATGTGAAACGCATTAAACCAGATGTGATGGTTACACCCAAGTTAGGTGAAGAAACATACACAAACCAACTGTGGATATATGAAGGTTTTACCAGTTTTTATGATGATCTCACCCTTGCTCGGGCTAAGTTGATAGATGGCAAAAAGTACCTCGACATCGTCGCGCAGAATATTTCGCGCCTGCTACAAAATGCTGGACGCTATAAACAGTCGGTGGCACAAAGTAGTTTCGACGCATGGACAAAGTTTTACAAACAAGACGCCAGTGCCACTAATAACATAGTTTCATACTACACCAAGGGCGGCATCATTGCTTTTGGCCTAGATTTGATCCTTCGCCATCGTTCGAATCAAACCGTGTCACTTGATACTGTCATGAAGCGCCTTTGGGAGATTTATGGTCGTGACGAATGTGGTACGCCAGATAACGTCATTGCTACCTTGTGTCAGCAAGAGTTTGATATTGACGTTAACGATTATCTCGATAGCGTGGTTTACGGCACTGACGATGTGCCTCTTGAAACTTGGCTTGATGATATAGGCGTTAAACTGCACACGCGATCTGCAGTAAGCGCAGAGGATAAAGGCGGTTATACTGATGCAACAGAAATTCGACATCAATTAGGCGCAACTTGTAAGCCCGCGGCCATGGGGTTATCTGTGATTCAGGTGTTTGAAGGGTTAGCTGCCTCAAAAGCGGGCGTTATGATAAATGACATTATTTTGGCTTTAAATAATCAAGTTGTTAATCAAGCAAAATTACAGCGGTTACTCGATTGTGCATCTGATACACATGTAACCCTAACACTCATTCGCGATGGGCAAATCGTCAATGTCGCCTTGCCGGTATTGCAAGCGCGTCAGGATAGAGCCTACTTTACCATTGAAAATGAAGAAAAATTTCAACAATGGTTAGACCATTAAGCGGGTTGAGCGCGTTTCATGTTAAACCAGATAACGCGCGGTATTCATCAAGGTGCGCGTTGATTAGCGCGCACTTTTCTCGCGCAAAGAATCACACACGAATAAGCAGCTAGGCGTTAGTTAGGCTGGCCCGTAACGATAGTTTGCGGGTCTAATCGCATCTTACCTAAGTTAATACGCCAATCTAAATGTGGGCCTGTGGCACGCCCTGTTGCGCCAATGGTACCGATAGGTTTACCCTGCTCTACGTATTCCCCCACTTTTACATTTATAGAATCTAAATGAAGAAAGGTAGAGAAAACCCCCATCCCGTGATCCATAATCAGGGTGTTGCCAGAGTAATATAAATCTTTGGCTAGGGTCACTTTCCCGCTGGCTGGCGCATAAACTGGCGTTCCTGTTGGACCGCCAACATCTACGCCATAATGCGGCCACTTAGGCGTACCATTTAATATACGTTGGCTACCATAAACGCCAGTAATTGGCCCTTTTGCCGGCCAAATGAAACGCGTGAACACTGCATCGAGAGCCGATTTAGGCTGACGGGCAATCGCGACATCAATGTTGTCTTGTTTAATGCGATCGGTGACCGATTGCGGTGGCGTCACCATTTTTTGGTCGAGGCCGTCAATGCGCTGGATGTTATAATTTCGCTCGGTCAACGTGATGGGTTTAGTGATGACACTTCCATCGGGTAAAGATACAGTGAGTTCATGGTTCAACGGGGCTTTGCGTTCAAAACCGATAACAAATTTACCCTGTGAGTTAATCTCTACCTTTACGCCATCGAGTCGTACCTTGGCACCCTCTGGCACTTGACCTCGTAATAGTGCCCCTTGGGTCATTTCGCCATGTAAAACCAAAGGGGACGTTTCGTTTGCTTCGCCGGCCACACTGACCATTGAGAAGAGTACGCAAACACATAATAGACTTGTGCGTCGTACTATTTTTCCGAATTTACCAATAGGGTTAACGTCAAAATTAACTTTCTTCATCAATGTCATAGAGTGGCTCATTTCCTTGCTTATTTACCCTAGATTATTCGCTTACCATGGCGCCTTTTCCAACCCCTTCGTAGGCAATAACTTGGCAGTGAGAATCAGGTGTACGCTTTTTTTGCTCTTCCAATAGATATTGCGCTAAGCATTCCACGGTAGAATCGGTGTCGATAACTTCACAGTCTGATTTTGGAATAATGAGTTCAAAATACCCTTGCGAAGATTCATAAGCAAAACAGAGATAGGCAGACGGTTCAGCAACACTGCCGGTTATTTTCCGTTCAGTGTAGGCAATTTCGTCTTCTTGCGTGGCAATATAGATATCTTCCCACCGTTTAGCCCAGTAGCTTTGCTCAGCTTCACTCACTTGACCATCTAGTAAAATATCAATACGAGAACGATGGCCGTGAGCAATACGCTGACAGTTACCGTCATGCTTCTTTAAACCATGGGTATAGTGATAGAAGGGGGAATGAATCACTTCTGTTCTTAACTTCAACGTAATGTTATCTACGTTTTCTGGTAAATGCGTAGCCAGAACTTCTTTCAAATACACACTGACAGACGCCATGGTGACTACGTCTGAATACAAAATTGCGTAAGCTTCAGCGGGACAGTGCAGCATAATTTGCCGGCCGTCTTCGCAGGTAAATTGTGCTTCAACTTGTTCAGTTACTTCATCATGTATAACCTTTGAACCTGCGTATTCTGCTGGCACAAGCAATTTGTGATCTACATATTCATCAATCAATCGTTTTAGGTTTTTTTTCACTTTACCGAAGTCTTGGACCATGCTCTCTTCATTGAGCTCTCCATCCAGAACCACGTCGACAATCCAGCTTTCACCTACCATGCCGCGCTTCGGGCAAAGGTATGAAAAGTCCATCACTGTCAAATCATTTACAAATAATTGCATAACACCCTTGAATCGTGTTCATTTTTCTTTGTGTAGTATACGTTTTTTTAAGGCTTAAATCAGTGATTAGTCCATAGAAGATTGTCGATTAAGCTGATCTTTTAAATTTGGTGGTAATCCTCTCAACGTTAGGGTATCGGTGGCAGGATCGTAAAATACCCTATCGCCCATTAATTTTCTTTCAAAGCTAATAGAAACACCGCCGCCTTGCCCGCTAAATTTGGCTAATTGTTTCAGTGCTGCGGGGTCGGGTTGAATTTCTTTTTCAAGTGGGGTTTCCATTTGCTGTGAAAACGCGGAAAAGTTGTTATTCGTTTCTTCGTTCGCGGGTAAGCGGTTGGCTAATTCATCCACAGATAAACTCTCGCCCGCATCAATTTTTTCCTTGAAGTAGCTTTTAACTTCTTCTCTGTGTTGATGCTGTTCTTGAGGGTCTAGGGCTTCACTGGCTAAGTACGCATCAACAGTTGAAATTAACTGTTTATTTTGTTGCTTCACGTCGACCAACTCTTCGCATCCGACAAACTGCATAAAAAAGTCTGAAACTTTTCTTCCCATGCGGCCTTTAATAAAACTTACGTAACGTTGTTGTTCTGGCTGGATTTCCCACTGCGTTAAATCAAACCGCACAGCCAATTGCATGCGAGCAAGGTCTAAATGCTCTCTGGCTGACAAATCAAGGGAATGCGTAACTTCTACATGAGAGCGGGTATTCAGTAACGCAATCATTAAGTACTGTGTAGCAAGGTATTCATATTGGCAGAAGATTAAAAAACCGGTTTCTACGGTGCCGGTATCGGCCAAGGTTTTAACTAATCGATTGGTTGCCGATACGGAAAAACGATGAAATGCATCTTCTACATTGTCTCCCGCGGCTTTTTTCTCTGCCATGTAGTTTTTTAATTCGTTAGCAAACGCTGAAACATCAGTGATGCCACTTTTTTCTTCGTCATTATCTTCGTTTTCGTTATCTACGCTGGGCGCGTTATCAACAAAATGGCCGACGCCTTTGCCGGGTTTAGCATTGAAACTGTGATTAATTTGATGCGCCAATAACTCAATTTCTGGCGTCACGGCCAAGCAGTTATCACGTGGAATAGCCTCAATTTTTTCTTCTTTATTGAGGATGAGACGATGTACGACAAAGTGGTGAATCAGTGCACTCATAGTAAAAAGGGTGTCCTGTTGCTTAAAAAGTGTCAGAAATATCCAAGGATTTGCGGGATTTTAGAATGAATGATTGTTATCACTCAAACAACGATTATAATCATTTTACGACTAAAACCATTCTTTTTATCAAAGAAATTATTAAAAAGAGGCGTAACAATGCCCCAACAGAGCCGTTACACAAACGATCAGTTCGAAGCGCTAATGAACGACGTCATTCTAACATTAGAGAAAAACGAAGCCGACAGAGATTTATCTCTTATGGTACTAGGTAACGTTATTACCCATATCCTTAATACACAGGTTGCACCTGAAAACAGAGAAACCATGGCTGATCAATTCGCTAACGTTCTTAAAAAGAGTGTTCAAGGTAAATAGGCGCCCTTATGATTTTAGCTGAATCTCCACGCCGTCAACGGGTGACGAAACTGGTAAATTGGGGCCACTGGTTTGCACTAGCCAATATTATTATTGCTATTGTGATTGCTTCAATTTTTGTATTTTCATCGCCTATGCCAGGTACAGGTGTGGGAACAGTGTATTTACTTACCAATTGGTTCGGTCATATTGGTTTCATGACCTTCTTTGGCTTCGTTATTTTTATATTGCCACTTTGTTATCTGGTGTCGAACCCTAGGGTGATTAAAGCAACGGCGTCGGTGATTGCTGCGGTTGGGCTTGCACTCCTTGCTTTCGATGCCCTCCTGTTTAACCGTACAGGTTTTCATATTAGCGTGCATGCCGCTGACCTACTTAAAGATGAAGCACAAACGCAAATTGGTGCATTTGACTGGCAGCAATGGGCGTACTTGTTTTTGTTGTTCATAGTGTGGCTAGGTTTTCAATTGGTACTTGCCAATGCGATTTGGAAACGGGTTGAGCGCTTTACTAAGTATAAAATTGGTATACCTGTAGCGAGCTTTTTCGTTGTTTGTTTTGTGTCAAGTCATGCCGTTCATGTGTGGGCAGACGCTAAGCTGTATCAGCCTATTATCAAACAGGACAGCATGTTCCCGTTATCGTATCCAGCGACGGCAAAAACCACGATGTCTCGTTATGGGTTACTTGACCTAGCGGCGTATGAAGAACGCAAGCAACTACAATTCAATTCAGACATTCACAACATCAATTACCCAGCAGAGCCGGTGTATTGTTCAGTTAATGCAAACGATAATATGACGGTAATTGTGCAAACAGACGATATGCCAATTGCCAATATTGACGGCTTTAATCTGAATACCGTGGCTCGCTACTACTCTACCGCAAGCAATCAAGAAAGCCTGATTTCCACCACCTTATTTGGGGTTCCCGAAATCTATCAGGCATCGTTATCAGCTAAACGCCCGGTGCTATTGGCGCTCCCTGTGGGGCTTGGAATGCCCGTATCACTTCACTTTGACGAGGCTCTTCCCTCGCAAAGGTTTGACAGTTATACGCAACCTTTAGGTAGTCAACACGGTGGTTTACATATTGCGTTTTTAACGGCATCGAGTATTGAAAGCTATTTAACGTCTGAGTTGCTTGCCAACAGTAAAGTGATTGTGGCAACGGGTTACAGCAGTAATAACACCAATAACGCTGGCACCTTATACAGTAACCTGCCTATTAAGGGTACGATGGCAAGTACTGAAGACCTTGCTCCCACTATTTTAAATGCATTGGGCTGTAATGCTCCTTCGCACTTCTATTCCACAGGGCAAAGCCTGTTATCGCCAAGTCGCAATTGGTTGGTGAGTACATCTGGTGAACGTATCGTGGTGTTTCATAACGGAAAACGTACTGATGTGTTAAGTAATGGCAGTTATGAAATTACCGATTTGGCCACCAATAAGCGTAGTAACGCCCCGCTCAATGTGGACCTACTTAGCCAAGCGATAAAACATTTGTCGCGGTTCTCGCAACAACATTAAAAAAGCGCCTACGGGCGCTTTTTTACTCTATAGAGCCTGGTATATCGGTGAGTTTATTGACGAGGTAAACCTGGCTTTTATCAGCCTCTAACGGAGGGGCTTTATCAGACACATAGACGCACCATTTCACCCCAGCTGCCTGGCCAGCTTCTATGTCGCGCCAACTATCTCCAATCATTATGCTATTCGGTAAATCAATAGCATATTGTTTGGCGGCGTTTAACAGCATACCGGGTTTGGGTTTTCGACACTCACACATGACTTGGTAGGCGGAAAGGTTTCCTTCAGGATGGTGTGGACAGTAAAATACGGGAATGTGAGGTAACCCTTGGTCGGAAAATTCATCCTGAACCTGTTTCATCAGGTTTAGAAAGTCGGCCTCCGTGAAGTAGCCACGTGCAATACCTGATTGATTGGTCACAATAATAGGTTTAAAACCTTGCGCGACAAAGTGCTTGATCATGTCAAATACACCTTCCACATAATCAAAATTGTGGTAGTGCCCCACATAACCATGGTCTATGTTGATGATCCCGTCACGGTCTAAAAATACGGCTTTTTGTTTTTGCATTTGTATTCTTCTGGCTTGAACGCGGTTTACTCAGGTTTTTATGAGGATGATAGTGAAAATACCTGAATGTTAAAGTCGACGGTGACCGATGCTAAATTTTCTACCACCTTATCTAATTTTTCAGGTGTTAAGCGCCAGTAATAAGGCGTCATTTTAACAAGAGCGAGACGCTGTTCTGGGGATGGTAAAGATAACGTGTAAGAGAGGTTTTCATGTTTTATTTGATTGAAACCCTCACGTTCCGTTGGTTCGTCTTTATGCGGCTGTGGGTCGCTATATACCAGTGATTTTAATTCAAAGAGATGCCTTGGCGCAGGGTCAACCGTAAGCAACACGCCATGGGGTTTCAATATACGAGCATATTCTTTTGTGCTTCCCGGCGCAAACACCTGGATGGCGGCGTCTAGCGTACTATTTTGTAGCGGTAAATCAAAGCTGCTAGCGACAACAAATTGGCACGACTTGTAGGCTTTCGCTGCCAGTTCAACAGCGGTTTTCGAAATATCACTGCCTGCACAGTCAAGGATAAAACCGCTTTCTTTTAACCCTTTCACACACGCATGTAAGTAGCTTCCTTCGCCACAACCAGCATCGTACAGGGTTAACGGCGTATTTTCTAAAGATTGGCTGGCTAAATACCGCGCTAAAATTTCACACATGGTGTCTTTAAGCGGCTGATAACCCTTTTGTTCATGGAACATGCGCCGTGCACGTACCATTTCCTTATCGTCTCCCGGCGACTTAGATTTTTTAAACTGTACAGGAAGTAAATTTACGTAGCCTGCTTTGGCCTTATCGAACGTGTGTTTGTTTGCACATTGAATGGCTTTTTCATTTACATTGATGGGGAGTTGGCATAAAGGGCATTGCCACATAAAAATATCCAAAAAACGACGACGAGCAATAAGTTTATCAATTTTCACTGTCAGTGTCTTATTGGAAACTGTGGCTTAGCCCTCTCTCTTGTGTATTGCTTTACGTGTTAGTGTGTTTATTAAAGAGTGTATAAACACTGGAGAAGTCTTTTTCTCCATGGCCCTGTGACTCCAGCATTCTATACAAGCTTTGCGCTGCTGTTGCCATGGGTGTGGTAGAGACACTGTCGGCCGCAGTGTTCATGGCAAGGTTTAAATCTTTGTTCATAAGCTTAACCATAAAACCACCTTCATACTGATTGCTAGAGGGCACATTTTCCATAACATCTGGACACGGATTGTACTTCTCCAGTGTCCAGTTGCACCCCGAGCTTTGCAGCATAATGTCAGACATAACCTTAGGGTCTATGCCATTTTTTGTGGCCATCGTTAGGGCTTCTGAAGTACCCGCCATAAGCACCGCCAACAGCATATTGTTGCAAATTTTTGCAATCTGTCCTGCCCCTAAATCGCCGGCGTGAAACAAATTCCGCCCCATACATTGTAAAACAGGTGTCGCCTGCGCAACCGCGTGTGGGCTGCCTCCCATAATAAAGGTGAGCGTTCCCGCTTTCGCGCCTGCCGTGCCGCCAGAGACGGGAGCATCAATAAAGTGCATGTTACACGCATATGCATCCGCGCCAACCCGTTTTGCAGTATCTGCATCTATGGTAGAGGAGTCGATAAATAGGGTTCCGGGTTTGGCGCCACGAATAATACCATCATTACCTAAATACAAGCGCTCAACGTGTTGAGCCGCCGGTAACATAGTCACGACAATGTCTGCATCCTTTACCGCACTCAACGCCGAATCAGCAACACTGGCGCCTTCACGCTTTAGTGAATCCATCGCCGGCACCGACAAATCAAATACGGTTACCCTATGTCCACTTTGCACTAAGTTTACGGCCATAGGACCGCCCATATTGCCCAAACCAATAAATGCGATGTGTGTCATTTTTCCTCTCCTAAGTGAGCCAGCGGATGTTCGTCTTCTGCCCAAGGAGAACTGAAAAAACCTTCAACAACGTCGTGGGGAACTTCTTCTACGTGGTTATATTTCCACTTAGGGGAAAGGTCCTTGTCGATGAGCAGCGCCCTTACGCCCTCTTGAAATTCGCCTGACTCTCCGCATCTGCAAGACATAACGGCCTCCATTTTGAAACATTCAGCCAACGTCATCATTGCCCCGCGAACACACTGCTCAAAAACCAGATGGGCGGTAATAGGCGACCCATTTTTGAGGTTTTTTTGTGCTTTATTAAGCCATTTTATCGCCATTGCGTGTGCCTCTGGGTCTTCGCTAACCGGTAGATCACTTTCTTGGGCGTTTAAAATATTGTCTACCACCGCAGCCACTGTTTTGCCGTCACACCATGTATTAATAGCGTTTTGATGCAGAGCGATAAGGCTATTGGGCGGGCTTAGTGGCGCATCTAAGTTCGCGAGTACCTGAGAGACCGAATCGTGATGATTAACACCGCCCCACTCAACGTCGTTTAACTTCTGCATTAAGATGTCTAGTTGATTGGCAGCCACCAAATAGTCAGCCAATCCCGCATGTACAGCATCAGCACCGTTCATTTGCGTGGCTGTCAATCCTAAGAACAAGCCTGTTTTACCTGGCATGCGCGGTAAAAAATAGCTGCCTCCTACATCGGGATAAAGACCAATGGAAATTTCAGGCATTGCCAATCGTGATGTTTCTGTCACCACTTTATGACTTGCTCCACATAAAAGGCCCATACCGCCGCCCATTACAATACCTGAACCCCATACCACGATAGGCTTGGGGTAATAATGTATGCAGTAGTCCAAGGTATATTCAGTTTTGAAGAATGATGTTAAAAATGCCGGGATCTCTCCTTGGGATTCACACATTGCGTGGTACATAGAGACGATATCGCCGCCCGCACAAAACGCTTTATCGCCTGCTGATGCGAGAACAATGCACGTGATATCTTGCCGTGATTTCCATTGCTCTAATGTATCTAACAGGATACTCGCCATGGGCAAGTCTAGGGCATTGAGAGCCTTAGGTTTGTTTAAAGTGAGGATGCCCAATACATGGCCGCTTTTGGTTTTACGCTCTTCGGCGATGACGACGGGGGATGACTGTTGCATAAAAACTCCTTATCCCTGTTAAAGCAGGCTTGTGGTATCTGCAAGTAATCGCCTTGCTATGATAACGCGCATAATTTCATTTGTGCCTTCAAGAATTTGATGAACGCGTACATCGCGAACATGGCGTTCTAATGGGTATTCATTAATATAGCCATACCCACCATGTAACTGTAAGGCTTCATTACACACTTTAAAACCCACATCGGTGGCAAACCGTTTCGCCATAGCGCAGTAGGTGGATTTGTCTGGGTGGTTCGCGTCTAGTTTACACGCTGCCATACGAACGAGTTGCCTTGCTGCCACCAATTCCGTGGCCATATCGGCTAATTTAAATTGTAACGCTTGAAATGTGGCAATAGGCTTTTGAAATTGCTCGCGTTCACGTAGATAGGCGTTGGCCAAATTAAGTGCTTGTTGGGCCGTCCCTACAGAGCAAGTTGCAATATTAATACGCCCGCCGTCTAAGCCTTGCATGGCCATTTTAAAGCCCTCGCCTTCCTCGCCTAATCGCCAATTTGCGTCAATCTCTACATTATCAAATGCAATCATTCTAGTGGGTTGAGCGTTCCACCCCATTTTCCTCTCTTTTTTACCGTAGCTTATTCCCGGCGCATTGGCCGGTACAGCGAATGCGCTAACGCCCTTAGGACCGCTGCCGCCAGTGCGAGCCATTACCACAAGGACGTCTGTTTCACCGGCACCAGAAATAAAAACCTTCGAACCATTCAGAATATAGCCAGACTGTTTTTTTTCCGCTTTTGTTTTTAGTGATGCAGCATCAGAACCCGCACCGGGCTCGGTAAGACAATAGGATGCCAGTTGTTCGCCAGTGACGAGACTAGGACACCACCTAGCGCGAACCTCATCACTTCCCCAAGTGGCTATCATCCAGGTTGCCATATTATGAATAGTTAACATGGCGGTGGTTGTCGTACACCCCATTGCCAATTGTTCAAATATCACAGAGGCATCCAAACGACTGAGACCTAAACCACCTTCACTTTCTGGGCTATATAAGCCGCAAAAACCCAGTTCACCGGCTTTTTGTATGGTTTCTTTAGGGAAAAAATGTTCGCGATCCCACTGCGCCGCAAAAGGTGCCAGTGCTTGTTCACTAAACTGTCGTGCTGTCTCCTGAAACGCCACTTGGTCTTCTGAAAGCTCTACATTCATTGTGTTTTACTCCACACTGCCGTTTTGGATTAGTCTAACGAAATGGTTAAATTTGTACCGCTAGGTACGTCGTCTTCTAGCCATCTAGCGGTGACCGTTTTAGTCTCGCTATAGAAACGAATAGCTTGTTTTCCGTAGGCGTGGAGGTCGCCATAAAAAGAGTTTTTCCACCCTGTGAAGGAAAAAAATGGCAAGGGCACAGGAATTGGAACATTAATACCTACCTGCCCTACCTCGACATTTCTTTGGTATTTTCGCGCTGCTGCACCACTGTTTGTGAATATGGAAGTACCATTACCATAAGGGTTGTTGTTAACCAGTGTCAGGGCATCATCGAGTGAATCCACTGACATACAGGAAAGTACTGGGCCAAAAACTTCTTCTGTATAAATACGCATATCGGCAGTGACCTTATTAAACACCGTTGGGCCTACCCAGTTGCCGTCTTCATAACCTTCCACAGTGGCGGTGGAACCATCTAATAAACATTCGGCCCCTTCTTCTTTCGCTTCTTGAATTAAACCTAATACACGTCGTTTTGCCTGAGGGCTGATGAGAGGGCCAAATCCCGCTTCCTCGTCGTCCCACAGGCCAGGTTTTACTTTAGCAATTCGGGCGACTAATTCAGGTATCCACTGTTGCGCCTCGCCAACAAAGAGCGCCACAGAAATTGCCATACAACGCTGTCCCGCTGCGCCTACCGAAGCGCCAACAAGATTATTTAATACATGCTCCTTATTGGCATCGGGCATAATTACCGTATGGTTTTTGGCACCCGCAAAGCATTGTGCTCTTTTCATATTCGCCGTTGCAGTACGATAAATGTGTTGACCAACAGGAACCGAACCCACGAAAGAAACTGCTTTAATGCGAGGGTCGGTTAATAAAGGCTCTACTTGCTCTTTGCCGCCATGGACAACATTGAGAACGCCGGCAGGCGCACCCGCTTCAAGAAATAATTCAGCTAAGCGATTAGGCGTTAAGGGGTCTTGTTCTGACGGTTTTAAAATAAAGGTGTTACCGCAAACAATAGCGAGGGGAAACATCCAAAGTGGGATCATGGCTGGAAAATTAAATGGGGTAATACCTGCGCAAACACCAAGGGGTTGCGTGACACTGTAGGTATCGACGCCTCTTGCAACATTTTCAACAGTTTCGCCCATCATTAATGCGGGGGCGTTCATCGCTTGCTCAACCACTTCTATGCCACGCCACACATCGCCTTTTGCGTCGTCGAAGGTTTTCCCCGTTTCTTGAGCGAGCAAAGTCGCAATTTCATCATGGTGTACTTTAAGTAGTGCCTGATAGCGCATCATGACTCGTGCTCGCTCAGTAACGGGCACGTTTTTCCATTTTGAGAATGCGTGTGTTGCTGATGCGATCGCCCCTTCCATTTCGCTCTCAGTCGCGCAGGGCGTGTGTGCTATGGGTGTGTTGTTGGCTGGATTAGTCACCGTAATGAACTCATCGGTTGCCGACGTTATAAATTCACCATCAATAAGTAAAGGAACCTGTTTCATGCTTTTCTGCCTGTGATTAACTCATGAGAGTAACAGTAACGAATTGTTGACCTTCACGTAAACGTTAACGTCAAATCAATTTAAAATAATTGTAAATTAATTGTGACATCAAAGATTGGATTCCTTATGTTTTCTTAGGACTAAGCCGATAGATACATGTCGCCGCTTCGTTTTACATCTTTTTGCTTAATGCACTTTAGCCGAAGCACTGGTAAGCTATTGTTTGATAGAATATTGAGTACAGCACCGATGGAATACAGGATTGCAATTGTTGAAGACAATGCGACAGCAAGAACGACCCTTCGTGGTCATCTGCTGCCCATTGGTCATTTAAACGTACGTAGTTTTGCATCGGGTGTAGAGTTGAAAAGCGCACTGCGCAAACAACATTTCGAGCTGCTTTTAATGGACTATCACCTTGGTCAAGGCAAGTCTGGTGTAGAATGGATCCACGCCCTTCGTGAAGCGGGTTACATTCGTCCAAGTACAGGTATTATCTTTCTTACATCGGATAGATCGCCACAGGCCATTGGTAGAATTATGGATCTTCAGCCTGACATTCTACTCATTAAACCCTACACCATTGCGTCACTCACTCGACAAATTCGACACTATATTTCTTATCGCCACTATGCTGACCCGATATTAAAAGAAATGGATAACAAGCAGCGAAGTAATGCAATAAGTTTACTTCAAAAGCAAGTGAGAGAAGGTGTGCCCTCTCGTTTAGTGAATGACATTCGCAAATTGTATGCACGGCTTCTTTATGAAAATGGCGAGATTCAACGAGCCATGAATATCTATGATGAAGTACTTACCCGCTCTGACAAAGTGCTGTGGGCACAATGGGGTAAAATACGTTGCCAATATGCTGCAGGTAAATGGCCGGAATGTCAGTCGGAATTAAGCACTATGGTGCATTCTAGCTTAGCTAGAGACCGCGCGTTTGAGTGGTTGGCGTCACTGTCCTTCGAACAAAAGTCCTACGGACAGGTGGAAGATTACCTCGAAAACATTAAGTTTAGCGAGTTGAGTTTATCGGCAACCAGAATGAAATCTATTGCCTTTCAAAAGCAAGATAAAGTGGTAGAAGCCATAGACTTGTTTCAGAAAAAACGCGCTATGCACCGAAGTGCGAAAGATCGTTTTAACGATTTTACCTTTGAATTAGCAGAGTTCTATCTACTTCTTGCTGAAGAGTCTCCTACGACTAACCGTAGAGAAAGCTTGTCGCAAGCAAGAAAATTAGTGGGCATTGCTGGTCGAAATCAAGGTGATAGGCAAATGCTGCAAAAGCGCGACTACCTATTGGCATTTTCTGCCATTCTCGAACAGGATGAAGACAAAGCCGCAAGTCTTTTAGACGAAGATTACATGGATAATTATTTACGGACAGAACCCTCACTATTGGTTATTGCCGCTAAAGTGCATCATGGGTTGGGCGACGAAGAAAAAGCGAACTCATTGTTACTATTAGCCAGGCAAAAAAACGAAGAAACTCAGGCTATTACAGAACAAGTTAGCAACAGTGCATTAATTATTACAAGTGGAAAAGAATTGGGTTTAAATCACGAACAAGCTGTTGCGCTTAATGAAACAGGCACACACATGTTTGTTGAAAAAAACTTTTTAGGCGCACTCAAACACTTCTATGATGCGTTCACCTTGTCAGCAGATACGGCGGCCTTTGGTCTTAACCTTGTTCAATGTATGATTGAAGCGGATACTGCGGTATATCGAAAGTTCTCTGTACAGAGCCTACTGAGTTGTGTTGCGGAACTTGAACTCACACAGGGCAACCAGCAACGACTAAACCAACTGACATTGTTAGCACAAGCCGCTGCTGAAAAAAAAGGGTAAAATAAGGCTTTTCGCCTGCCTTACTTCAGCCGTGTTAGCAGGCTAGATGTATCCCATCTATTACCGCCCATTTTTTGTACATCAGCATAATATTGATCCACTAATGCGGTTAACGCAAGTGTAGAGCCATTTCTTCGAGCTTCATCCAATGCAATAGATAAGTCTTTTCGCATCCAGTCCACGGCGAAGCCAAATTCATAGCTGTTATTAAGCATAGTTTGCGCGCGATTCTCCATCTGCCATGATTGTGCGGCTCCTTTGCTGATGACGTCAATAACAGCATTGCAGTCTAAGCCTGCTTTTTGGCCAAAGTGCAAGGCTTCAGCTAGGCCTTGAACAATCCCAGCAATGCAAATTTGATTCATCATTTTGGCAAGCTGCCCACTGCCACATTCCCCGAGTAATTGGCTGTGGCGAGAATAAGCGTCGAAAAGAGGCTTAGCTTTGATATAGTCTCTTTCCGTCCCACCGACCATCACGGTTAACTGACCATTTTCAGCGCCAGCTTGCCCGCCAGAGACAGGCGCATCAAGAAAACCTAAACCATGGTCTTTACACACCCGGTCGATTTCCTTTGCTACCGTGGCAGATGCGGTTGTATGGTCTATTAATAATGTGCCTTCATTCATCGCAGCAATGGCTTCTTTTGCCACCGTTCTAACGTCGTTGTCGTCACCCACACACATTAGTACAACATCAGCATCTTTGGCTGCTTCAGATGGGCTTAAAGCGAGTTTGGCGCCATATTTTTCAACCCACTGCTTTGCTTTCTGTGTAGTTCGATTGAACACAGTCACATCAAAACCTGCAGAAACCAAATGACCCGCCATGGGATACCCCATAACACCCAATCCCAAAAAGCTTACTTTCATTTTTGTCATGCTGATCTTACTATCCATTCTAGGGTTATACTGATACCCAAAGTATCAAGCTTTAATGAAGCAAAGACAACAGTAATAAAAACAACAATACTGAGGAAACGCGATGTCAATTTATGCCCACACACTCACGAAAAACACTGGCGAACTACAAGAGATGGAAAGCTATCGAGGGAAACTGCTTCTTATCGTCAATACCGCGAGTAAGTGCGGTTTTACCAAACAATATGAAGGGCTAGAAAACTTGTACTCGCGCTATAAAGACAAGGGATTTGAAATTCTTGGGTTCCCCTGTGACCAGTTTGGCCATCAAGAGCCAGGCAGTGATGAAGAAATCGCGGCGTTTTGTAATATCAATTTTGGCGTTTCATTTTCGCTTTTTAAAAAAACGGATGTGAATGGCCCGCAAACCCACCCTATGTATGTTGAACTAAAAGACCAAGCGCCAGGTTTACTTGGCTCTAAGCGGATAAAGTGGAATTTTACGAAATTTTTGGTTTCAAAAGATGGCACCGTTGTTAAACGATATGCCCCCACCACGAAGCCAGAAGACATAGCAAAAGACATTGAGTCCCACTTAGCATAAGTCATAATAAACAGGGAGGTAACCGTATGCTTAAGGTCGCGTTTTTCAGTGCTCAAGCTTACGATAATGCTATTTTTTCATCGTTGAGATTGGAACAAAAAAGTGTAGATGAAACTCCATCATCCACTATTGACTTTACGTTTTTCCCCCACCCATTAAATGCGCAAACTGCGATAACCTGTAAGGGTTTTGATGCAGTTTGTGTGTTTGTTAATGACGATTTAAGTGCTTCTACACTTGCGACCTTAGCCAATTTAAAAGTAAAACATGTCGCCCTGCGCTGCGCTGGGTTCAATAACGTGGATGTACACGCAGCGAAAGCGCTAGGGATTCAGGTTTCCCGTGTGCCCGCATACAGTCCACAAACGGTTGCAGAACATACATTGGCGTTAATCCTCACGTTAAACCGTAAAACCCATAAAGCCTACAACAGAGTAAGAGAAGGAAACTTTGCCTTGGAAGGCCTAATGGGCTTCACCCTTTTCAATAAAACCGTTGGCATCATTGGTACAGGCAAGATTGGTCAAGCAGTCATCCGTATTCTTAATGGGTTTGGTTGTAAAATTTTATGTTGTGACCCAAATCCTCATCGCGAGGTTGAAAAGCTTGGGGCAACCTACACCTCGTTAGAAAACGTAATGTCTCAGTGTCAAATTGTGTCTTTGCACTGTCCACTAAACGACGATAGCTATCATTTAATAAACGAGGATACATTAGCCCTTATGCCAAAAGGCGCCATGCTTATTAATACATCGCGTGGAGGGCTTATCGATGACACAGCGGTCATTGGTGCGTTGAAAAAACAGCACCTTGGTTACCTTGGCCTTGACGTTTATGAAAGAGAAAGTGAATTATTCTTTAGCGATCACTCATTAGACATTATTCAGGACGATATTTTTCAACGTCTGCTCACTTTCCCCAATGTACTGGTGACAGGGCACCAAGGCTTTTTTACCCAGGAGGCATTAGCCGAAATTGCACAGGTGACTGTGAGCAACCTTTTATTATTCACCCACGACAGCGATGTCACTGCCAATGACAACCTCGTGGACGTGTAAATCGTTACACTTTGTGTTCGTTTGCTGCTGGTTTTTGCAGCATCAAATGGAAATATTTCCCAAGCCATAGAAACGGTTCGGTTTGATTGTATTGCCTTTCCACGCTTACAAGTTGGTCGAATTTAGATGTTTGATGGCTGTTATCTTTCATGTAATCGTGAAAACAGCGAACCCCGGTTTTGCTTAAGATATGAAAGCCTGAATTTTCACAAAATTCCACTACTTGCTTAGCAGGTAACGCATTTTGCGGGTTCAGTTTAACTTGGTTTTTAACCTTAAGGCCACGTTCAATATATTCAAAGTTACCGTAGATGGCATTCGCCATGAGCGCAGCATCTCTATTAAAGAAGCTAAGGCTTAACAACCCACCGGGCTTAAGGTTGCTATACAAAAAACGTATGGCGTCGAAGGGCTTATCAAGCCACTCTAAAACCGCATGGCATACAACCAGCTCATAAGCATCAATATCTGTAATATCTTGAAGATACTGCTGCTTTATATCGACGTTGCTAAACGCAGCTAAATTAGCGCTGGCCAATTCAAGCACATCTTTTGAACCGTCAGTCAGCGTAATACGATGTCCTTGCTCAGCTAAATGGGCGGCCATCACACCTGTGCCCCCGCCGACTTCTAATATAGATAAGGGCAATTGGGTGAAAGGTTCCAAGGCATCACACAAGATAAGATGGCGCAATTGCCCCTTAGTCGTACCATATATATTATCAGCAAACTTAGTTGCTATGCCGTTAAAAAGGCGGTCATTTTCCATAAACTATTCATCGTTAATTCACTTAATGTACTAGGAAATACATTAGGCTTTTGCATTACGCAGGGTTAGGTATGTCTATAAAGGTTACAGGTATATCGAAGTGCTCTGACAAGTGCTCGCCTAATGCTTTTACTCCATAACGTTCGGTTGCATGATGACCCGCGGCGAAAAACGCAATGTCCATTTCCCGTGCGACATGAATGGATTGTTCTGATACCTCGCCAGTAATAAAAGCATCTACGTTGGCCTCCACGGCTTGCTCTATAAAACCTTGGCCGCCTCCCGTACACCACGCAATACGTGTTATCTCTTTATTCTGCGGGCACTCCATAAGAATTTCGCGGCTTAATTGCGTAGCCAGTAATTGCTTTAAGTCTTCACCCTTAATTGGGCTGGGAAGTTCGCCTTCCATCAAAACACCGACAGGTTTCACACTAGATACTGCTTTAACTTGATGAACATTAAGCAACTTCGCGAGTTGCCGATTATTGCCATATTCAGGGTGAACATCTAACGGTAAGTGGTACGCAAGCAAATTGATATCGTTTTTTAGTAACGCAGAAATACGCTTCTTCTTCATGCCCGTGATGGTTTGTGACTCACCTTTCCAAAAGTATCCGTGGTGAACTAAAAGGGTGTCCGCCCCTTGTGCAATAGCGGCATCAACGAGTGCTTGCGACGCCGTTACACCAGTCACAATATGAGTGACTTCCCTCCTACCTTCAACCTGCAAGCCATTCGGGCAGTAGTCGGTTATTTCCTGTACTCGCAAAAGTCCGTTTAAATAGGTAGAAAGTTGTTGAATGGATACTGACACAAGTCCTCCGTGCAAAAAGTGAGAAAAAATTAGTATAAAAAGTGACTGGCTTTTCGGTAAAAGACGATTGGGCAGAAAAGCTACGCGCTAAATCTGCCACTGCAATTTTGCCACGATAAGCCTAGATTGTTGATATATTGTTTGGGAGATTTCCCGCTAAGCCTTGCGCCACAAAAGGAACAAGGTGACTAATTACCTCTTCAATCTCTACCTGCTTATGGAAGTCAGACTCTGCAATTTCGGTAAGTGCCTGACTGGATGCCATTGAAAATACAAAGCTTCCCATCGCAAAGTGAAGCCGCCAAAATAACTCTTCTTCCGGTAACTCAGGCAAACACCTTTGTATACTCGCAACCAAAGCGCGAACAGTTTCGCCATAATTGGTCATGATGAACCGACGCAAATGCCCTTGTGTTTCATTGTAACCTCGCCCCAATAGTTGAACAAAGATAGCCGTTCCATTGGGCCCAAGTGTATTAAGTTTCAACATTGGGGGAATGAGCGATTGAAGCAATTCGGCAATGCCACGCGTTCCCATTGATGGCGACAATGATTTTAAACAAAGCGCTACTTCGGGCATTAAAATATCGAAATAACGTTTTAATACCGATTGGATCAGGTTTTTCTTACTACCAAAATGGTAGTTAACAGATGCCAAATTAACATTCGCTTGCGTTGTAATTTCTCGCATAGAGGTTTGTGTAAACCCATATTGAGAAAACAACAATTCTGCGGCATCGAGAATATCTGTTTTGGTATTTTTCGCCATTTTTATATTTCTTATTAGCAGCCCGCTGACTAGATAAATCCATCAGAAGGGTTATGCGTAACCAGGTTAACCCCATGATAGAATTCGTTTTTACTTAAAACCAATGTCTTGCTTTGTTCCAGCTTTTCATTAACACGCGCTCAGCTACTGAGGCCACAGACAAGCCTAATTTTTCTGCAACATTCTTTTTAACTGAGTACTTAACACTAAATATTTCACGCTCAGGGTGATGAGAAAGGATATAGTCATCCGAGGTGGATAACGCATCAACCAAGCCGAGTTCTTTTGCCTTAACGCCAGGCCAATACTCTCCAGTTGCCACTTTCTCAATGTCCATGTCTGGACGTTGGCTGTGAACAAAGTCTTTAAATAAGGTATGAATTTCTTCTATTTCTTCTTTGAATTTTTCCCGACCTTCGTCGTTATTTTCACCAAACACAGTTAGCGTACGTTTGTACTCCCCGGCTGTGTGTTGTTCAAATTCAATATCGTTTTTCTTTAATAGTTTATTAAAGTTAGGCAATTGCGCTAGCACGCCAATAGAGCCAATATATGCAAATTGGGATGCTATTAATTTGTCAGCTACGCAAGCCATCATATACCCACCGCTAGCGGCGACTTTATCAACGGCTATAGTAAGTTTAAGCCCTTTTTCTTTAATGCGTTGTAGTTGCGACGCTGCAAGTCCGTAACCATGTACGACACCACCGCCACTCTCTAATCGCACCAAAACTTCGTCTTCACTTTGTGCAATACAAAGAAGGGCGGTAATTTCTTCACGTAAATGCTCAACTTCATTGGCGTCCATAGAGCCTTTGAAATCCAACACAAACAAACGTGACTTTTTATCTTGCGGTTCCTTGTTTTTCTTCTTTTGTTTCTCTTCTTTCTTTTGTTCTTTGGCAAGCTGCTTTTGTGCATTTTTATCTAACAGTACTTGCCGCGCGTAATGGGTTATGTCTTTTAACTGTTCAGACAGTGATGTTATTTCAAGTTGCCCCTTACCTTGCTTTTGTTTGCTCGCCGCGCCCACTATGGTGGAAACAATCACAACGAATGCCACAACTAAAGTGACGGCTTTGGCAACAAATAAACCGTATTCGTACAAAAACTCCAAACTACTCTCCCAGTTTAATCCGAAGGGGTAAAGTTTACCCCTTCTTCGCTTTATCGCCCAATCTTGATATTACAGGCGTCGTTAAAAAAATGACGGCTATAATACCAGTCAATTTTTAGTCTGACGATAGGATTAACTCATTGATTGTATTTGCAGCTATATCTTCTTCTGTAAAATACATGTCTCTTAAACTAGGTTGCTGAGAATACAGCAATGTTTGGTCTAAGAAGTGGTCACTGCCAAACACACGAGATTGTGAATAGGTAAGTATTCCCCTTCCCTGTGGCCCCTCGTCCGTGAAGTTAATGACCAACATCCAACTACTGCCATAGTTTATGTGATATCCCTGCGCTTCTGCACTCATGATGGTGTTTGAATTTAGCGGCGCATAAGTATGCCGGGGCAAAAGCGTGCCATTGTTGCCTGCCACGATATTAAACACATTAAATCCACCCTCAATATTATGCGCGCCACCCCAGGGTATTTTCTCTCCTGTTGCACTGCCATCAGGCAAACTTCGCTCAACAAATTGAACGTCGCCAAGTTTTGCATCGACAGCCACAACGGCTTCATTAATTACCTGTACAGCACGAGCGAACTGATTCAATGTTGCATCGTTTTGAATCAAGCCGCTAGGGGTAGACACCGGGTTCTCAAGGGAAAATGGTGTCACCCACTGGGGGTTTTGTGCAAATTGAAAGGCAAATTCTCTAAATACATGCGCCCCTACACTTTCCGTATTCATGGTTCCGTCCCATGTTGATAGCGCACTGCATGCGTCTTCAACGGACACATTATTGCCATCCACTACGACAGGAGCAGATCCTTGCTCACTACATAGCTGCAGTAAGCTTGGCAATACTTCTTCCGCCAGATAACTTCTGTTTGAGAGTAAAAGCGCCTCTACTTCTTGCGGCGTAAAGGTGCCATCACTTCCAGCTTCAGATTCAATAAATTTTTGTCCCATACGCGAGCGCAAAGACTGTTGATTGTCTACTTCACCGTATAAGGGGGATACCCCTGTAATTGGAGACGAAAGATTGGTTAACCAGAAACTATCATTTGAGTTTTGGACTGAGTCACTGCCTTCATATTTGGGCGCATTTTCATACGGTACCGGACTATTAAAATCAAAGGCAGATAAAAAGCCGGGTAATACGGTAAACCCTGCAGATGCCTTGGTTTGAATCAATACTGGATTGCTAGTGAGTTCGTTAATAGCGGTATCTGTAAGATTGGGGACCGTGGAGTCATCTATATAGAAAACTTCGCCATCTGCTGACGCGGCCATTGTATTGTTAAAAATAACCCCGTCGTAATCCTTAAATGCTTGTTTAAACTCATCCATTGATGTGGCCATATTCATGGCTAACCAATGATCTACGACATCAAAGTTTGGTAAGTTAGCATCCTTAATAGCAAAGGCATTTGTGGATGTCCAATCAAAGCTGCCAGGCACTTCAATCATGGGGCCATAGTTAGTGTAATAAGCGGTTTTACTTAATGTTATGGTTTGCCCAGGTGCCACAGCCACTTCAATTTGTAACGGTTTTTCATAAATAGTGCGTTTATTTCCATCTACGTTGTGCGTAAGCCCTGAAGCGTCACCCTCGTCTAAAGACAGTTGATAAACGACAAAATGTTCAGCGGTAGAGAAGGTGTGAGTCCACGCCACGTTTTCGTTAAAGCCAATGTTAACGGCACCAGGCAACCCCATTAATGAACTGCCTGTGACATTAAGATGCCCCGGTATTTGAGTATGGAATTGCCAAAATCTAAGGTTGCCGGTATGAGGAAAGTGGGGGTTACCCAGTACCATGCCTTTCCCGTTTGTGGTTTTGTCGCTGCCTAACCCCCAGCCATTAGATCCCATTTCCTGTGGATTTTTTTCGGGAAGTGAGATGTTAGGCGTTATTGCCAACGCGGATGACACAACGCTATCACTTGACACCACAGTTGGCGCGTAATTCTCACCTTCCGGGGCAGCTAAAAACATAGGGCCTAGAAAGTTTGCTGCTCCAGGCAGCAACGCTACACCTAATGAATAGGTTAGTAAATCGACGCTGTCAATTTCAGTAACCCAAGGTTGTCCTGCACATGCTTGGTCTTGGTCCTCTAGCGGTGTTTCATTGAGGTAACGATTGTATCCTGCCGTGTACCCTTGAAACATGGCTCGAGAATTTGCTGACAAGCGGGGTAAATTTTCTTCTGCTAACGCTCTTATCCCCATCGTCAAAAAGCCGAAATCGTTTATAAGGTGTTCAGCGTCACCACTACCCTGATTAGCATCAGGGCCAAAATATTTAGCACGCTGGGAATTGTACTTGACGATTTGATCCGCCAACACACACAGGTTGTCTTTGGCGAAAGCATAGCCCACCCCATAGGCCATGCTTTCCAAGTTGTCTGCTTTAATATGTGGTACACCATAGGTGGTCCAACGTATTTCAGCATCAAGAGAGGCGTCATCATCGAAGGCAGTTACCGGCGTGGTGATTGGTGTCGTGGGTGTGCTAGGGGTTTCATTACTGGGAGTATCGATATGGCTAAAGTCGTTATCATTATCGCCACAGGCACTTAGCGTCGTGGCAATTGCCAATGCAACCAGTGTTTTTTGAATGGCCCTTTTTTCTGTCGTTATTTTCACAAATATGTCCTTCTATTGTTGTTGTTCGGAACCCGGAGACGTCGCGTTTTGTGACTTCAACAGATCCGACCAATTAACACTACATTAACAATAGTAAACATTCAAACAACATTTTTAGTGGGCATACAAAAAAGCCGGCTATACGCCGGCTTTTTAAAATAACAAAGTTACTCAATTAGTTAGCAACAACGCTCTCATCACTGATATTAATTACGGTGGCATCAGAGGCAATATAAGCTGCTACCTCTTTTTGCATTTCCGTAGTCACATCTGCATTTGAAGCCGGGCTTAAACTTGACGCGTGTGCGCCACTGTTAAACAACACTAAGCCGCTCACCGGTTGGGTATCTGCTTTCGTGGTAGTAACTTGCTCTAGCCCGATAGTACTTGCCAGCGGTAATTGGCCTGACAAAGGTAAAGCCGTAGACACGGGAATCACTTGATCTGGCAAGTTTTCATCACCGCCGTCACCCACTACGGTCATCATGTGAACCGGAGTGGTTGCACCTAAGGTTTCGGCATAGTTAGTAGGATCGCCGGCATCCATCATGGTTTGGGCGGCAAAAGCAAACTCACTGAATACGGCTTCTACTTCAGCGGTCTGCTCGTCTGTTAACGCATCCATGAATGCAGTGACCGCCGCCACGAGTTGCTCTTCAGTCAAATCTGACGTATCGCCATACAGCTGTACTAACAGTGCAACGAATTCTTCAGACGCTGAACTAAGTAGTAAACCTTTAATCAACGGACCGAAAGCTGGCGACTCTAGAAGGAACTGCGCTAAACCACCTCCTGGTGACTCGAGTGACGCCTCTTTAATGGCGAACATACTATCTAGGGCTGCTAATTCGTCACCCATGGTGGTATTCGCAACGGCAGCGAAGTTACCGCCTGTGATCGCGCCTAGTGAAACGCCCATGATAGATACGCGAGAGGTATCAAACTTCACCCCTTGGGTTGTGGTTGCATCAACTACCGCGTTAATGCCCAAGCGCAAACCAAGTAAATCAGACACGCTCTGGCGAAGGTTATCACGGGCCGTAGGCAGGCTTGCAAGGTTCATATAATGGGTGGCACTGACATCAGTTGCATTAATGTCGTCCACACCGTCACCGGTGAGGTCATAACCACGAGAACCATGCAATGGCTGGTCAATGGCAATAGTGGCAACGCCAGCTAAGGATAATGCACCTGATATAGCCAACATATCTTCTTTTTTACTGGTAATACCGTGGGCTAAAATAACCACTGGCCAACCCGCTTCAGGCATGGTTAGCGTTACCCCTAGTGATGCCGCTACCGCCACATCAGGCACAGTAACTTGTACATCTAGGGTTTCATTACCGTCATTGCCGCCCTTGGGCTGTGGATACGGGTTAAATTTTGTGATGTTCCGTGCAGAATCAAGCATCTCGCCATTCACACGTAAATCTGCAAGCCCGATACCCGAACAAAACTCATGGTTAGGACCAGGCGTTGCGCTACTTAACACCTCGTCTGAGGCACTTGCGAGAACAATGCCGCTATCACAGGCTGCTGTCCAAAACTCGTTAACAGGGGCTTCAGGGTTTTCGGCGCTGGGCGTACCCAAAAAGTAAGGTAGCGAAATCGTCCCTTCATAGTGCTGTACCGCACAAAATGGCGCGACCTGGGTGTAAATTCCTGATGCAACCGCAGTCGCGAACTCGTTCAATGCCCCCCACTCGGCTGACATTTGACCAGACGCAGTGGCAGATAAACCGGCACAGGTTTGCAAAGAACTAAAGTCTGTCGCTTCAATAAATGCAATGGTTTGTTCTGAGCCTTCTGGTAACGAGGCAATTCCCAATTGAACTGCGCCATCAACCGTGGCCTCATCCACTAATTCTAACCGCTCCATCGCCGTAGGTGCTGCTGAATCCCCTACTACGATAATGGGCAACTCTTGTGCGGCAGTGGCTTCACCGGCAGCAAACGCTTGTGCGAAGTCGCTTACCATGACCTTTTTAATGGTATTAAGCGCTACACCTACAGACTGAGTAGTAAACGCAGAAACATAGGTGATGTCGTCTCTAGCATACCCTTGGGCAATTACAGGGTCGACTAACGAGTTCACTATGCCTTGAAGTAATAGTTGATCGTCTGACGATAATGGCAAGGTATCAATATCCTGACGCGTTAAATCCCAAGACGTCGACCCTTGTACAGATTTACCCGAAGTATCTTTTAAGCCAGTGGTCATTACCAGCATGTAGCCTTGACCTGATTTAAGCGGCTTTAGCGGCACAACGGTTACTGTGTCGTCATCGGCGAGAGATAAAACAAAATCTACACCATAGGTAAGTTGATCACCCAATTTACACCCAGCAGATGGAATGGAAACCTGCGCGCAGTCTGCGTCGCTTTGGTCTAAACCTAATGTGGCTTCGAACAGCATAATACCGGCTGATAGCGTGCTTTCGTCCAGTGACACACCCGCGGGGGTTTCTACATTAATGGCAAAGGGGTGTTGTGTAGACCAACCATCCAGTACGTTAAGTGCATTTTGAGGATCTGAAAAGTCTGTGGCATCGTCTACGGGTATATTCAATGTGTAATCAAAGAAACCGTCGTCGCCAGGAAGCATTAGAAGATCGTTGGGGATATTTAAATCGCCTGAAGATGGATCGAAGACAATTCGTGAAAAAGGTGTTTGAACTTCAGTTTCAGCCTGAATGTCAGAAAGTGTATCGTCTGAACCACCACAGCCTGTTAGACCCAGTGCAAGAGCCACACTGGAACTTAATATGAGTTTTCTCATTACTACTCCCTACAAGCATTGTTGTTATTCTGTGTTTAAATAATATTCATACTGCTGGACGGCTAGTTATTGCGACAATCTCTTCAGTGAATAACGTTAATTAAACAAGTTAGACCAGTTGTATCTATTTCAATCTTATTAACTTTGTTGCAACTTTGCAAAGATTTGTTAACTAATTGTGTTAAATATTTTTACGTTTAACCTTTTTCACTGTATATGGTTTTACTTATTGCGCTAGGTAAGTATGATCGGCAAATCTATACAAATCATGGCCTAGTGCCTAATTGGGTGAGTAAATTAAATGAAGACAATGAATGCGTATCATGCCCCTGAAAATTTGTTAGCGGGGAAGATTATTCTCATTACCGGTGCAGGTGATGGTATAGGCGCTGAAGCCGCACGGTGCTACGCAAAACATGGCGCTACCTGCATATTGCTAGGCAGAACAGTGAGTAAATTGGAAAAGGTTTACGATGATATAGTCGCTGCAGGCGGCAGTGAGCCGGCCATTGTTCCACTGGATTTAAAAGGGGCAACCGTTTCTCACTATCAGCAAATGGCACAAACCATCTTAGACCAGTTTGGGCGATTAGATGGCCTATTACATAATGCGTCAGTGTTAGGGCATTTAAGTGCATTTAAAGACATTGGCGAAGATGAATGGCGCGATGTTATGCAAATAAACGTAAACGGTACCATTTTTATGACACAAGCCCTCATCCCTGTGCTAGAGAAAGCGCCACATGCTTCGGTCGTTTTTACGACCTCAAGTGTGGGACGCAAAGGGCGTGCTTTTTGGGGGACATACGCCGTGTCTAAATTTGCGACTGAAGGTGCAATGCAAACATTAGCTGATGAGTACCAAAATAAGTCACTACGCTTCAACTGCATTAACCCAGGCGGTACACGTACCAATATGCGTGCACAAGCGTTCCCCGCAGAGGACCCTGCCACATTAAAGACGCCTGCCGAGATTATGCCTACTTATCTATATTTAATGGGCGACGAAAGCATAGACGTGAATGGTGAATCGCTAGATTGCCAACCAAAATAGTGTTAAAGCTTGCCATTTCAAAAAAGGCACAGCAAGCACATTAACCAAGCTTCTTTCATTGAATGCGCAATAAAAAAGCCGCGATTATCTTAATCGCGGCTTTTTTAAGTTTCGACTAGGCTGTGTTAGCCATTAATCGCCAATTTTAGCCCAGGTATCACGAAGTCCAACGGTACGGTTGAAAACGGGCTTGCCTTCAACGCTATCGGCATCTAAGCAGAAATATCCCGTTCGCTCAAATTGCCAAGCGCCAACTTCAGGTACATTTTTGTCTAAACCTGCTTCCACCCACCCTTGCATAATTTGCAATGAGTCTGGGTTGATCGCGCTGGTAAAGTCCTCTTGTGCTGCAGGATTGGGCACGTTAAATAAACGATCGTACAAACGAAACTCTGCTGCTTGCGCCGTACCAGCATCTACCCAATGAATCACACCTTTTACTTTGCGGCCATCGGCAGGATCTTTACCTAAGGTATCTGGGTCGTATGTGCAATACACTGTTGTGACGTTGCCTTCAGCGTCTTTTTCCACACGATTTGCTTTAACCACGTAGGCATTGCGTAAACGCACTTCTTTATCTAACACTAAGCGCTTAAATTTTTTGTTGGCGGATTCACGAAAATCTTCTGCTTCAATCCAAATTTCTCGACCAAAACTAATTTCCCGTGTTCCCATCGTCTCATCATTAGGGTGATTAGGCGCATTGAGAATTTCACTTTGCCCATCTGCATAGTTCTCAATAACTAATTTGATAGGGTCAAGCACAGCCATTGCGCGAGGGGCGTTAACGTTAAGATCGTCACGAATACAGGCTTCTAACATAGACATTTCTACCATGTTATCCATTTTCGTAACACCAATACGCTTACAAAACTCGCGTACCGCGCCAGGGGTATAACCTCGGCGGCGTAAGCCAGCAACGGTAGGCATACGTGGGTCGTCCCAGCCACTTACATGATTTTCTTCAACAAGTTGAATTAACCTGCGCTTACTTAACACCGTATATTCTAGGTTTAGGCGAGAGAATTCATACTGTCTAGGGGCACAATCTATGGTGATATTCTCAATAACCCAGTCATAAAGTCTACGGTTATCTTGAAACTCCAACGTGCATAATGAGTGCGTAATGCCTTCAATGGCGTCCGAAATACAATGCGTGAAATCATACATTGGATACACACACCACTTATCACCGGTTTGATGATGATGAGCATGCTTCACACGATAAATAACAGGATCGCGCATACACATGAAAGGTGAAGACATGTCAATTTTGGCACGTAAACTACATTCACCTTCTTTGTATTCGCCCGCCGTCATCTTTTCGAATTCACGTAAATTCGTTTCAATGTCGGTATCACGATAAGGGCTATTTTTACCCGCTTCGGTCAATGTGCCGCGCATTTCACGCATGGCATCTTGACTAGAGAAGTCAACATAGGCTAAGCCTTTGCTAATCAACTCTTTTGCAAATCCGTGAAGCTGATCAAAGTAATTTGATGAGTACCTTTCTTCACCGTCCCATTCGAATCCCAACCAGTGAACATCTTCTTTAATTGAGTTCACGAAAGAAATATCTTCTTTTGCTGGATTGGTGTCGTCAAAACGTAAATTACACGTACCCTGATAATCTTGGGCAATACCAAAATTTAAGCAAATCGACTTTGCATGACCAATGTGCAAAAAGCCATTGGGTTCAGGTGGGAATCGAGTTTTGATTGTGTCGTGCACACCATTGGCAAGGTCTTTGTCAATGATCTGACGGATAAAATTGGTCGGACGATGGTCAGTCTCGGCCATTCGCATGTTCCCCTTAACGCAACTAATCATAAAATTTAGTGGAGTATAACACTGACACAATTAGTTCAACCACGTTTAATTAGTTTTACCTTTGCAAGTGGTTGAATATGCATCTATCACGCCCCCCTGCTGGTGATATCTCCCTTGTCATATTCGTCAACAAGACACGGTATTCGGTAATCGCTTAACATAAGTAGCTAAAGTCACGCCTTTAACTAAAAATATGCTAATCTGTACCGGCGATAACACTGTCGTAGCAGCAGAACATGGTGTTTATGAAAGAAAAAGCAACCTCTTTTGATATTGCCCATCTAGCGGGCGTTTCTCAGTCAACCGTTTCTAGAGCGCTGAATAATAGCTCTCTTGTAAATCAAGAAACCCGGGAACGGGTTCAACGTATTGCCCGAGAACTCAATTATAAAGTTGATAAAAACGCGAGCAATTTGCGGCTGCAAAAAAGCAGTACCATTGCCCTTTTGCTGTTTGAAGATCCTACGTCTGACGATTCAATGATCAACCCTTTCTTTCTTGCCATGCTAGGGAGCATTACTCGCGCGTGTGCGCAGGCTAACTACGACCTGCTAGTGTCTTTCCAAAACTTAGAAGATGACTGGCACGCCGAATACGAAGACTCCAATAAAGCAGATGGTATCATTCTACTGGGCTATGGTGACTACACCGATTATCAAAACAAAGTTGCCCAATTAGAGTCGCAAGGTACTCATTTTGTGAGGTGGGGCGCACCTGACGAAAAGCATCCCGGTATCAGCATTGGCTGTGATAATTTTCAAGGCGGTGAAAGCATTACTCAGCACCTCATCTCGCAAGGAAAAACCACGTTTGCGTTTATTGGCGACAACGGCGACCACGCACCTGAATTTAAAGCGAGGTTTACGGGTTATTATCGTACATTGCTTGCCCATGGATTAGACAAAAACAGTAGTCAGTTCGATGCTATATCTACCGAAGACGCCGGTTCAGAAGCCATTCGAGGATTAATTGAAGCGGGTGAATTGCCTCAAGCCATTGTGTGTGCGTCAGACCTCATTGCCATGGGAGCACTGCGCGCATTAAGGCAAGCAAAAATTAAAGTACCCGATGACGTTGCTGTGGTCGGTTACGATAATATTGCAGTATCAGCGTATACCACCCCTGCCCTCACCACCGTTCAGCAAAACACAAAATTAGCCGGGGAATTGTTAGTTTCTGCTCTGCTAAAAGCAATTAATAATGAAGAGGTAGACGACTACCTTATGCCGGCTGAGGTTATCGTACGTCAATCTTGTGGTAGCCAGTAGCGCTTTAAGCCGAACAATACAAATGAAAAAGCGGTGTAAGGTTTAGCCCCTACACCGCTTTTTTGTTTTCGCATTATGCCTGTCTTATTGTCGTGCCATTTGTGATACCACGGTATTTAATAACGCTGGGTGTTTAATTTGGTCGTTCAGTACCCAAACCTCAACACCATTTGCCTCAACGGTTGTACTCAGCTGTGCTTGGCTATCTACCGTTTGCGTGTCACCTGACAACTGCTCAACCCATTCTCCTTGTTGCATGAATTGGTCTATGGTGAACGCTTTTGGTTCGCTACCTTTATTGAGCAGCACCAATGCAATTTGATTTATATCTTCGTGCTGAAGTATTCGATAGAATGCCGCGCTATGCCCTTCAAACGCCAAATTCACCTGCAAGCCACGTTGTAACGCGGGAGTGGTTTTGCGAACGTTGGCGATATTACGGAGTTTTTGATAAATAGGGTGTGCAGGTGCAGCATCTATATTGTCTTGCCCAAAGTAATTTCGGTTTCCCTGATGCTCTGAGGTTCCTCGCATAAAGCCAATTTCAGAGCCTTGGTATATGACGGGGATGCCACGAGCGGTAAACAACCAATTATGCGCATTAATAAAGCCATTGTCCGTCGCATTGATACGCGCCATATCATGGTTGTCGTAAAATGTGGTTAGATCGTAAGGGTTATTGTAAGGGCCGTGCGTTAGAAACAGTACTTCTTCTAATGTAGAAAAATCACTTTCCAATGGCTTTTCAAATACTTCAACCATGGCCTTTTGCATGGGGAAATCAAGCACACTGACACCACCGTTTTTAGGTAACGTATGTTGGGCAATGAAGTTAGCATCGTACTGGAAGCTTTCGCCAAACATAAAAAAGTCAGGGTGTTGCGCTCTTATGCGGTCGGACATTTCTCTCCAAAAACTGTGGGGAACATGGCGTATGGTATCTATACGGAAACCATCCGCTCCTTGAGATATCCAATAAAGATAGCTATTTATCAGGTAATCCCGGACTTCTGGATTTTCATCATCCAGATTAGACAGCTTGACCAAGTCGGGATAATTGTGGAAAAAACGGTGCAGCGGGTTGTTTTCTGGGTCAAGATCCTCTGGGGCTAAATTTTGATGGTCAGCAACGAGTTTGCCTTTTGCATCGTAAATTTCGCCGTAACCAGGTAAGTCGGTTTCCATTGTAAAACTAGGACTTCCGTGGTTCGCTACAATATCAAACACTGATTTTAAGCCGTGATTTCGCATTTGGTCGGTGTAAGCTTTCACCGTAAGATCTTGGCTAACAATATGTTCGTCGGCTTTATAGAAATTCGTTGCCCAATACCCATGGTAACCTGTTTTACCACCATCCTTAAACGCCCCGCCATAGGTAATGGGCTCGTCACCATTAAATGCATAGTCAGGGTTATCATGAACCGGCGTCATCCATACTGCGGTAAAGCCCATATCAGCAATGTATTCGGCGTTGTTTAGGATGCCTTTTAAGTCACCCCCCATGTAACCTACGTAGGCTTTTTCGCCATTCGGGCCGACTAATGGGCGTTGCCAAGTAGAATACTCTCCGCCTTGATTTTCATAGTTATTAGACGGGTCGCCATCCACAAACCTGTCTGTCATGACAAAATACACCGCTTCACTGGCAAAAGGGGTTTGCGTACCGTATACCTCAATGGCAGCAGTACTCACTTGTGCATTCGAAGACGCATTCTGGTTAGATACGGCACATCCAGTATTAATCAACGCGGAGACGGCAAGTGCAATTAGTGTCATTTTTTTATTCATTATTTTGTTTCCTTTACTTCCCTTGTTCAAGCGGGTGTTCATTTGAGTTAGGGGTGTTTTGCGCGTCTGTAGCATGCTGGGTAGTGACTTCATCGACAAAGAAAACGGCAATAGCACCTAACACCATAGAACCCCCCGCCAGCACAATGATGTATTTAGCATCGTTGTCAAAAATGTGATTTAAAATCCAACCTGCGGTTAATCCTGAAACAATTTGAGGCGCTGCCACGGTGAAATTGAAAATTCCCATATAAACACCGGTTTTTTCTGCGGGTAATGAACCGGCTAACATTGCATACGGCATGGCAAGAATGGCCGCCCATGCGATACCAATGCCAATCATTGGAATAAGCAACTTCACTGCCCCCATAGGTACGGTCACCTCGGTGATCCACAAATTCACATTGACCAAGGTTAAATCCTGAAACAGTAAGAAACTCATATAGCTCACACCACCAATAGCTAGGGCACCTGCATATACCACCTTCCTTCCTAACGAGTCCGCTAAGCGCGCTAGGAAAACGGAAAAAATGGCGGCAAATACAGAATAAGCAGCGAATAATATACCAACCCAATCGCCGGCCTCCCCTCTAGCTTGGGTAATAGCAAGGGGGACTGCGGGTACTGACGCAATATACGCGGGGTCAAACCATTGTTTGTCCACGTTCCAGATATGTTGCGTAATAGCGGGCGTGGTGTACACCCACATAATAAAGAGCGCGAACCACGAAAAAAACTGCACAATGGCCAATTGACGCATGGTTTTAGGCATATGGATCACTAATGAGAAAAACCCTTTCATCCGTGTCACAAAAGGGGCTTTTTTCTCTACCGCTGCTGCGTTTGCATGAATACCTTTATAGCGGTTGTAGTCTTCAGGGCTGTATTCCTTCGTGCGCAACACCGTCCAAATAACACTGCCCAGTAATACCGTCGCACCAATGTAAAATGCCCATATCACAGACGGCGCGACTTCACCCATTTGTGCGGTATTTTCAAGCCCTACTACGTTCGTCAGAACAAAAGGAAGAATGGAACCAATAACCGCGCCTATATTAATAAGCAGCGATTGAATGGAATACCCTACATTCCGTTGAGATGGCGGCACCATATCCGACACAAGAGATCTAAATGGCTGGAAGCAAACATTAAAAGAAGCATCCATAAGGGCGACCATGAGGGCGCCCATCAGCATGGGAGCAATAAACACCACGAATAATGGCGCATTGGGCAATAACACCATACCGACTACTGCGGCAATGGCGCCACCGAGAATAAAAGGACGTCGTCTACCTAATTTATTCCATGTTCTATCGGAGGCTGAACCCACAATGGGCTGTACAATAAGCCCCATGATGGGTGCCACTAACCAAAATAGGGACAAGGAGTGAAGGTCTGCGCCCAAATCCGTGAGGATTCGGCTCACATTTGCATTTTGGAGGGCAAATCCAAATTGAACACCAAGAAAGCCAAAACTGACATTCCATATTTGCCAAAAACTCAGGCGGGGTTGGTTTGCTTGCATACTTTGCTCTATTTATTGTTTTAGTTTAATGGATACCGTTATCGCACAATGAAAACATTTGCTGACATCGCCGGAAGGCTAATGGTATCTGTTGGCTTGAACGTTTTACCGTCACTTATTCTTGTAATCGAATCGTTCGACTCAAGCATCTCTGCGTAGTCCGATAAAGGTAAATCTATCGATTTCTTGTTAAGAATTACCATGATGCTTTCAACATTGTATCCGTTATCTGATTGAGCACTGCGCTTAACCCCCTTCTCAGCCTCTCGGAAATAGGTGTAAACACCGTCAACGGGCGCATAGTGCTTTAACTTGCCACGAAATAGTTGCGGGTGTGTTTGGCGCAGCTGCAATAAGGCTTTAATGCGCTGCTGAGCCCAACGTTCATCGTTATTAAGCCCCTTACCCGTAAAGGCGTTTTTATCACTATCTGAAGGCCACCCGCCGGGGAAATCAGAGCGTATAATACCGTGATCGTCACTGCCTTCGTTACCCATTAGAATTTCCGTTCCGTAAAATACCTGTGGGATCCCTCGGGTTGTAAGCAATAAAGTCATCGCCATATTCCACTTGGCTTTATCGTGTCCAAGTTGCGTAAAGATTCTGCTCATATCGTGGTTATCGGGAAAGACAACCAGATTGTTCGGGTCGCCATATAAAAAGTCGGTAGCCAGGGTTTCATAAACCGTAATAAAACCAGAGTTCCAACTTTCATCGCTGTTTAACGCTTTAACAACGGCAGCTTGCAATGGAAAATCCATCACGGATGGTAGCGCGCTATCATAGTCATCGTGGCGCTGACTACCCGCTTGCCAATAGGCCGTGATTGCAGGGTTTACAGACCATTCTTCACCCACGATATTAAAATTAGGGTATTCGTCCATTAAGCGATTTGTCCATTCACTTAAAAACGCTTTATCAGGGTAAGAGTATGTATCTACGCGAATACCACTTAAATCTGCAGTCTCTACCCACCAAATAGCATTTTGGACTAAATAATTCGCCAAGTGTGGATTGCGTTGATTTAAATCTGGCATGGTAGGCACAAACCACCCATCGCTAAACCCTTTGATATCGCTTTCTATTGCATGAGGGTCGTGCAGAGATTCTCTTTTATGGGTGGTGCCGACGAACCTTCCTTCATTATTGATCCAATCCTTTGATGGCGTATCTTCCATCCACTTATGATTACTACCGATGTGATTGAGCACCATATCCATGATAACGCCAACCCCTTCGGATTTTGCTTTTTCACTGAAATCTATAAAGGCGTCATTAGACCCAAAGCGCGGGTCAATGCGATAGTAATCTGTGGTTGAATAGCCATGGTAGCTGTACTTGTCCATCGCATTTTCAAGCATAGGCATGGTCCAAATCTGCGTGAAGCCCATGCTTTTAACGTAATCTAAGTTGTCCACGATGCCTTGGATATCGCCGCCATGACGGCCACCTTTAAATTGGCGGTCTACCTTATCTTGATAACCGTCAACGTTATCATTTGCGGTATTACCATTTGCAAAGCGGTCAGGTGCAATAAGGTAGATAGCGTCTTCTGGTCCAAAGCCTTTTCTTGACGCAGAGCCTTCTTTGCGTTTTTCAAGAGAGTAATGCACCGTACGTTGGCTTTCATCATTGTCGGTTAATGTAAGTACGAGGTCTTGCGCCTGGGCGCCTGAAGTATCAAGTGTTACGAAAAGATAGTTTTCACTATCAAGTGCCTTAACTCGGCTAACTTTTACATTTCCCGTAGCAAGAGAGACGGCGTCATCAGCTACGTCTTCACCGTAAATCATCAACTCTACTTCAGGATTTTGCATACCTGCCCACCAATTAGGTGGGTATACTTCAATTTCACCCTGCTGCAATGCATAAACGGGAACCGCGGCTAGTGAAATAGACGAAGTGAGAATTAACGGTAACGCGCGATAGCGGTTTAAATAAATAGAATGGCTTCCGCTGTTAAAATTAAACACATGAACACCAATGTTAAAAATACGTTAAGTGCAAGATTATATCGAGATACTACCTTGTCCACGTAACCAGACCAACGCTATGCATACGTATTCACCGAAGTCCTTTTAAGAACACCTGGTCAAAATACCATGTAAAAAACAATAGCCTTCCACGTTGAACGCTTGCGCTGACTTGGTGGGAATCACCGTGCTTGCTTAAAAAGCAAACACCTTGGTTTCCAATGCGTTTAACGATGTGATGGCGCGGTAATTCACCTCGTTCTGCTCAAGCGTTAAACCGTCATGAGAAAGTAAAGGTTTAAGCTCAAGCTTGCTGTCCGAGGCCTGCATCGCAGTGGCCGGTACCGCGAGTGAAATGGGGCCCGTAGGCGCTTCGCTAAAGTTGGCGAGAACAATAATCCCCTGTCCGTTTTTCTCGCGTAGAAATGCAAACTGCTGCTCAGAATACGCAGATCCTTCAACGTTTAGGTTCGGGGCATGTAGACTTTGATAACGCCCAGTGATTGCGCTATTAGTTGCAGCGATGTTCATGATATCTTTATAAAAGCGATGCAACGCTTTTTCTTTGTCTGTTGACTGCCCTGCATCAAATTTGCCGTTGTTCATAAAACGTTGATGCGCCGGTACGCCTGCATAGTCAAAAATAGTGGTTCGTGTTGGGTCGCCAAACCCAGCCTCTTCGCTACCGTCTTCCCCAACATCTTGTCCAAAATATAGCAAGGTAGGCGCGCGACTAATTAGTGCACTTACGGCTAATGCAGGTTTTCCTTTGTCAGCGTCGCCGGCAAAATCTGGGCTGGCTATGCGCTGTTCATCGTGATTTTCTAAAAAATGCAGCATATGCGGCGCTATATCGCGGACTTCGTCATGGATAGCGACCAAATCACTTACTGCACCACTGCCCTGCATAATTGTTTTCAACGTATCGTAGAAACCTACTTTATCGTACAAATAATCCATTTTACCTTGCTGGATATAAGCACGGTATTTATCTGGTTGGTAAACTTCAGCCAACAGGAAGGCATCTGGCGCCTTTTGTTTTATGCTGCTGTTTAAAAATGACCAAAATTCAACGGGTACCATTTCGGCCATATCATAGCGAAAGCCGTCTACCCCTTTATCGAGCCAATAATGCGCTATATTTCTAAACTTGTACCAGGAATCCGGTACGTCTTTTCCTTCCCAGAACGCCGCATGTTCCGCAAAAGACTTTTCGCTAAAACCTTCAGGTAAGGTTGGGAAATCATATGTACCGTCGGGCCTTACGCCATAATTGACCTTAACGGTTTCATACCAGTCATTAATATCGGGCTGAGCAGCACGTGCCCCATTACCTGTCCACTTAGCTGGAAACTCATCGAACTTGCCATCGGATAAGGGATGACTGTCACCGCCAAGGGGCTTATAGTCACCACCATCAGGAACTTCAAACGCTTCGCCAACCACATAATAAAAGTTGTTGTCGCGGGCATATTCAACAGAGGTATCATCATGGGCACCAAAGTCGCTGACTCCCTCTGGGGCTGACAGCGATTCATAGTCGCGGGCCACGTGATTAGGCACAATATCAATGATAACCTTCATTCCCGCCTCATGGGTTCTGGCAACGAGAGCTTCAAACTCCTCTAAACGCTTGGCGGGATCATCGGCAAGGTCGGGGTTAACATTGTAGTAATCTTTAACCGCATAAGGCGAACCTGCGCGGCCTTTAACCACGTCAGGATCATCACCGCGTATTCCGTATTCTGTATAGTCGCTAATTAAAGCGTGATGGGGAACACCGGTAAACCAAATGTGGCTAGTGCCCAATGATTTGATAGATTTAAGTGCCTGAGGTGTAAAGTCACTAAACTTACCCACGCCATTTTCGTCAATGGTTCCCCAAGGTTTATTGGTGCTATTCGTGTTGCCGAATAGGCGAGTAAACACTTGATAAACCACGGGCTTAGCTTGCACTGTAGGCACACTTGCTAAACGGCTTTCCAGGCTAGCCTCCTTCAACACGTCATCGTGTTGCATCGTTGAAGATAGATAATTGTCTGATAAATCCGCTTCATTAGCGACTTCTCCCCCACCACAAGAAGACAAAAATACAGAGGTGACAGCAACGAGAATGTGGCGGCGAAAACGTGAAAATGTCGGTGTGTACATAGAAATTAACGTGCATGGGTAAAAATTTAATACAGCATACGCGTTAATTACATGTTAACAAACATGCATACGTATTCACCCAAAATTTGTTATTCATGTTGCCGCTAGCGCCTCCACCAACGGCTAAATTTTGGATTGATTGTTGTTATCTCTACTTTTACGAATTAAGCCATCACCGTGTTCGTAGTTAGACTTAGCTAACCTATCATAGAGAAGTACATTTGCGGTGGCTGCTAAGTTCATACAAGAAAACGTCGGAATATAAACAACATGGTCGCACCATGAGAGCACGCGACTATCTAAACTTCCATCTTCTGGGCCCAATATATAAAACGCATTGTCAGGGTGTGTGAATGAAGGCAAAGGCGTGGCGCCTTCTACCAACTCTACCGCCACTACTTTAGCGCCCTTAGGTACCACATCTTTGAGGTTTTCGACCCCAATAGTAGGGATGGTTTTATGAAAGGCTTTGGTATCTGCATTAAAGTCTTTGGCAAAGCGGTAACGCTGCCCAGTATAAAATACGCTGGCTACACCATAACACCCTGCTGCCCTTAAGATAGAGGCAACATTTACAGGGTTTTTAGGGTTACTCAGCCCAATACTTATTTGCTGTTTTTCTAACTGCACGAGGTGAATACTCTCGCTAACGAATGAATAGCGAGAGTGTGCCATGATAGCGACTAGACCTCTAGCCTAATATGACGTAGCGCTAAAAATGCGTTTTATCACGGCAATCAACTTGCTATGGCTACTGTGTCTTTAACTAATCGCCGCGCCATACGACGGCCTTGTGCATACCCTTTAAGCAGCTTTCGTTTATCCATAGTAAGGCGCTTTACGCAAAAGCCGCTGTCGGGGGCCACTAAGGTTAATTTACAATCATCCGGGGGGTTGGAAAGAAACTTGAGAGTATCGTTGTAAATACCTGCCCGCGCTAGCATCGTCTTGAGCAACGCAGGCTGGTCACCGTACATTTTTTCCATTAGCCAGGTGGATTTAACTTCGGGTTTGGTAAACCCATGGGGTTGTGAAAGCACCACGGTAATATCCCTGGCACCCATGTCGTACGCTTGTTTGACTGGAATGGCATCGGCCACGCCGCCATCCACGTAGCGCGTTCCATTAATAATAGGCTGCTCTCTAAATGCTGTCGGCAGTGCACAAGAAGCAACCATAAGGGCATCTACATTGTCTTCTGTAGCCTGATGGTATTCGCACTGCCCTGTTTGCGTGTTTGTGATACCTACATACAGTGGCATCGCTGCACTACTGTTTGGCCCAGTGATACCCAGAGATTGTTTAGAATGATGCCATAGCCAGTGTACATCCGTCATGTGTCCGCCCTTTATAAAGCGAAGGGGGCTGAAAAATTCGCGCTTTGTAGCATATTGCGTGATGATGGTTTTACTTAACCCATGCATACGTGACACATAAGTAGACAGGTTCGTTGCACCAGCTGAAACCCCTACAGCGAAATCAAAAGGGTAATAGTTTTCTTCCATAAACTTATCGAGTACGCCCGCAGCAAAAATTCCGCGCATGGCGCCGCCTTCTACTACAATTGCCCTTTTCATATCATCTCCTTGTTACACTCGCATTCACATGCAATAGGTAAGATTTTTCCATTAACGGCTAACTAACTTATGTCGGTATATTTTTTGTTTACAAGTACTGTGCCATGGAGGTTCACATCAGTCTTATTACAAGTATTGTGCGCTATTTGGATTAATTAGGTGATGAAAATTTGCGATTGGTGAAATCAAAAAAAGCGAATAAAAAAACCGCGAGCTTGCCGCGGTTTTTATCTTTTGAGTTTTAACTACACGTAATTAATATTACTTCATCGTCACCGTTAGCGTAGGTGCATTTCCATCTGGGCCACTTACCTTAAACTCATATAAACCACCATCTATTACTTCAATGGTTAGGTTATTGTTGCTGCTACCTAAGGTTTTTGCCACCCCTTCAACGACCAGATTCGACACCGCATCATTGGGATTCCCAAGATTAACAGTGGCCCAATCTTCAGAGGCAACTTTGAACTCAATGCTACCTGCACTAAGTTCAATGTCGGTGGTATACACGCCTTCTCCCTGATAACTAAACATATCTTCAACGCCCCAGCCGTTCATGCCACCGCGAATATACACGTCTGTGTCACCCCAGTAGTTTTCTTTAAATACGCCTAAGGTTGGGGCATTGACATCGGTGACATTAAATACAAAGACATAACGGTCAGCCGATTCAACATTTAGGACCAAGTTATCATTCGTCGCTGCGACGGATAACGTTTGCCCAGGCGTTAAAATACGGTCGGCATCATTACCTGTTAGTGCGCCAAAATTGACGGTGCTCCAATCTTCTGACGCAACTTTAAACTCGTAACTGCCCGCGTCAATATTACGGGCAAACGTGTAAATGCGGCCACCTTGGTATACGAACTCTTCGTCGGTTCCCCATCCGTTCATTGCACCACGAAGGTACACGGGTGTGCCAACATAGGGCTCTTCATTTTCAACAAGAAGCACCGGCGCCTCACTGTCTGTCGCATCAATCGTAAACAAATAGGTTGCAGATACGGTTGGCGTGAACGACAGATTATTATTGGTTCGAGCTAATACTTTATCCGCTAGTGCAACCACATTTACATCTTCGCCCTCGCCTGCTCCGAAATTCACCGTGGCCCAATCTTCGGAAGCAAACTTAAAGCCGTAAGTGGTGTCGGCTTCTAATGCAACCGCTACCGTGTATTTACCATCGCCTTGATATGTAAATGCATCATCAGTAGACCAACCATTCATGTCGCCGCGTAAATACACCACAGTATCGCCGTAAGGCACCACGTCTGGCGCACCCGAGGTGGCGAACGCTGATAATCCGTAACCCTGCGCCCCAGATTGCGGTTTAACGAAAACAGCAATGGTTAGCGCAGGTACCGTGAAAATTCCGTTTCCATCCTCACCTTCGGTAAAGCTAGCACCACGCACAGCGGTATCGACAGAGTTCATTTGAGTGACATGCAGTGAAAAGCCTGTTGCTGTGTTAACAGCAATCGATTTCTCTTCATAACCGGTATTTACAAGCACCATGATTGCATCGTTCATCATGTCGAGATCGGTACGACTTTCATCACCGTCAGTCACACCATCATCGATGCTCATGGCAATCAGGCCTTGTTGTTGACTTGCACCTATATTATGGAACCCGACTCTGTCGATAATATCGTCTGCAGTGGTTAGTCTAAACAATGGGCTACTCATACGAATACTGAGAAGTTCAGCAAAGACATCGGATGCAAACATAATGTCGGCCATAGAGGCTGCGCGGTCGGGGCTGTAAATAAACTCGCCCATTTCTTCCCACCGGCTTTCATTGTCTTGCGCTAACGGCAAACCTACGTTCCAGTTATTCGTCTCGTAGGTAAAGTCTACATAGTTGAACCAATCGCCAGAATCGTAAGTATTTCTGTCCATGGATTTAGAACGCAGCATGTCGCCGCCCATCTGTAAAAATGGAATGCCCTGAGACACTAGGTTAATACCCATGGCCACATTTTGGGCCCGTACCCGCTCTTCCAAGGTAATCGTTTGAGGTAAGGTATAATTAAGCTGATCCCATAGGGTTTCATTATCATGCTTTGACACGTAATTAATGATGTCTGCAGGGTCTTCAGCGTACCCCCCTAAATTACTGGTGGCCACAGCGGTACCCGCGGACGTTTCAAGAACATAATCCTTAAGTGTTCCAATCATGCTCATTTTTACGCGGTCTTGATCGCTTAACAGTGCATCAGAGTCTGGATTAAAGATATTGCCTTGACGGATAGCTTCCCGAATTCGGTCGTTATAGGTACCAATTTCTGTCCCTGCCATGTTCAATTGGCTAGCTTGTTCGTACCCGCGGTCAATTTTAGTCCACCCTTCGCCATAGAAATAATTGTCTTCATCAATAGCGTGAACGGCATCACGTAAGCGAACCATGGTCTCTTTTGTTGCTTGACTCATGATGTCAAAGCGAAACGAGTCGTACTTATAGTGCTCAGCCCACATTAACAAAGAGTCTTCCATGAACTTTTCCATCATGACATTACGTGGCTCTGTGTCATCGCAACAGGTTTCCCGAACGATAGCCCCGGTATCTACCTCGTAACGGTGGTAATAGCCTGGCACGGCTTTGTCTAGAACAGATTTACTAAATACGCCTGACGCATTGGTATGGTTGTACACCACATCTAACGCCACCCTAAGCCCCATTTCATGCAAAGCTTGAATCATTGCACGCATTTCGATGATTCGTTCAACACCTTCTGCACTGGAAGCATAACTGCCTTCTGGCGCGTTGAAGTGGTGAGGGTCGTACCCCCAATTGAAGGTATCGATAGCCTGTAAGTCATGCGTGAGTTGTTGTGCCTTACCTGCTTGAGATAGTGGGTCATAAGCCTTGTAAACATCAATGATTAACGCATCTTCACTTTCTTCTTCACACACCGCAGCTTCACTATTTAGGCGGCATAAATCACCAACAGTATCATATAAATCTATCGTATTAGCGGGGTCTTCGTCGACAGTCGCTATGTCATTAGCAGGTAGCACGTGAAAATAGGTTAAGCCCGCCTCCACTAATTTTTTAAGGTGCTCAACTGGGGCGGTTCCCTGTTCAGTAAAGGCCAAATATTTACCACGGTTTTCTGGCGACGTCGACATATCACGTACACTAAAATCGCGCACATGCCCTTCGTAAATTACCGCATCTTCAAAGTGATCAACTGTAGGGATATCGTGGGTGTCCCAACCATCGGGTTTTAAGTCTTCATCAGCTAAATTTACAAAACGTGAAAAGCGGCCATTGGTACTTAACGATACTGAATACGGGTCGGTAACTAACAGGGTTTCTATTGTTTCGGTAATGGGGTGGTAAACAGTGACTTCATAACGATAAAGCTGCCTATCTAGTGACATATCCCCCTCGTAGCGCCATACGCCTGAGACGTCATCACGCAGCATTTCTATACGCTGGTTTAGCGTTTTATTCTCACTGTACAGCAAAAGATCAACGTTTGTGGCTGTCGGTGCCCACAGTGCGGCCGTTATGCCGGAGTCTGTGTAAATGCCGCCAAGTTGTGCTTCATCAGCGTCGTCCTCACCTTGGGTGTAAAGTGCATCAATCGCATTCGCAAGTTGAATACCCGTTGCTACCACTAACGTACCATCGGCATCATACCCACCAACAACCGCTTGTGTGGTCAAGACGGTTTTTGCATCTTCAACCGACCAATCCCCTTCCCAGGCCTGCATACTTGAAAGATGCGGCACACGTGATGCCTGCGCTTCAGTGAGGCTGCTGGACATCAGGGTGACTGCTGTGCCATTAATGCCTTCCTCTAAACTGCTTTCTAAGTCAGCTTGCGCTGAATAGTGCAGCTTAACTTCTGCTACGGTATCTGGAACATTCCACAAAATAGTGTTGGCGTCTAACCAATGCGCTGCAAACCCGTCAATGTCCACCGGCTGTGGGCCAAGTGACATAATGGGGTATTCAAAAAGCGTTGGTTCCCCCGATAAAGTAAAGTTCATACGAACAAAGGTGTCGTCATCCTGAACAAGCGACGCCTGAAAATCGCCGCCGCCCATCTCTTTACCGGCATCATCGGTTCCTTGGTGAATAATGAAGTTGTGGCAGTCGCCATACCCTTCTTTTAATTCCAGTATCCAATAAGCACCATAATTAGGGTCTATACCTGTATGTGTACGGCCATTTGCCCAGTCTGTATCGGCATCAGCATAGGCATCGCAGGTGTCGTTATTCCACGTGTGTAATCGCCAACCTTCATATGCTGGATCGTTGCTTGAATTATCAGCATCCACTGCTGCACGGTTATAGTAAAGCACGGCCTGGTTTTCTGAAGGTGTAAACACAGGGTCTGGTAATGCAGGGTCTGCGCCTACGACACAGGCGTCGTTGGTTTCATTGGGCACGGTAGGTGCCTCACACTGAATGGGGGTGGAGGTACGCACGCCGTTCCTGAATCATTAGGAACATTAGGTACCTCACACGTTAACAAGGTATTGGTGCCAGACTCAACGTCTGAACCTCCACAACCGGCTAACATTATTGCGCCCACTAGGAGTAGAGCTGCGCGCCATACTCGTGTATTAGTAAACATAGAATTCTCCTGAGTCATCTCACAAGGTTTGGCAAACGAAACACATTTAAGTAATCCTAAGGTGATGTTTTTCATAGTTGGTATGTCATCCCTAGGTAGTATTGCGTGCCAAAGTATTGAATGGTGCCTGTTTGCTCTTCGGAAGCGAAGTAGCTTTTCGTGGGTTCGTCTGTGAGGTTATTTACTTGGAACAGTACGCTCCAGTTATCGTTTATTTCATATGACGCTTGGTAATCAATGACCAGTTCCTCATCAAAATTAACCACTTGATCGTTCACCGCTACTTGCTGTGAAACAAATGCATCTCGATAACGACCAGATAAGCGGGTTTCAAAGCCCTCATATTCCCAAAACACGGTTACTGTCGCTACGTTTTCTGATAGGCCGGGTAAATTAGCAGCGTATACGCCGTCACCTAAAGTTCGCTGAATTTCACTTTCGGTGTACGAATAACTTGCGCTTACCCCCAATCCAGAGAACATACCCGGTAACATGCTATAAATTTGTGTGTAGGCAACTTCAACTCCGCGAATGTAACCGCCTTCTGCATTATTAACCGCAGTGCTATAGCTGCCATTTTCAGTAGGTACGGTAATAAAAATGGGGTCGCCATTTTCATCTCGCGCAAGTTCGGCTTCTTGCCCAGTAAACTCAGGAGTAAGGTAAACCGGTACTTGCACGTTATCGGGAATAACAATGCCATTGGCCTCGAAGTCGTAGGGTTCAATTTCCACATCTTCTACAAAAGACTCGATGTCTTTGTAAAAACCTGCCACCACTAAGGCACCTTCAGATTCTGAGAAGTAGTATTCCCATGAAAGGTCATACTGAGTAGCATAAAATGGTTCTAAATAGGGGCTGTTTCTTGCACTTCCACTTACTTTTGCAGTGGGGTTAGAAAGGGTAATTTCCCCTGAGTCTCTATCTTGAAATGCGGTGACGGTTTCAATGGTGGTTGAGGCGTTGGCTGCAAAGCGGTTAATGGGAGCACGCCCCATCACTTTCGCGGCTGCAGCGCGCAATTGCATGTCATCGGTTAATTTAAAATTCAGGTTAATTGATGGAAGTACATCGTTATATTCATGCGATATAACTGCAGGACGGTAAAAATTATTAATGAGGCCTGCATCATCAGTAATATTTTGTGCGCCTGCTGTTGGGTCACTCACTTCAACAGACGTACCCGTTTCTGCATCAGTGATAAGTTGCGTGGCACGCTGCAAAGTGGTGGAGCTTTGCTTACTTTTCACATAGCGCACACCCATATTACCCGTGATGGGTAAGCTACCTAGCTCGGTATTAATACTGGCCATTAGATAAGCGGAATTCACCGTTTCAAACACGGTGCCGCTTTCCTGCAATGTCCATGCAGTAGCAGGGCCAGTACCTGGGCCATTAATCACCCCAGCTGCGCCAGGTCCCCAGGTTTGAATGGGCTCAGGTCGTCCATTAGGAAACCATGCATCTAACGCACTGTCTAAATCTACAGAAAGATAACTTGGGAAATAAGAAAAATCGCCGCTCCAATTCACTTCCTCTACCATGTCATCAGTAAGTTGTAATGGCGGCTCACTAACCGAAAAGGCGCTGTCATTGCCGTACTCGAAAACAGAGCGATCATTTCTATATTCTCTGTCAGAATAGCGGTAACCAAACTCGATACCAGAAATAATAGGAACATCTAGGAAGTACTGAAAATCGACCCTGTAGGCATCTAATTCATCCTTATTTTCATAAGGGTAGATACCGTATTTACTTACCATAACTTTATCTAAATCTGTAAAGTCATTCATTTGGTTAAACCCAATATCCGGTAAATTTAACCCGTTGAGTAAATAGGAAATTTGAATATTTTCATCAAACACTGGGTTTGCGGCATTTGCGTCTTCTCCTACGAGCGACCACAGCAGACCGTTTCTAAAATCACTTTCAGCACTGGAGCGTGACACATCGAATTGAACCGCAAAGTCTGGCGTAATTTCCCAGGCCGCATTGACCCCTAAATTGGTGACACTGTCGAAGTCTTGATTATCGTCGTTGACTAATTCGATACGAGTGAAGCTGCTGTCGGTGCGCGTAAACGTGCCCCCCACTACGCTGTTATTTACCACGACAGGGTTAGTAATACCTGCATTGACGCCGCCCAGTTTGACTCTAAAACCACGGGCAAAGGCTTCTGAATCAAACTTTGAAACAAAGGCATCTGCTTTTAGTGTAAAGGTGTCAATGGGTGCCCATTCAAACGCTGCTACATATCCATCACGGGTTTCTTCCCCTCCCTTATGTTGCATCTCAAAACCTTCTGAGATGTACTCACACTCTGGACAAGATTCTGGCCCATCTGTATCACCTTCAAGACCATCTACATCAACCTGACCATTATAGGCTAAGCCAATAAACTGAGTAGAGACACTGGGTTGGAATAATCTGGCATAGCCAAGGGAAATACCTAGCGTATCGTCAAGAAATTTACCTTGATATGAAAAACTCAGCCTGTGGCCATATTCCGTTGCGTCACTCACTTCTGAGGCGCGGTCGTTATACATACCGCGCATATTAGCGCTAAATTTATGTTGTTCTTCAATGGCTAAAGGTGAAGCTGTTTTGAGTTCAACCGTGCCCGCTATTCCTCCTTCAATTAAAGAGGCTTTGGGCGATTTATACACCGCCGCTTCACTGATAAGTTCAGAGGGATATTGATCAAATTCAATGGCGCGACTGCCGCTGGTGGACACCTGCTCTCTGCCATTTAATGTTGAAAAAACAAAGTCGCCAGATAGGCCGCGTATGTTGATTTGTGCAGCTTGTCCCCCGGTACGTACAGCGGAAATACCCGGTAATCGAGTTAATGCATCCGCCATAGAGACATCGGGTAACCCACCGAGATCATCTGCAGATATTTGCTCCGTAACCATGTCGGAAAAGCGTTTCTGATTAAGGGATTGGATGAGGCTAGTACTAAATCCCCTCACTTCTATACGTTCTACCGTATCTTCTTGAGGGCGTTCAATTTCATCTGTGGGTGCGTCGGGGGCTGTTTGAGCAAGCGCTGGATGCGTGTAAAACGCAACCCCACTGCTCAACAATGCCGCCATGATGGTGCTGGGTTTAAAAGTTTTCATTGGTGTCCCATTCCTTGTTTTTTATAAGCACTTTAAGCACGACAACAATTAAAAGTGCTACTTATTCCCATTCGTTTTTATCGCGACATAATGGGCATGTTTGCCCCGTCTCGTTAATGGCGAAGGAGTGTGATGGTTCAACAACAAATATTACTGGTTTGTATAAAAAGGGAGCAATGCTATGCATACGTATTCATTTACAAATAAATTACATATAAGGCATATAACTGACAATAAAGTAACATTTAAGGGAAGTGACGAAGGAAAAAAAGAAAGCAGCCTATTAGCTGCTTTCTTTTTTGTGTTAAGTGGAAATAGCGAATTTCATACCACTTCTAGGGTGTTAGGAGCATTTTCACTCATTTTTATCACGCGTTAGCGCTCATATTCTGCTTCGCACGTTTTACCATCCCATTTAGGTATTCATCATGACTCGGTAATTGTGAAAGCGGTTCACGTTTTATTTTTAGCAACCTTGTTAACATTTCTTTTAATTTTTCATCGCTAAATGTATTAACCAAACCATGATAATCATTCGGAGTAATACCCTGCCCATACATGACTTGAAGCCAAGAACTCTCTAAGAACAAGTCATTCTGATCTCTAAACAAACTGCCATTTTCTTTGAAAAGTGCGATTTTGTGCCTTAAGGTATCGGGTAAGTCTAAATTCCGCATATCGTTAAAAAAAGCACTATCAGTTCGTTCATTTACCGAATAATGGAGTATCAGGAAATCTCGAATTTGTTCGAATTCTAACGCTGACTGTTTGTTGTATTCTGCCTCTAAACTAGGGGTTATTCCATTGTGAGGGAAAAGTTGAATTAAGCGCACAATGGCTGATTGAATGAGGTGTATGCTGGTAGATTCTAATGGTTCCAAAAAGCCACTCGACAACCCTACTGACACCACATTTTTATTCCACTGCTTGCGTCTACGGCCCGTTGTAAACTTTATAAGTTTAGGGTCGGCGAGCGGTTTTGTATCAAGGTTGCCCATTAGCGTATCTAAGGCGTGATCTTCGCTAACATAGCGAGAACAAAATACATGTCCGTTACCGTTTCTATGCTGTAATGGAATGCGCCATTGCCAGCCAGCATCATGGGCAATTGACCGCGTAAAGGGGCGTGTGGATTCGTGCCGCTCAGATGGCACTGCTATCGCACTATCACAGGGGAGCAAATGGGACCAATCGTCGTAGCCTGTTCCAAGGGCTTCTTGAATAAGTAAGCCTTTAAAACCGGTACAATCAATAAAGAGGTCTCCCTCTATGCGGTTTTTATTATCTAACCGCAACGCCTTAATATAACCATTTACGTTATCTCTTTCTACGCTGCTAATTTTTCCCTCAATACGAACAACACCCATACTTTCACTAAGTTTGCGTAGGTACTTTGCATACAAACTCGCATCAAAGTGATACGCAAAAGGCAGTTCTAGTAAGGGATCTTTGGCATTAATAGGGGCAAACTTACCCGCCTCAGCGGCGTGATAGTTTAAGTCATAATCCCATAAATCTTGGGTTTTCCCTAACTGTTGGCCTTTTAACCAGTAATGATGAAAATGACAAAAGGCCATGGCCTTACCTGGTGCACCAAAGGTGTGGTAGTAGCTTTGCCCTTTGGTTTTCCAGTTTTCAAATTTAATGGCAAGCTTGATGGTCGCTTTTGTCTCATATAAAAACTGGGCTTCGTCTATCCCCAAAACTTGGTTAACTAAACGAATAGGTGGAATAGTGGCTTCACCTACCCCTACGGTTCCTATGACCTCTGACTCAACCAACGTTATATTGACGGCCTCTCCCAACACCTTTTTCATGAGGGATGCAGTCAGCCATCCTGCAGTGCCACCGCCCGCGATGACGACCCGCTTTATTGGATTTTTTTTTGGGTTTTGCATGTCATTCTCGCTAATACTCATTCAAGCCACTAAACCTTAGTTGTAGCTTCAGAAAATAAAAAAGCCACCTTGCTTTTGTTTTAGCATAAGCTAATACAAAAAGCTTTAGGTGGCTTTTAACACACACGGAAAAGTTAGAACTTGTAGTTAAACCCTAGTAAATAGTTGGTTCCATAAGACTGGAACTGTGTAATTTGACGTGGGTCGGTGCTAGATGCTTGAATATCATCTTCATCTGTTAGGTTTTGTGCTTGTAGCGTTACACGCAAACCATCCAGGTAATCAATACCTGATTCACTAAAGTCATAGCCAATTTGAGCATCAACCAAGGTACCACCTTGTTTAGTTGCATCAACAAGCGCAAGGCTTGTACCTCGCTCTTCGGTAAGGTATTGGTCACGTTTAGTTGCTGCTAAACGGAATTCAAACCCTTTGTTTTCATAGAAGAATGTCATGCTATAAGACTCTTCAGATAAACCAGGAATACGCGTTTCCGTTTGGCACTGTCCACTTCCCCTAAACTGAGACAGACATAATTGGAGTTTTCTGCAATGATTAACGCAGGAGACGACTATGAAAAAATCACGCTATACAGAATCTCAGATCATTGGGGTGTTAAAGGAAGTT